>Ga0209745_1000460_pt1 | contig 24564 bp, 15 predicted proteins | sample BarGraNGADG00312_FD_184495 | JGI IMG/M metagenome (GOLD analysis project Ga0209745, IMG submission 184495) | Arctic peat soil microbial communities from Barrow, Alaska - Barrow Graham LP Ref core NGADG0004-312 (SPAdes) (version 2) | ecosystem: Environmental > Terrestrial > Soil > Wetlands > Peat...
GAAGCCATGGGAAAGATCGCTAATCCGCTCGGCGTGGAACCTCTGATCTCAAGGCTCGGGGACCCGGACGAATACGTTCGAAAGACTGTGGCCGAGGCTCTCGGCTGCATAAAGGATGGCAGGGCCGCCGGACCTTTGGCTGAAGCCCTCAAGGACAACTGGATGGCTGTGCGGGCGGCCGCCGCAAAAGCGCTCGGCAACATCGGTCAGGAATCTTCGACCGAGGCCTTAATGGCCACGCTACACGACCCGGAACAACTCATGCGAAGAGAAGCGGCCGCGGCGATCGAGAAAATCGGCAATACCGGGCCTTTGATCAAGGCTTTGAAGAATGAGGATGAGAACCTGCGCCGCGAGGCAGCCTTGGCTCTGGGAGAAATCGGAGCCCGCGAAGCGGTCGATCCCCTCATATCCTGTTTGAAAGACAGCGCGGTCGAGGTCTGCATTGCGGCGGCCGAGGCGCTGGGCAAGATCGGCGATCCCCGGGCGCAGCAGCCTTTGCTCGAGTTGCTTCAGGATGACAGGGTCGAGGTGCGGGGCCGTGCAGTCGAGGCGCTCGGGCTGGTGGGGAATTCCGAGGTCGTCAAGCCGCTGAAGGAAATGCTCAAGGGCGATAAGGACCCTCATTTGAAAGACGAAGCCTACCGCGCCCTGGAGCAGCTCAAGAAGAGGGACTTGCGAGTGGATTGAAGGGCATCCCACCATAATCCGGAACGCGCTATGGGTTGACGATCGATCCCATAAATAGAATGCTCTGGGTGGCTGAGTCGGTTATGGCAAATAAGAAGGGGCGATCGACAGTCATTTTAAAGGAGTCATCTGGTCTGATCGCCGTCACTCCGACTATGACTCCGGTAACCGCCGCCGCCTCGGTTCCCTCTTCGTTTACATCTATGTATGTCTTCTGCATAACCTTATCTATAAAGAGGCCGTCGATCGGAGCCATCGCTTGAAATGCATTGCCCTCAAAGGCCGGCCCCATTCCCATTGAAATCAGAGTATTGTTTAAGGTCTTTGAATATTCGACCTTGAAGCGCGGCAGGCCGATGTGGCCTTTCCTGTCCTTGAACCCCTTCATCCACTCGGACCAATCGCCGGCGTTGATATTTTCTATCAACCCCTTCAGATCCTTTCCTTCCCTCGGCAGAAAGACATACATGCCGAGCCTGCCGTCCCCGTAAGGCAGCCTGACCGCCTGGTAATTATCGTTCTCAAAATATGAAAGTTCTCCATCCTGCTTCATCATGGGAACCTTCCCGACGCTTCCATCAGCAAGATGGAAGTCTTGATCGCTCGTATCCTGCTTATCGAAGGCCTTCTGCCACTTGCCGTTGAAATAAACCGCGTTGAGCAGGACAAAAAGATCCTCGGGGTCGAGCTTATTGATGATACCCTCAATTTTTCCCTTTGTCTTGTCGCTCACCCAGGCGTTTATCGCGTCCACCGTCTTAGGATCGCTAAAATCGAGCTGGTTTGCCTCCGCCCCGAAGTAATCCTGGCAGCGGGCAAGAAACTCCGGATAGAAATCAAAGTTGTTGGCCCAAAGCGAATCGGCTATCTCGAGTTCCACTTTTGGATCCGCCTGCTCGAGCGAAGCGATCAAATCGTGAAAGGTATTATCGACCTGATCCAGGTCCAACCCCTCCAACTGGAGCACCTTGGCCATTGCTTCCCTGGCTTCTCCGCTGGCGCCGTTGTAGGCCATGGCCAGCGCTATCTTGGCGCTTATCGGGGAGAGAACGACGTTCGCAAACTGGTCCTGTGAGGCAACCGAACGGAAAAAGGCGAAGTCAAAGCCGACCTGATTCAAAGTCAGAGGATCCATAATCGGCTCGTTCGACATGGCCAGGTCATTGCTCTCATCCGTTTCGAGCGGGGGAGACGATTTAGCACAGCCGGCTGCGAGTGGAACCAGGAATAGGATGGCCAGCACGAGGGCGAGGATCTTTTTCAAAGCAATCACCCCGATGAAAATCGCTTGTTTCTAACCCGTTGCTTCTTAGATTCAAGCCGCCGGGCAAAGGTTCCTCAGGTACTGGAGCCGCTCAGGAGCGGGCTTGCCCGCCTTTCATTTTGCCCTCGAGTATGGCCAGCCCGAGATCCAGGACCCTTTCAAAAGGTTCTTCACGATCCTTCCTCAAGGCGATGGAAACAGCATTAGAAGGGCAAGTCCCGGCGCATAGGCCGCAGCCCAGGCACCTGTCGCGATCGGCAAAGGCATAATCTTCCATTTCTATCGCGCCCACCGGGCATCGTTCAATGCACTCGCCGCACGCGGTACACTCCTCACTTTCGATCACCGCTTCAAAAAGCGCGTTAAGGAACCTGTGTCTTTCTAATCCCCCCTTGGTTATGCCCTTCATCGAGGCACAGCAACAGGGACAGCAGTTGCAGATGTTCGATAGATGCTTGGTGTTTACCCCGGCGTGCACCAGTCCCGATCGATCGGCTTCCTCCAGAATTCGAATAGCTTCGTCGGCTGTAATTTCCCTGCCGATACCGTTTTCGATGTAGTATGCCGCCGCCGCTCCAAAGCTCAAGCAGGTCTCGCTCGGATGATCGCAAGCCTGTCCCGTCAGCAACCCCTCCTTGCGGCAAATGCAATCGGCAACCGATATAATTCGCGCCCGCTTGACCTCTTCGATCAGATTGAGAAATGGATAGAGCACGATCTCAGTGGCAATCTCTTCATTGATGGGGAAAATCCTGAATCCGGGCACATTGCTCGCGGCCATCTCGTTCATGTACGCCGTCTCATAATACTCCTGATAGAGCCGAGCCAGCCTGGCATCCATTCTTTCGACCGAGTACTCGTAAAGCCCGATCATGAAAGGGGCGGTGCCATAGTATGTCTTACCGGAGTGTCGGGTCCGGTAAAGCAGGCCTTTCCTGGAAATCTCCTCCAGGCTCTTCTCCAGATCCGCGGCATCCCTGCCCGCCCTTTTGGCAACGCTCTCCGCTTCCTCTGGCAAAGGAGACAACAGCATGGCGATTTCGGCTTCCTCTTCGCTGAAAAGTGTTTTCAGGATCTCGAGCTCCACTCCGGATTGAGTAGCCGGAAATCCTAATGGGAGCCGGTCGAGAAATTGTTGGAGCCTAACGTAAACGGCTTCTTCCATAGTCCCGCCTTTTTTAAAACGCCTGGGCGACGAGGGCGAAGGGTTGTGGTGAAAAAGGTACGTTCCGTCCCGAGACCTCGATGGTGTAGACGCCCGGCTTACCGGAAATATCCATGGCAACCCTTTCCACATTGTTCAGTGGGTCCCGCGAATTCCTCCCATTGGGATAGATCGTGTTTCCCTCCGTATCCGTGATTATCAAATCGAGATCGTTGACCAGCTGAAGCCGCGCTTCCGGCAAAGACGGGTAATCGGACCAGGCAAGTGTTACCCGCAGCGCTTTAGCCGCAGCCACCTCGATCTTGAAAACCCTTGACTCGCCGAGCCTGAGCCCTGCGCTGTCATCGAGCACTTTTATCCAGGATGCCTCATTGGAAGATGTTTCCAGATCCAGGCGCCCCCATCCCTCTACGGTATTGGGAGCGGGTGGGATTTCCTGGGGCTGGCCACCATATTGGCCCGGCGTCAAATCCGCCGCTGCATTAAGGAGGAAAGCCTTTATTAGAGCGGCCGAAGGCTCACTTCCCTGTTTAAGGGTCAGCAGGTGCCGCAAGGTCGCGGTGTCCCTCGCCACCTGGGCCGCGGCCATGCTCGTCCCATAGACACGTACATATCCCGACTCCCAGCCGGAAATGGCGCCGCCGGATTGATTTCCCCCCGATGCTGCGGAGAGTATATAGGTGGCGGGTGCGACCAGATCGGGTTTGATTCTCCCGTCACAAGCCGGCCCCCTCGAGCTGAACGCCGCCATCCCGCTCGGTTCACCGACGCTGGAATCGTCTTTTATAGGCGCGGCCGGAAAGCGGCCCGCGAAGACATCCTGCAAAGTCTTGTAGCTGAGCATGTCCTGCCCATCCGATTTTCTCCTGGGGCTCTCACTCCCCCCGACGCTGATTGCGTTTTTTGCCGCAGCTCCACTCAGCAGGCTCCCTTTGTCCACCACGCCGTCTCCATCTGCATCCGTTCCCTCATTTCCGGCAGGCTCAACCAGAGCCATCGCCTGGTTTTCCCATACAAAAGCGTCCCTCTGGGCCGCATATATCCCATAGGCACCAAGCGAATCCCTGCCCTCGGGTACGCTCCCGGAGAGGTGGATCCTCGCCCCATCCTTGTAGCAATTCTCTAGTATCGAATAAAGCGACAGGGGCAGGGCGGGCGAATTCAATCCATAATCGCTGGCGTAAGCCATGATCGAGTTCCGGGGTCTCGCCGTCGCCGCTTCATAGAGTCCCTGGACATCCGACAGGACGCCGGCAACGGCCGTGCCATGGCCATCGGGATCGGCTCCGTTGTCTCCCCTCGTGGAGTTGAGACTGAGGATGTTGTCGCGCAGAATCAGTGGGATGCCGGCCATACCTCCCGTGCCAACCCCGGTGTCCGTAACCGCTATCTTCTCTCTGCCGCCCTGGACCTCGGCGAGGGGAGGACTAAGTGCGGGCGCGCCATCGCTTGCGATCAACGATCCGCACAAGGTTCCCTTAGTAGATAATTCCATCCACTCAACCGCTGGCAGTGCCGCCACTTCTCTTACCATGTCCACCGGCAATCGTAATGCGATCACCGCCGACCATTTGCCCGCTTCCGAGCCCAATACTTCGATTCCCGGACGAATCAGGGCCTGAAGAGTCTCCTGCAGCAAGCGCTCGGAGAAGACCTCGACAAGGACCTCTGTGTTGCCCCCTTGTACCAGACGAAGTTGCAGAGCCGGTGCGATTTTGAAATATGGTTGATAGAGGGTGGACCATTCCACGAATCCTAATTCACCCAATTTGGAATGGGCTGAACCATCGAGGGCGACCAACAGCGCATTGTAAGGTAGATAGCCACGCATGAGGCCACCTATCCGGCTGATGTCGTTGGTCCAGGTCTCCCTTACCGGTCCCTTGCACTGCAGGATGTAAAGGGCGCTTACATTGGCGGCATAACCGTCAACGCGAAAGGCTGAAGGCAGGGTCGCCGGGTCGAAACGCTGGGGATAAACGGCGCCGTTCAATAAAAGGACGGGAAGTTGTGGGGAGGGATTTTCTTCCGCCAAGACCGTGTTCGTGTTTATTGCAAAGGTTATCGCGAGAAGGCACAGCAAGATAATAAATGCCTTTCCCGCCCTTCTCCATCGCAGCTCGCAACGCAGACTCAATGCTTCTCCTCATCGTAGTCGAGCAGATGTCATGCGATCGTTTGGATCAAAGCGACCTGGAGCGGGATTTCCAGTTATGGGTTTCCTCGATCATCGTCTCGAGGTTTCTTATCGGGACATCAACCGGGACGTCGCATGCCGTAGAGACAACGAAATTTTTCACCTTACCCATATGACGAAGCAAGCGACGCGTTTCCCAGCGTACGTCATCGATGCTGCCCCTCTGGATTATTCTCCTCGCGTCTATATTCCCAATTAACACCAGGTTCTTGGGCAGTCGCTCCGCCTCTTTTACCAGATCGATCGCCGAATCCAGGGAAAGGCCGTCATAACCACAAACCGCCATCTCCCTTGTTATATGCGACACCTCCGCGCAAATATGCAGAATGCAGGCGGCGCCCGCGCTCCTGATTATTCCGGCGAGACCGCTTACATATGGTTGATAGAGAGAGCGGAATTCAGCCACACTCAAGGCGCCGGCGGCAGGGTCCATCACCCACACCATGTCCACCCGGGATGCAAGTGCCGCGGCGTATTCTCCGGCCACCGAGGTCGTAAAACCCATGGCTTGATCCAGAGAATTACCGTTCAAGACCTCTTCAATCAGAGTCTCGGAGCCGATCAGCTGGGCGAGAAGCGTAAAAGGGCCGGTTGCAAAGGCCGCGGACATCCTCCCATTATCCTGCCGCAACCCCTCAGCCACCTTAAGAAAGACCGGCATCCTAGCGCTTTTTTCAGGATCCGGAATTTTCAATTCATAGAGCCTATCCATCGTGGGCAGCTTCTGCTCGGGCAGGACCGGCCGCTTCCTTTCAGGAAAATCGATCAACAAGCCGAGGGCCTCAGCCTCTACCGTCAGGTCGAGAAGGGGAAATATTATGTCGGGCTGTAAGCGCTTCTCCAATGCCTTCAGGCATTCCAATTGCACCTCCGCATCGCTGAGCGCTTGCCGCGCGGACCTTCCAATCAAACGTAGACCCGGATATCCGGCAAGGGGCGCTACCATCCTGCGCTCGCGGCTGATCACAAAGTCGTAGAAATTCATGCCCGATAACCACCATCCCGGCTTTCGCGGTTTCTTATCATCATCTCGCATCCCGCCGCATCTCTTCGATCGCTTTGTCCGGCTTGCCCTATTTCTCCAGCCTTATCTGCTGATAATAAAACCATTACTAGGATATAGCATCGGGGAAAGCAGAAGTAGTAGTCAAAGTCAGCGCCGCGCGAAAGGCTATCTCCGGCGCGCCGGTGATGATATAGAAATCAAAGGAGCACTAATCAATGGGCCTGCCTATGCCTCGGGGCAGAAAAATGCTCTTCGATTCCGCCCTGGTGCCGTTGGCATCGACATGGAAATGTCTGGTACGCTTGCAGCGGCCGCAGAAAAAGGACCCCCTCGCCATCCTTCCCCCACAGAGCGGGCAGCGCAATCCACCTTCAGAGAAAAGATAGCCATGATGTTCCTTGTTCATTGCCTCTCTCCTATGCGCGTGCAACTTGCTCTCCAGTCTCCGACGCTTTAGTTGCTGCAATCAACACATCCTTTGCGATTTATATATCGTCCGCTTGGTCTTCTCGCTCAAGCATTTTTTCGATACAAATGTTCCCTTTTTTTAAAAGAGTGATTGCTCCTTCATGCAATGTAGAAATCAGGGACGTCGAATGAATTTCCTCATGTATAATGGGGTCATGAAAATCGTCCATTACAGCGAGGTTCCGGCTGAAAATCCGGGTGGGGAAACCCGCGGTGTTACCGTCAGACGGGCGATTTCGCAATCTGACGGAGCCCCCAACTTCTATATGCGGATTTTTGAAATAGCACCGGGCGGTTATTCCCCCCTTCACCGTCACGCCTGGGAACATGAGATCTATTTCCTTTCGGGGGAGGGAGAGGTCGTGCGCGAGGATGGGAGCGAAGCGGTGCGGCCGGGAACCGCGGTCTTCGTTCCCGGCGAAGAGTTGCATCAGTTTAAAAATCGAGGGGAACAGTTACTGCGCTTTATTTGTGTCATCCCTTCGAGCGGCGTCTAGCGACATCTTCTCTCGCTTGCAGTATTATTCGTTCTACCGTTCTCAGCACCCCTCTTCCCCCTTATCAAGTTCAGAGCTGGACAGGTTCGAGGATCCTGGATTCATAGGGGGTGAAATTCCTTGCAAGGCAAGAACAGCCAATCGATCAATATGCGACAACTCACCATCGGCGAAATCGTATCCCGCAATTCCCGAAAGATGCCGCAGCGCGAGGCAATCGTATTCGAAGGGCGCAGGTACAACTACGAGGAATTCGACGAGCGGACCAACCGGGTGGCAAATGCGCTGCTTTCCCGGTATGGCAAGGGCGGGAAGGCGGCACAACTCCTCTTTAATTGCAGCGAGCTCGTGGAGAGCTACATCGCCACTGGGAAGATGGGAGGAGTGAGCGTTCCCCTCAACTTCCGACTGATCGCCAGTGAAGTACTGTACCAACTCGAAAATAGTGAAGCACGTGCACTTATTTTCGGGGAGGAATTCAATCAGGTTGTGGAAGAAGTCCAGCGTGAGGCGCCAGGATTGGATTACTTCTGTGTAGGAGCAAACGCCCCCCACTTTGCGATGCCCTATGAAACATTGCTGGCGGAGGGAGGACCGGAGCATCCCGATATCGAGGTCCTCGATGATGACGATGCTTTCATCATGTACACTTCAGGTACAACCGGAAAGCCCAAGGGGGCTGTTCTCACCCACAAAAACCAGATAATGAACGCGGTCAATTGCCTTTTTGAGATGTCGACCGAGCTTCACTGGCTTGATCACGAAAGGGGCCAATTCGTTGCTCCCCTCTTTCACGAGGCGGCTCTTGCGCTGGCGCTGGTAGCATTTTATATGAGTGGTACCCTTCATATCCTGCGTTTTTTCGAGCCTGACAAGATCATGCGACAGATCGAAGAGGACAAGATCACGATTACCTTCATGCCCCCCGTCATGTCCACCTTCCTCTTGAACAGCGTCGATCTAACCGCTTACGATACCTCGAGCCTGCGGGTGATGATATCGGGCGCCGCCATTCTTCCCACTGAGACCAGGCGTCAATTGAACCAGGCTTTCCCGAACGTCAGACTGTTCGACGTCTTCGGGCAAACCGAAATGAGTCCGGTAACGGCCATGCTGAAACCCTCACAGGCGGAGGGCAGGACAGCTTCCGTCGGTAAGTCAGTCATTAACGTGGAGATCAGAGTCGTCGACGAAGAAGACAACGACGTGCCTGCCGGCGAGGTCGGCGAGATTGTCTATCGCGGACCGACCGCTATGAAAAAGTATTACAAAAACCCGCAGGCGACCGCGGAGACCCTTCGCGGAGGCTGGTTCCATTCCGGGGATATGGTCCGAATTGACGAGGAGGGCTTCGTTTATGTGGTAGACCGCAAGAAAGATGTGATCATATCCGGCGGGGAGAACGTCTACCCGGCCGAGGTGGAGGATGTCCTCTACCGTCACCCGAAGGTGTTGGAGTGTGCCGTGATCGGAGTCTTCGACGAGGTCTGGGGGGAGGCCGTGATGGCGGTGGTGGTTCCCAAGCCGGGAGAGGAGATAACCGCTGAAGAGGTCAAGAGCTGGTGCGCGCAAAACCTGGCCGGCTATAAGAAACCCAAATACGTCGAGTTTGCCGAGATCCTACCGCGCAACGCAGCCATGAAGGTAGTTAAGGGGGAGCTGAGGAAGCTTTACGGCAAATCAATTCGCTATTAAGAAACGTTAGCGGATGCGGGGGCCCTGACCCCAGTAACGTGCATGTTTATTTTTGACGACCAGTACTTAGAGCGGGAGATAATTCTAAGGCAATGATCGGGAAGCGAAGGAGGTATGTCTTGAGGAAGTTAGTGATTTTGCCTGCAGTGTTTGCACTTATCATCGCGCTATTGCTGGCCGCCGGGTGCGGCAACAAGACGACGGTAAAAACGCCGCAAGGGTCGGCTGACATCGAGGAGGGCGGCGGCGGCGGAAAGATCACCCTCAATGAAGGAGGGGAACCGGCTACGCTCGAACAATCCCAGACAGCGCCTACGGAAGCCGAATTGGGCGCTCCGATTTATCCCGGGGCGGAATACGATGCTGAGAACAGCGGCAGCGTCAACCATGATAACCAGGGCGCTTCCTCCGCCAGCGGGACGGCTCGGTTTCTCACTTCGGACAGCTACAACAGTGTCGTGGAGTGGTACCGGGGAAAGTTGGGCGATGAAGGCTCGAATGTTTCTGACATTGCACAATGGACAATCGGCGACGTCATGACCGGTAATTATACGATCGTTCAAGTCGAGCAGAGCGAGCCGAAGACGATAATCAGCATTACTCACATGGCCGTTTCCATACAGTAGAAAGGCCTTTTTATCGTCTGTACTTTATAACAATCGGCCATTATACCTTGGCTTTTGGGAGAAAATCGTCGCGATCTATGAGGTGAATAACTTCCAGGCAGTTCTTTACTACGTCCTGGTATTTGCCATGCTCCCTGGTTATATATCCGACTGAACAGCGCAGAGCCCGGATGCCCCTTACTAAAACGTCCCTCCTGTCATGAATATGGCCCGAGATGGAGATGCTGACCTTCGGGTGGGAAAAGAGAATGGCCTCGGTATCGCGAGACCCGGGAAAGGGAAGGCCGACTATGGAAAGCTCACTGAAAGGCGGGTAGTGGGTGATGACTACCACTTCGTTTATGGATTCATCGCGGGCGAAATTTTCGAGGTCCTGGTCCAAGCGCAGATTAAACTCGCGTGCCACTTCGTAATCAGGCCTCCTCTTGGGCAGCGAATTGCCTTCCGCCATCATCGAGATGTCGCTCCAGCAAGCCCATCTCATGTCGTTCCAGACGCTGTCCAAAAGATAGCGGTATGATTTCGCAACCTCACCCTTACCGCTTCCTGTTCCCGCATGATCGTGCCAGCATATATTTCCTATGAAACCTACGCCACCGTAGATAAACGGCTCCATCCACAAGGGGACAAAGCCGTTTCGCCGGCACAGCTCGGGAAGATAAAAATAGTATTTTTCATAGGAATCATGCCCCTGACGTTGCATCTCATCCGAAAGAACCCAGATATCCTGATTTCCAGGCACGAAGAGCTTATGGCATCGCAGGTTTGCAAAGCAATCCAAGCAGTATTCGAGGTCGCCCAATTCGGGGCTTATATCTCCGGCAATAACAAATATATCCGGGTCTATTATCTTCAGGACCTCGCTCATGTATGGCACGAGTTCCCAGTTGCGTTGGGATATATCCACATGTAAATCGCTGGTAAAAGCAATTCTCAAACGCGATTCCCCTTGCTTCAAAAAACAACAAATCTATTTTAATGCAAGCAGGCCAGCTTCTCGAATAGAATTTGCTCTTGCCGGCTTTTCAGAGGAGGAAGTGCCTCGGCGTAATTGGTTCCGAGCAGGCAAAAGGACGACCTAAGCCCGCAGCAGCCCGGGATTGCTGAAACTTTCCGCCACCGGTTCCGTTTGGGGTATGCGCGCGATGAAGGTCGACCCCCTGCCGTGTTCGCTTCTTACCTCAATGCGCCCACCGTGCGCTTCGACCAGACGATTGACTATATACAAACCCAGGCCCATTCCCTTGATGGGTCCCTGCTCCTTGCTCTCTCCCCTCCGGAAGGGTTGGAAAATAAAGTTCAGGTATTCCTCGCTGATACCCTGGCCCTGGTCCCTTACTTCAATCAATATCTCGCTCGCGGACCGCCTGGCAAATACGTTGACTATCGATCCCGGTGGGGAATATTTCACCGCGTTATCCATGAGATTGAAGAGTATGATCTCTAATTTATCCCGATCTGCGATAATTGTCGCGGCTTCATCTTCCACCTCTACCTCGACTTCATGCTGCAGCGAACGCGCCTTCAATTCTTCGGTCAGGCTGATCAATAACGGCTTCAGATCGATTTCCTGCGCCTGCACCGTGAGTTTGCCCGACTCTATTTGTGAGATCTCCATCATGTTTACCACGCTGCGTCTCAACCTGTCGGCCGCCTTATGAAGCTTGTCCGCCACCTCCTCGCTCTCGCCCTCATCCAGGGTATCACCGTAATCTCGAAGCACCTCGGAGAAACCCATGATTAAGGTGAGCGGATGCCGTATCTCGTGTGAAGCCATATTGATCAAATCGGTCTTGCTCTGGAGCTTTTCCTCCTGGCTGCGGTACATTTCCTCCAATAGGCGGATACGCCCCTGAAGAGCTTCGTTGCGAAGCGGCATTGATATGGAAGAATTTATAAGGGCAGTCGTCTTCTCGATAAGGTTCGCTTCCCGTTCGCCAAAGACCGCCCCCCGGGTGCACCCCAGCAGGAATACTCCCTTGATGTCCTCTCCCCTGAGTGCTATTGCCATGTAGGAACGAATTCCCTTGGCTGCAAGTTCATCCTCGCCCGGATCGCGCAGAAAGGTGTTGAGATTGTTTCTCATCACCCTTCCGGCCCTGGCCAAAGCCGCCATCAAGGCTCCCTGCGGTTCCAACAATTCGTTAAATGCCTCCGCCTTCTCTCGCTCGCCCTTGAATAAAACCAGCCTGCGATCGCCGGCTTTACCCTGAATGGATAGCAGGAGTAATTCGGTTCCCAGGAGTTGCTCGAACTCCTTGTAAAGCCCTCCGCACATCTCTTTCAGTGTCAAAGACGAGGATAAACGGCGTGAGATCCTCAAGAGTTGCTTGTTCTCCTCAGCCGCCGCCTCCAGCCTTCGCCCCTCTCGGTAGGACTCGAGGACCGATACAGCCTGACCTGCCAGGAAATTGGCGAGGCTGCGCTGGAATCCGCCGAAAAAATCCTTGCGTCCTATTCTTTCGAAGACCAGCGCTCCGAGCTTCCCCGTGCGCCCCATCAAGGGCACGGCGATCAGGGATCTCTCTTCATCCGTGCCTGAGGCTTTTCCATATATTTCCTCTTCAGGCGAATAGAGGGCGTGTCCCCTTTCCAGAGCCTGTGCTATCTCATGACCTGCAAATGAGCTCAGTTTTACGGCCTCCGCCCTGTCTGCGACTTCGGTAATCCCCTCGAAAGTCCCCTCCACCTCGTCAAGGATAATAATTGCCGCCCTATCGCAGTCCAGGAGCTCCCTTCCACCCCTGGCCAGGATGCGAAGGACCTGTTTCGGATTTTCCGAAGCCGTGAGATCTCCCTCTATCTCTGTCAAGATCTCCAAAGAGCGGCGATAGCCTTGCGATTGCCCTTTCTCTTTCAGCCCGATGGCAAGACCGAGGAATGCGGCCGCCAATGGGTTCAAGGAGGACATCTCGGCCTTAGTCAAACGCTTTTCGGCAGGCAGGTAGAAACCGAGGAGGAGGAATGAGCCACGGGCGCGCGCCGGCATGAGCAAGAGCACCAGCCGGTCGGCCTTGGCCTCCTCGAAGGCCGGCAGCTCCTTCATTATGGGGTTTTCGGGCTTCACCACCGCTATGCGCTGAAGATTCATCGCCATCCTGTCCAATCCCGGCGTTTCTGAGAAAACGGTCTCCCCCCCATATACGTCGGCCGCATACCACAAGAATTTTCTGTCAGGCCCCGATTCATCGCCGAAGTATGCTAAAGCCATCGATGCCGAAAGATCGATTGCCACCAGGCGCAAGGCTGATGACAGGAAATCATCAAGGGTGAGAGCACTTTCTTGAAGCTGAAAGAGGTTTTCAACCAGAACCGGGAAATCCCATGTTTCGGCCATAGGCATTACGCGATATCCCTCTTCTTCTTGGGCGAAAAGAGCGCCCAGCCGATCGGCCAACCGGACCAGCAATTCCATATCTTTTGGTTCCATTGCAGTGTAAGCCTTGCCGAACAGGGTCAAAAGACCAACTAACTTATCGTCATGAAATATTGGCGTTAAAAGGAAAGACTTCACCTGATTGGCATGAAAATATGGCTTGACGCCGGGGAAATATTCCGCGATGCGCCCGGCGTCGAGGCTCACCTCCTTTTCTTCGGAATGCCGCATTGCCTGCAAAAGATCGATCAGCTGATTCTCGAAAAGGTGATCGATTATCTCGGGCATGCCGCCCCAACCTCTCGATGCAATCAAGGTTGCCTGCTGCTGACCCAGTGCTCCCCTCACCCGGTGCACGGTTCCACCATCCATATTGAGCAGCTTTATCAACAAGTCGAGGCTCAGTGAGGCTGCGCGGGCGTAATCGGTTTTTCCCAGGAGGTAATTCGAGAGGATGCCCAACTCCACTCGGGAAGGTTCACCGTCGCCTTCGGGCTGTGCCGACCTTTCCTCGAAAGAAAACAGCTCGACCATCCTTTCGAGAATCGAACCTATTGCCGCGACCTTATATCCCTGCTGGTCGGGAAGCTGGGATTCCCTGCCCACGACAATAAGGAGGGCGGCCCGGAGGTGGGCATGGCTTCGTATCGGAAACAATATGATTATGTCCGAGCTTTTCTCTCCCAGCTGCTCGATGCCTAGCTCGGAAAGTCTCTCTTTATCGAGGACCACGTAACGCCTTGCCGGCTGGCGCGTCACCCAATCGAGGGGCAACATACTATCCTTAATTGGCTCCTTGTCTTCCTCCGCCATATTCCAGGCAAGTTTGGGTTCCAGGAAGGATGACATGTCGCGACGAACAAAAAGGATGGCTCTCTTCCCGCCTATTGCCTCCGCTATGCTTCCCAGTACTTCATCAAGGGAAAATCCTTCCGAATAACGCCGTAGGACATCCCGATATAGATCGACTGCATCCTTCAGGTCCATCTTCAACCGTCCCCTTCTCTCATCAACGTTTTGTCAGCCTGAAGACAAATAGGGTCGCCCCAAAGGCAGAAGCAGTTTTCCCTCAAGAATAGGATTCTCTAATAAATATTTCGCTTGAGCACAGTGATTCCTTCTTAGCAGATACGAAGCCTGACCCCGATCGCAAGACGGCCTTTTTGAGTTCTTTACTTTCCACCTCCGCCAAAGCCCCTAAGCCTTTGAACCATTCTATTATTTGTAGCCGACTTCTTCAACCAGCGGTTTGCCCCATGTATCTGGAATTTGAATGCGGGTACCAAGAGAGTAATCCTATAAGTTTCAATTTGAACATGCCGCATCTAAACCAACGCATGATTTCTAGCCACAAATTGGAATTTCTTATCTTGGCCCATATTGATTCATAGTCAAAGGCGCGGCTTCTGATTCACGCGGGGAATCTTTCAGCCGGTACTGGGACGATGCGAAAGGATTTGGGATATGATATATTTTTGCGGCGATCCTCGATCACACCGGGGGAAAAATGCAGCGGTGGGCATGATACCGGGGAGGTTGAATATGGCCTGGATGACTTCGAAAGAACGCATCGAAACGGCGATCAGCATGGGAAAGCCGGACAGGGTTCCGGTCATTCCCAGCATCGATTTTTTCTCCAGCCGATATGGCGGGATAACGCAGCGCGAAATGTTCTTCGATATCCACAAGGCGGACATGGCACTGGAGAAGACCATGGAGGATCTCGGACCTTTTGACGGGCAGAATCTGTCCTATGCGGGGTCGGGCAGGATACTTCAAGTGATATATCCGACCCCTCCAAAAATACCGGGAGTCGGTGGGGTGCCCGACGACGCCCAATACCAATTTGTCGAAAAAAATATCATGGGTCCGGAGGAATACCGCCGCATCAAGGAGCGAGGGCCGTTACGCTGGATCCTCAATATGATGAAGACCGGCACGCCTGAACTAGGGAAGCCGATGGGGTTGCTGAAGGCACTGGCCAAAATGGACGTGGACATGTTGAAGATACGGCTTTCGATAAACGCCTGGAAGAAAAAGGATTTTGAATCGTTGGTTGGCGTTAATATCGTATTCACGCCCATGGAATATATTTCACTTTTCTTGCGCTCCTTCAATGACTTTATCCTCGATCTCTTTCGCCACGGTGATGACGTCAAAGCCGCGAGCCGTGCCCTCATGAAGCCGCTGATAAGCCAGGGAGTTATCACGGTTGCCGCGACCGGCGTGAAGAGGGTCTTCATGGGCGGGACTCGCACCAGCGCCTCCTCCATTAGCCCCAAACAATTCGAAGAGTTCGCGCTGCCGGAGTGGCAGGAGATGTCTGAATTTTTCGTCCGTAAGGGTATTACTCCCATTCTCCATTTCGACAGCGATTGGACGGCGTTCTTCCCCTACCTGAAGAGTCTGCCTCGGGGCAAATGCGTCCTCAACCTTGATGGTGCTTCCGATATATTCAAGGCGAAAGAAATACTGGGCGATCACATGTGCATAATGGGCGATGTGCCTCCAACCCTTCTGAAGCTGGGAGAACCCGAGGAAGTCGAGGAATACTGCCGCCGTCTCATGCGGGAAATCGGGAGTGATGGCGGTTTTATCTTAAGTTCCGGCTGCACCATTCCCATAGATGCAAAGCCCGAGAATGTGGAAGCAATGTTACGATCGGCTCAAAGATTCGGGGCATATCCTATCAAAGCTTAACGCAGATCTCTTCCTGAAGGCGCAGCTAAGGGCTCTCGCAATCCTGCCGGCATTAAGCGTATTTATTTCGCCTTTGCCTCGCCTTGCTTTATTACGGCGACGAGCTTTCCTCTTTCAGGCCCTTCATCAAGGCATCGAGTTCCATCGCGCTCTTCAACTCGTTTACGATCCATTGCGCCTCTTCCCTGACCCCGGGGTCCGAGTCATCCAGCCTCTTGCTCAGCGGTTCGAGGCTCGGCTCGCCCAGCTCGAGCACCTTCGTCCATTGCTTCTGGGCTATGAAGTACAGTGCCTTCTGGCGATCATCCACCGCTTTCCAGGCCAGCTTGTTCAATATGCCGGCCGCTTTGACCCGCACGTCGGCATCGATGTCCTCAAGCGCCTGCTCGAGCGGGAGAACGGCCTTGGCGCCGCCTGTCTTCCCCAACGCCCAGATGGCCTTTCTCCTGACCTCCGCATCCGTATCCGAAAGAGCCAGGGTCAAGGGTTCCAGGGCCCGGTCATCACCGAGGAGGCCTAGGACCGCGGCCGATTGCCGCCGTGTCTCCGGATCCCCTTCCCTCAAGGCGAAAACCAGAGGTTTGATGGCCGGACTTCCAATTTTTACCACGCGATCCCATTGCTTCTCGGAGATCAGGCGCCGTGCCTTCTCGGCTTCGTCTCCGACCTCCCAGCCAAGCTTGTTCAGAACATCCGAGGCCAGCTGGCGCACGTCCTCGTCGAGATCGTCGAGAGCGAGCAACAGCGGTTCCACGGCGGACTCCCCTATTTCTCCCAGGATCCATGCCGCCCTCCTGCGCACGCTCGAATCGGCATCGTGCAGGGCCTCGATAAGCGGCTCTACCGCGGCCTCACCCAGCTCGATAAGCTCGTTCCATTGCCGAGCGGCTATCAGGCGGCCTGCTTTCTCGGCCTCATCTATTGCCGCTTCGGCAGCCGGCTCGGCCGGTTGCGGTTCGACCTCTTCTACGAATTCCTCTGCCGCCTCCCCAGCAGCCTCAGCCGGCTCTTCAACCGCTCCGGATGGGAACACTTCGATCGGAACCTTCAGCGGTTCGATCTCAGGTTCCACTTCAGCCTCCATCCCAGTTGCGGCCGCTTCGAATTCCGGCGCCTCGGCTCCCGCCTCTTCGAGGGCTTCCTCCTCGGCCGCCTCCAGCAGCTCCTCAACAATCTCCGGTGAGACAACCTCTATGAGTTCTTCTTCGATATCAACGGCCTCCACGCCCTCCGGGGCTTCGTATTCAGGAGTCCCCGCCGCCTGCGCCTGCCCTGTAAAGACCTCCTCCTGCACGGCCTCGGCCCTTTCCTCCGCGGCCGCGGGAATCTCCGCTTTGCCTTCCCGGTAGGTTATCTCGATGAATTCCTCCTCGACCACTAGTTCCGGTTCTCCTTCAAAAATCTCTTCCTCGACCGGCTGGATAAATTCATCGGTTGACGCCGCCTGAACAGGGGTCCAACCTAGATTATCCAGGACTTCGGAGGCCGCCCAACCGACGCCTTCGTCGGAGTCTTCGACAGCCGCCATCAGCGCCTCGACCGCCCTTTCATCGCCTATCTTTCCCAGCGACCAGATCGCTCTTTCCCTGACACTGGGGCTTCTATCCTCCAGCGCCACGATCAGGGGATCGACCCCACGAAGGTCGCCAATCTCTCCCAGCGCCCATGCGGCTTTCACCCGCATCTCCTCATCCCCACCCTCGAGGGCTTCGATGAGCGATTCGACGGCAACGTCTCCCATTCCGGCAACGCGGTCCCATTCCCTATCCGCCACCAGTTTCTGTATTTCCTCCGCCTCTTCGGACGGTTTCCAACCCAGCTTTTCCAAAACAAGTAATGCAACCCGCCGGACGTCCTCATCGCGATCGTCGAGGGCTGTTACCAGCGACTCGATAGCCGCCTCATCCGTTATCTCTCCCAGTGCCCAAGCCGCCTTGCGCCGCATTTCGGCATCTGGATCGCTAAGGGATTGGGTGAGAGCTTGAGTGGACCGGCGATCACCTATCACCCCTAATGCCCAGGCCGCACCGCGGCGCACCGAGGTATCGCGGTCTTTCAGGGCCTCGATCAGTGCCTCGATCGCCTTGGGGTTCCTGATTACTCCGAGTGCCCACGCCGCCCCACGCCGCATATCAGGGTTCTCATCATTCAGCGTTGTCAGGAGTCTGTCCATGGCCAGTTCTCCCATGGCAGCCACCTGTTCCCATTTGGCTTCGGAGATCAATACCTTGAGCTCGTCCGCTTCCTCGGGAGCCTCCCATCCTAGCTTTGCAAGAACATCCGCGGCTCGCATTCGTACAGCCTGGTTTTCGTCACGCAAGGTCTCCTGCAGTGATTCTACGGCCGGTGTACCAATTTTTTCCAGCGATTCGGCGACCCTGGTCCGCACGCTCTCGTCCTCGTCATCCAGCGACTTTATCAAAGGGCTTATCGCCCTAATATCCTTAATCTCTCCCAGTACCCGCGCCGACTCCATGCGCAATTCAGGATCCGCCGCTTGAAGGGTCTCGATTAAGGGATCGACCGAGGCATAGCCGATTTTTTTCAATGCTCCTGCAGACTTCATGCGCACGTCCCGGTTGACGTCCTTTAAAGCCTCGATCAGTGGATATATAGAGCGGCCGCTGCCGATAACGCCCAGAGCCCAGGCTGCCTGACTGCAAACCTCGGCATCCTCGTCTCGTAGGGCTCTTATCAGGGGGTCGACCGCCTCATCACCCAGCTCGGTAACCTGGTCCCATTGCTTCTCACGGATCAGATATACCGCCTTGTCCTCCCGTTCATCCGCCTTCCAGCCCAGTTTATCCAGCACTTCTGAAGCGGCCTGGGCCGGCTCCTCAACCGCTCCCTCAAAGGAAGGTTCGAGGGGTTCGAGGACGGCTTCGATTATCTCTTCGGCCGCCAGGGCGGGCTCCTCCTCGAAGAAATCCTGCCCGCCCATTACCCGCTCTTCCTCGACACCGATTTTCTCAAGAATCTCCGCCACCATCGGCCGCAATTCATCTTGTCCCAGGGCTTCGTTCAACTTGGGAACCGCCGCGCTTCCAATTTCTCCCAGAGCCCAGGCCGCTCCCCTTCGGACCTCCTCATCCTGGTCCTTCAAGCTCTCGATGAGGAGTTGCACGGCCTCCGGGTCCCCGATTACCCCCAATGCCCACGCCGCTCCCTTGCGGACATCGGTATCGCCCCGACCGAGCGCCACGAGCAGGGGTTCTACCGCCATTTCGCCCAGCCGCCCCAATGCCCAGGCCGCCACCCGGCGCACATCCTCGTCCGTATCTTTCAAAGATTTGATGAGCGGCTGGATAGCCTTCTGGCTGCCCAGCTCACCCAGCGTGAGTGCGGAATTCCTCCTTACGAACCAATCGCTGTTCTCCAGCGCTTGAACTAGTGGCTCGATAGTCGTTTCGTCGCCGACTTCTTTGAATATCAGGGCCGCTTCCCTGCGTATATCCTCATCCTGGTCTTCCAGCGCGGCAACGAGCAGATCGATGGCCTCCGGTCCCTTCTGCTTGAGAGCCAGGGCGACTTGTCTCCTTACTTCCCAGCTCTCTTCCTTCAAGGCCTTTAATAGAGGTCCCAATGAATCGCCCGCCAACTTGACCGCTTCCGCCCACTGCCTGTTGGCTATATAGAATTGAAGCTTATCGGTCTCCTTATCGGGCTGCCATCCCAGCTGCCCCAGGACTTCAGCGGCCAGCCTGCGCAATTCTTCGTCGTCCTCTCGCAAATAAAGCTGCAACGTTGAAACGGCTTTGCGCCCACCGGTTTTGGAAAGCGCCGTCGCCGCTTCCCGGCGAACGGCAGAGTCCTCGTCCCTCATCGCTGCCAGTAATGGATCGATCGCTGTTTCGTCCTTAATAATGCCGAGGGCCGCCGCCGCATCCCTCCGGGTATCCCGATCCTCACTTGCCAATGCCCTGGTGAGCGAATTTGTCGCGGCGCCATCGATCTTTTCCAGCGCCCAGGTTGCTCCCCATCGTACGTTTTCATCCTCGTCACCCAGCGCCTGCACCAAAGGCCTTATCGCCCTTATATCGCCTATAGATCCAAGCACAACCGCTACCTTGGCCTTGGCTTCCCCTTTTTCCATTTTCAAGGCCTGGATCAGGGATTCCACCACAGGTTTGCCGATTTTTTCCAATGACCAGGCTGCCTTCCACCTGACGTCACTGTCCTCGTCGTTTAACACCTGAATAAGGGGCCTGGCGGCCGGCTTGCCGATCTCACCAAGCGACCAGGCAGCAGCCCAGCGCACATCCTCATCCTCGTCATGCAGCGCCTCTATCAGGGGGGCTACCGCCCTGGCCCGCTTTATCTTCCCCAAGGCAAGAGCACCATTGATGCGGAAATTAACGTTCTCATTCTTGAGAGATTTTATGAGCCCGTTAACGTCCCTCTTCGCCTCCATCTTTTCTATATTTGGTTTAAGCAAATTGGACTTGGGAAGTTTCAAGACCTATCACCTCAACTCTCTGCGCTTTCCCATAGACCTCGTCAGAAAAGTTAATCCCTCTCGTTGCCCGCCGCCTCTTGATAATTCCGTGGCGGCCTGTTGTCGTAGTCTATATATTACAGGCATAGCCTGCGATTGCCCTCTTCTTTGATTAGTCTTTATCTACATAATTGACTATGAAGGCGAAATCCAAGAGAGCTGCCCCAAACGCGTTCGACACTTGACCTGCAAATTGTCCAGCATGCCTACATTAACATCTATTATACATATAGGGTTGTCAATCCTTCATGAACACCTGTTCCTTTTTTTGATTCGACCTTGCCGCCTTTATTACCATGCTCTGATTCCACAGCCGATCGATTGCCCGCCATTGCATCCAGAGCTTCTCGATATATAAAGATATCGCGGCGCTATCGGGGCATGAGCTGCCAATAAATATTCCGGGCCCAGCTTGAAGGATGAGCGACCTGGAAAGGAGAATAATAAAAAGGGATTTGTCTGCCTGTAGGGGCGCAAAATTACTAAACCTGCTATAGTAGCGGGAAAACCAGGGAGACTTTATACTTGGGGCAAAGTGTTAACGTGCCTGTCTAGGCTCAAGAATCTTCTTGAAGGAGGAGATGGTAATGGTGATTAGCCCAATGGACATCCATCTTAAGGAGTTCGGTACCGTAAGTACGGACGGCTATAACAAGGAGGAAGTCGACTCCTTCCTGGGCTCGGTTGCCGATGATCTGGAAAGGCTTGCCAATCGTAATAAAGAACTAGAGGACATGGTTACCGGTATGGAGCAGAAGGTAACCCAGTTCGACGAGATGCAACAGACGCTGCAGAATGCTTTGATGAACGCCCAGAGGAGTGCGGGAAACATCCTTCAGGAAGCCCGGAGCCAGGCGGCTGCAATTATAAAAAAGGCACAGGATCGCAGCGATCGCGTTCTTGACGAGTTGAAGAAGGAGCAGGCGAAGCTGGTCGAATCGTTCTCATCTTCACGCGAGCAGATCGAGGAACAGATACCTCTTATGCGCGATCTTCTCAACAAGAGCCAGAGTCTCCTCGGGGAGTTTGAGGAAAAAGCCAAAAAGGCTGCCCTGACTCCTTCCGCATCCCCGACCTCCAACCCGGCCCCGCCAAGAATCGAAACGGCACCGCCCGCGCCGCCTTCAAGTGCGGCCCCGGATGTCAGTGAGGAAACCGAAGTCGTGAAGGCGGAGTCGCATTTCGAATCGGAAGACGAGAAGTACGTCTGGGAGTAATACTTAGGATCTTATCCCGGGCTGAGCTTCGAATCGAGCATATAGCTAACGCTTGTGAAGTCGCTGTACCCACTTTTGCATTGTCACCGGTGACTCAGCCGGATGTCTTGTTTTCAGGATTTCTTCAACTGGGCATTCTGGCCCGCCCTGGTGAAGCGAATAACCGCCTTGTCGAAAAGGCCGCGGCTGGCCCGGTGCATAAAATCGGCTATATGCGCTTCCGGACAGACGGGGACTACCATCCGGTTTTTCTCGATCGCCTTGACCACCGCTTTGGCAACCGTTGCCGCCGTACTCCTCCTGCGATTCAGGACCTTCTCCACCTTCTCGACCAACGACTCTGTCGTCTCCCCCTCCGGCAAAGACTTGTGCCGGCCGCCGGCGTATATTCCCGTCATAACGAAACCGGGGCAGATGACGCTGACCCCGATGTCGTATAAATCGGCTTCGGCCCTCAAGGTCTCACTGAAGCCGACCACTCCGAATTTTGTGGTCGAATAAGCGACTGACCCTCCGGCCGGAATGAGGCCGGCCGCGGAAGCGATATTGACTATATGCCCTCCTCCGCCCTGTTCGACCATTCGGGGATAGAAGAAATGGCAGCCGTAAATCACTCCCATCAGGTTTATCCCGATGATCCAATTCCAATCATCCAGGCTGATGTCCTTGAGATAGCCGGCCATTCCAACCCCCGCATTGTTGCAGAGGATATCCACTCGGCCCATTTCGAAATAAACGTTTTCACAGAAATCGCCCACCTGCCCGGGCATGGAAACATCTACCAACTGCGTGTATACCCGGCAGCCGAGGCCTTCGAGCTCGGAAGCCAGCCGGTGCAGCCCCTCCTCGTTTATATCCGCCGCGGCTATCTGCGAACCGCGCCGGCCGAAGGCCAGGGCGATTTCCCTGCCGATGCCGCTGGCAGCCCCCGTCACCACGACTGTCTTATCCTTGAAATCCATAATGCTCCTGCCCTTTTTTGCGCTCATTTCCCTCATGCCTCCCTGTCCCTGTTCAAGCGCTCGTCGATAGGATCTTGTGCATGCCTTATCTGGCTTTCACCCCTTCGGATAAAGAAAATAGTCGCCATGCCGATTGCCACCAGGTTGCCGTCCTCATCACGCACCTCGGCCTGCCCGACGCCGGTGTACCTTCCCTTATGAACCGCTTTGCCCTCGCCGTACAACATACCTTCCGAAACATTCGAGATGTAATTGATGCACTGATCGACGGTAACCGCGGCTTCATCCCTTCCCATCAGAGAACCTACCGCAATGGTACATGACGAATCGAGCAGTGCTGCCACTACGCCCCCATGTAAAATTCCGTACAGGTTCCTGAGATCGTCTTTAACCGGCAATCGCAATCTGGATCGGCCGCCACCCGCCTCGAGGACCTCCATACCCAGGTAACGGTAAAAAGGAGAGTTGTTTAAGAGGGCGATAATCTGCTCCGCGATTTCTTCCCGATCGGCTTCATCGGCCATCGTATCCCCCTTAAAGATATCCGGCTGAAAGAAGTGGGGAAATTGTACCATATCCTTGCAGTAAGCTTGGCTCGATGCAGTTTCTCAAAAATCTCGGGGATCCCCCGAAGCTATACGATCCATTTCCTAGGCCTGATATTTCAAAGGACGGGGTTTCGAGTCTATAGCATGTCCTTGAGTGATCCCACCTCGATCATATCCAGATTCTCGAAGTCGGGCGAATATTTGCCCGATTCGATGCCCCTTATTACCTCGGTAATCTGGTCGTTTACCGGAGTCGGCACACCCGCTTCGGCCGATTTGCGCGACAGGTAACCGTTTAGCGTCTCCACCTCGCAGGGCATTCCCTTCCTGATGTCCTGAAGCATGCTGGCTATGAGATCCCGGTGCTTTCCATAGATAAGTCGCATCGCATTAACCGCATTTTCCTCGCTCTCCTTTACGATGTCCATGAGCATATTCGGGTCCAGGCCCTGCACAGGCTCCATCTTGATTCCCAGTGCTCTGGCCGTCTTCAGCGTCTCGACGACGATAGCGGTCGCGATCACAACGGCCTTGGGATCATCGAGGATCATGCCGTAGGTGCAGCCCAGGGCCGCCCCCGGACCGCTCATGGAAACATTTATCATAAGCTTCGTCCAGCGCACACCGATGAGATTTGTGGTGATATGAGCTTCTCCAGCTTTATCCAATACCGTTTTGATCGATTGCAGCCTTGACGTCAGCGAGCCGTCCAACTCGCCTATATCATAAGTCATGGCCTCGCTTTCGCTGGTTAATTCGGAAACGCCCGGCCCGAGGAAGGTTGCGCCCCATGCGATCGCCCCGCCGAGGGTCCTTTCCTTACCGATCGCGGCGGATACTTTCTCCTCGGGCACTCCGTTCTGCAGTGTGATCAACACGCTCCCATCATTCAAGTGGGGGAGGATCTCAGCGAGGGCTTTTTCGTCGTTGGTCGTTTTCACAAGGTAAATAACAAGGTCGTACGGGCCTTGCATGTCATCGGGCAGAATGGCCCTTACCGGCACGGTCAAGTCCATGTGCCCGGTAATGCGTGCCCCTGATTCATTCAGTGCCTTCACATGCTGCTGATTGACATCGACGAGGACAATATCCTCTCCGCCTTTTGCCAACAAAGCCCCCAGGATCGTCCCCATGGATCCCGCACCAACCAATGCGATTCTCATTGCTGATCCTCCTCATGCCGTTTATCGAGCATTAGTCGCAAGCTCCCTTGCTTCCTTACGCCTGCAACCGCCCCTATGGGCGATGCTTCCACCTGCTGCTATTCATCTTGCCATCATTATTATCTCAAACCATTTATATTGTTATCTCCGCCAGGCGACCTGCCTTACCGGCCACTCGGCCATTGGGGCGGAATCGGCCATGAAAAATGGCTTTAACGCATTGTTCAAGCCCCTTCTGGTATCGCTCGATAGATATAGGGAAATTGGAGGTCGGCTGGGAGGGGCCAGGTTGATAGAACTTAATCCTTGTATCGAATGCGGCATTCCTGAATATATCGCCAAGGAGCATTTCTGGCTCGACAACGGCGACATCGTGCAGAGCCGCGAAGGCTGGGCTCGCATGGTTTTCATTGAAAGCGAGAATATCGATCCGCTGCTTCATGGCATAGAGGAGATGATCGGGGCGTCCATCGAACACCTGGTCATCACCGCCCA
>Ga0209745_1000462_pt1 | contig 24525 bp, 20 predicted proteins | sample BarGraNGADG00312_FD_184495 | JGI IMG/M metagenome (GOLD analysis project Ga0209745, IMG submission 184495) | Arctic peat soil microbial communities from Barrow, Alaska - Barrow Graham LP Ref core NGADG0004-312 (SPAdes) (version 2) | ecosystem: Environmental > Terrestrial > Soil > Wetlands > Peat...
AGGAGCGCAGTACCCCAATGTGTGGCTTGAGACCCAGCCTTTGGGAGGTTATATGTATGCCAAGCGTGACCTTGAGATCGCCAGGAACAATATTGAAATTTTTATTGATTACCAGAGGGAGGACGGGCGTTTTCCCGGAGTCATTTACAACAGGAACGGTATACCTGAACCAAATTATTGCCAGCTCCAGGGTTTATATTTCCCCCGGCCTGCGTATGATTTGTACTTCCTTATTGGCAAGGATACAGCTTATCTGGGCAGGGTATACAAGGCACTTGAGAAATTCGATGCATATCTCTGGAAGACACGTGATTCTGATAATGACGGTTGTCTTGAATCCTGGTGCATTTTTGACACCGGAGAAGATCACAGCATAAGATATAACGGTTTCCCTAATGCATGGTCATTTGATTATCCGCCAACAAAAGAAGCAGCTGCAAAGCTTTCAAAGGAAGAGCTGGCTGTCAACTGCAAGGAAGAGAGCTATGACAGCACAAAAGCCATGACTGTGCCAATCGAATCCATGGACGTCATGTCATACTCATATTCGTGCCGGGATGTTTTAAGCCTTATCTCCGCAGAGCTGAACAACGGCAAAGAAATATACTGGCGAAACAAAGCCGGCGATGTAAGGGCTAAACTGAAAGCTTACCTGTGGGATAAAAAGAAATTTGCATGCTATGACAGGGATAAAGACAACATTTCAATGCCAATCCTGCTGCATAATAACCTGCGATGCATGTATTTTGGCATCTTCGACCAGGAAATGGCAGACAGGTTCATAGGAACTCATCTGTTGAACCCTGATGAGTTCTGGACACCCATGCCCCTGCCTTCAATAGCCGCAAACGACCCGTCATTCAAGAATATAAGCGGTAATAACTGGAACGGCCAGCCACAGGCGCTTACTTATCAGAGATCAATTCAGGCGCTGGAGAACTACGGTCATTACGCAGAGCTGACAATGATAGGCCAGAAGTTTCTTAAAGCTGTCGGAGACTCCCTTAGGTTCACCCAGCAGTTTGATCCTTTTACAATGCAGCCTGACAGCACTCAGGACGGGTATGGGCCGGCAGTCCTGTCTGCACTGGAGTTCATTACAAGGCTATATGGAGTGTATATATCTGCTGATAAAATATACTGGTCATGCCTTGACAGCGATTTTGATTATGATTACACTCAATACTGGAACGGGCATAGCTTTAAGATGCAGACAAAAGAACAGGATGTCAACTGCTATATAGACGGGAAAAGGATCTTCACCTTCTCAAAAGGAACCAGGGTTGTAACTTCTCTGACCGGAGAACTGGCTGAGTTAGTAGGAATAGCAACCAGGAAAAGGACTATACTTATAAACAACAATGAAATACATCTTCTGTTTGTTCAACCTAATGCAATTTACACTTTAATCACTCAAGGATGGATAGAAAAATAATCATCATTTGCATGTCAGTTATAACTTTATCGACCGCGATCGTCAACGCACAGGATTATTCAAAAAACCTTTTTGACGGTCATTCAGATGTCGGAGCCTGCAACCTGAAAGGCGATCTGACCATTGATCCCTTAAACCAGGAGTTTGTTCTTTCAGGATCTGGTAATAATATCTGGTTCAGTGAAGACCAGTTCCATTTTGCCTGGAAGAAAATGAATGGCGATTTCATCCTGCAGGCTCATGTGAACTTCATCGGTGAAGGGCACAATGCTCACCGTAAAATAGGCTGGATGATAAGGCAGAGCCTTGATCCGGGTTCAGCTCATATCAGCGGAACAGTACATGGAGACGGGCTGACCTCATTGCAGTACCGTCTGTCTGCCGGAGCGGATATGTCTGAAAGGAAGTCGGCGATAGTTTCACCTGATATCATACAGCTGGAACGCAAAGGCAATAAGTTTATCTTTTCATGTTCAGCTTGGGGAAATCCTTATGATACGGTCATGATCACTGACAATTCATTGACCGGAGATGTCTACGCCGGATTGTTCATTTGCTCTCATGATAACAATGTGGTTGAAAAGGCCGGATTTTTTAATGTAAGGATCATCAGGCCGGCAAAAGATGATTTTGTCCCCTATAAGGATTTTATCGGCAGTAACCTGGAGGTGATGGACGTTGAGACTGGCCTGAGAAAAGTGATTTATCAGTCGCCCGTATCGATCCAGGCTCCGAACTGGTCTGTGGATGGCAAATATCTCATTTACAACAGCGAGGGTCTGTTATATAAATTTGACCTTGAAAAGGGCGGGACGGCAGCGATCAGTACCGGATTTGCCACAAACAATAACAATGACCACGTTCTCTCATTCGACGGAAAGATGCTGGGCATCAGTAATCACGTCGCTGAGGAAGAGAACAGTTCAATAATATTTACCCTTCCTGTTGAAGGTGGTATCCCGAAAAGGATCACAGCCCTGGGTCCCTCCTATCTGCACGGCTGGTCACCTGACGGGAAATACCTGACATACACCGCTGACCGCAATAACAACTTCGATATTTATAAGATCTCTCTCAGGAAAAAGAAAGAGATCCGGCTGACTGATGCTCCCGGCCTCGACGACGGTCCGGAATATTCACCTGACGGAAAGTATATATACTTCAACTCAGCAAGAACTGGAACCATGCAGATCTGGCGAATGAAGGCCGACGGGTCACAGCAGGAACAGCTGACCTTTGGTAAGTTTAACGACTGGTTCCCGCACGTCTCTCCCGACGGGAAATGGATCGTTTTCCTGTCATTTCCTCCGGAAATAAAAGCCGATGATCATCCTTTTTATAAACATGTGTATATCAGACTTATGCCTGTCGAAGGAGGAACTCCAAAGGTCATCGCTTATCTTTATGGCGGACAGGGTTCCATCAATGTCCCAAGCTGGTCTCCTGACAGCAAACAAATAGCTTTTGTCAGCAATTCAGACCTTGTATTGCCCCGATAGCCGCTAAACTAAAAATACTGCAGCAACATGAAAACATTTAAACATATCATTGCACTTGCAGGAATTCTGTGCGTGCTTATTTCATGCAAAAAACATGATGAAATGACCCTTGACAGTCCGTCCGGCGATATCAGAGTGACAATGGAGGTCCTGGACGCCGGGAACGCTTCATTCACAGTGTTCTACCGTGGAATTCCCGTAATTGAAAATTCGTCGCTAGGGATAATCAGGGAGGATGGTGATTTTTACAATAGTATGAAGATCGATTCCATATCGGCTGTGACGAATATTAATGACAGTTACACCTTGCTTTACGGTAAGACGAAAAATGCACATTATGAAGCAAATAAACGTGTCTGCCATCTTTCAAATGCCACCGGTGAAAAAATGGATGTGATTTTTCAGGTGTCAGATGACGGCGTAGCATTTTGTTACTCTTTTCCCGGTAATTCTGATGTCACTAAAAAAATAACTTCTGAAAAGACTGGTTTCAACTTTATTGCGGGAACCACAGGATGGATTCAGCCGCGTGCTGCATCCAGGTCAGGCTGGAATCAGTGTAACCCGTCTTATGAGGAGCATTATCTTGAAGATATCCTGCTTGACAGTGTCATTCCGGATAAAAACGGCTGGGTATTTCCGGCATTATTTCATACCGGAAACTGCTGGGTAAACATAACAGAGAGTTGGCCCGACCGCAATTACTGCGGCAGTCATCTTATCAAGGGCCCGGGAGGCAGTGAGATGATCATTGCATTTCCGGAACCAACAGAAGGTTTCACGGGAGGTGCAGTTTATCCGCAGTCAACCCTTCCCTGGACCACACCATGGCGCATTTTAACTATGGGAGGCACCCCTGGCGTAATAGTTGAATCGACGCTTGGTACTGATCTTGCCAAACCGCCAATACCGGGTGACTTCTCTTATGTCAGGCCCGGAAGGGCATCATGGAGCTGGGCGTTGATGAAGGATCCTTCCGTGAATTATGAAGTGCAGAAAGACTTTATCAACTATGCATCGGAGATGGGATGGGAGTACTGCCTTATCGATGCTAATTGGGACACAACGATCGGATGGGATAAGCTTGCTGACCTGTCGCGCCTGGCGTCGGAGAAGAAGGTCAGCCTGATCATGTGGTACAATTCTGCCGGTGACTGGAATACGGTGCCTTACCACCCCAGGAACAAGCTTTTAACACATGAAAGCAGGGTTGAGGAGTTCTCAAGGCTGGAAAAACTGGGTATCAGGGGTATAAAGGTCGATTTTTTCGGAGGTGACGGGCAGTCAATGATGGATTATTATCAGGATATACTTGCTGACGCACACGAACATCATCTTGTGGTAAACTGCCATGGTTCGACGCTGCCAAGAGGCCTTCAACGCACTTGGCCCAACCTGGTATCAATGGAAGCGATACGCGGTTTTGAATACGCAACCTTCGACCAGGAGAGCGCTGACAAGGTGCCTTCAAAAGCAACCACTGTTGCATTTATCCGAAACGCTTTTGACCCGATGGATTTCACACCTGTATGTTTCACCGCTTACGACAATTTCGAAAGGGTGACTGGCAACGGTGCTGAACTGGCCATGGCTGTGCTCTTCCTGTCGGGGGTGCAGCATTACGCTGAGACACCACACGGAATGGCTTTGATGCCTGATTACGTAAGAAATATGATGAGTGCAATACCAGTCTCCTGGGATGAAACGAGATTTATCGATGGTTACCCCGGAAGGTTCCTGGTGATTGCGAGGCGGACAGGCGAAACATGGTACGTGGCAGGTATCAACGCCGGCAAAGAGTCCCGGCAACTCACACTACTGCTTCCTTTTATTAACTATACTGACGGAGTACTGATCACGGAGAACGATTCGCCAAGATCGTTTTCACAAAAAACCATCAACCTTGATAGCGGCAAAAATGCATCAGTCTCCCTTAATCCTAATGGTGGATTTGTCATGAGATTTGACCCGGCAGCAAACCTATTACCGGAAAATAAATGAAAAGAAACTTTTTTCTTCTGATACTTTCTCTGCTGCTGTCATCCGGATGCAACCCCGGTATTAAGCCACACGGGAAATACATCATGTGGTACGACACACCCGCTAAAGAGTGGACGGAAGCACTTCCTGTCGGAAACGGCCGGCTCGGAGGCATGCTTTTCGGGAACCCTGCCGTTGAAAGATTGCAGGTGAACGAAGAATCTCTCTGGGGTGGAATGAATATACCAAACAACAACCCAGGAGCGCTGGAACACCTGCCTGAAATAAGGGAGCTCATCCTTGATGACAAGATTCCGGAAGCTTTTGAACTCTCGGAGAAATATATAGCTGGGATACCCCCAAAAATCAGATCATACCAGACCCTTGGTGATATTTATTTTCATTTTACAGACACCACGGGAGAGATCACCAGGTACCGCAGAGAGCTTGACCTCGAGACCGGAATAGCTAAAGTTAGCTTTAAAAGGAACGGGAATAAAATAGAGTATGAGGTTTATTCATCAGCGCCTGATAATGTGATGGTTATATCAATGAAGTCGAAGAAGAAAGGTGGCCTCGATATGTCGGTCTCTCTTCAGCGGGATCAGGATGCAATTATCACGGTAAGGGATAGCCGCATTGATATGGAGGGGCAGGTGATTGACAAAGATGACCCGGCTCTTGGACAGGGAGGAGCACACATGAAGTTCTTTGCCTCCCTCCTGCCAACAGTTTTTGACGGAAAACTTACACATGATAATAACTCTCTTAAATACGAGGGAGGAACCGAGCTGATGATGTTTTTCAACGCGGCAACAGATTATAATATCGACAGTCTGAATTTTGACCGGTCAATTGATCCGCGCCAGAAATGTATAGACGCCATCAGCAAAGCTTCATGGAAATCTTTTAAAGGTCTGAGGAAAAGCCATATCGTTGAACACTCCTCTTTGTTTGACAGGGTCAGCCTGTCACTTGGCGATAACGAAAAGGCTGACAGCCTGCCTACCGATGAGCGCCTCAGGAGGTTCCAGGCGGGTGGCGATGATCCGGGACTGATAGCGACCTATTTTCAGTACGGGCGTTATCTCCTGATGGGTTCTTCAAGAGGGCCCGCACAACTTCCTGCGAACCTTCAGGGTATCTGGAACAAGGATTACTGGGCTCCATGGTGCTCTGACTATCATGTAAATATCAACCTGCAGATGAATTACTGGCCGGCAGAGGTATGCAACCTCAGCGAGACCGCCAATCCTCTGATAACTTTCATGGAGAAGCTTACGGTCCCGGGAAGTGTCACTGCCCGCGAAACATACGGTGCAAAGGGGTGGACGATGCATCATACCACTGACGTTTTCGGCAAGACTGCCGTCATTGATGGCGTCTATTGGGGGATGTTCCCGCTGGGAGGTGCATGGATGACTTTGCCATTGTGGGAGCACTATAAATTTACATGCGATACTGCTTATCTGCGCGAAAAGGCTTACCCTGTCATGAAAGGAGCAGCAGAGTTTATCACCACATTTTTGTTTGAGGATAAGGAAGGACATCTTGTCACAGCTCCGACCTACTCACCGGAAAACAGTTATCTGGATCCTGCATCAGGCAAAGAGTTCAAGCTGACCTATGCTCCTACAATGGATAACCAGATCATCCGCGAAGTACTCACAAACTGCCAGGAAGCTGCTCATATACTTAATACTGATACAGGATGGGCGGACAGTCTTACTTACATCATGAATAAGCTTCCGCCTGTCAGGGTTGCATCAAACGGCACCATCATGGAATGGATAAAAGATTACGAAGAGGCTGAGCCTGGTCACAGGCACATGTCACATCTCTTTGGCTTACATCCCGGCACGCAGATAACCCCTGAAACTCCCGACCTGTTTGAAGCAGCACGTGCCACTCTTGAGAGACGTCTCCGGTATGGCGGAGGTCATACAGGCTGGAGCAGGGCATGGATCATTAACTTTTATGCACGCCTTCATGATGGCAATGAGTGTTACAAACACCTCAGGCTGCTGCTTGAGAAGTCAACCCTGCCGAACCTGTTTGACAACCATCCGCCATTCCAGATCGACGGTAACTTCGGCGGTACTGCCGGCATCGCAGAGATGCTGCTCCAAAGTCAAAACGGCGTGGTTAATGTACTTCCCGCCCTCCCGGATGCATGGCCCAGAGGATCTGTGACAGGTCTGAAAGCAAGGGGAAATTTTGAGGTTGACATTAAATGGGAAAAAGGTAAAGCAAATGAAATCGTGATCAGGTCTCTTTCCGGAGCGCCGCTGAAAATGATATGCGGGGACAAAACAATCTCAATGAACACGGTAAAAGGGTTAACTTACATTTTTGATAAAGATTTAAAATGGACAGAGTAATTTTGTTTATTGCCTTGAGTGTACCGGTCATTTACTTATCAAAGCGAAGCCTGTTTGATATAAATAGTCACGGTTTCCCCCGCTTCTTCGCTTGGGAGTGCATCCTCGTGCTCTTAATGGCAAACTACAGGTTCTGGTTTGTCAACCCGTTTTCATTTGTGCAGATCATTTCGTGGTTGCTTCTGCTGATTTCAGTTTACTTACTGATTGCAGGCGCAGTGCTTCTGAAGAAGTCCGGCAAACCTTCAGGAGAAAGAGAAGATGGTACTCTGTTCAACTTTGAGAAGACAACCGATCTGGTTACTACAGGCATCTATAAATATATACGGCACCCCCTTTATTCATCGCTGTTCTATCTGACCTGGGGAATATACCTGAAGCACCCGACAATTCTCATGACTCTTGTAGCATTGCTGGCATCGGTTCTTCTTTACATGACCTCTGTAAGAGACGAAAAGGAGTGTATTGCCTATTTCGGAGACAGATACAGGGAATACATGAAGGTGACAAAAAGATTTGTACCTTTCATTATCTAATAGTTAAGAATAGTGGCAATACCGACATCACGGGCAAAAGAGAAGGCCGAAATCAGTACAGCATCCTGACCCGTATGGTTCCTTCAATTGACCTCAGCTCCCTTATGATGCTGCTGTCAAGGGTGCTCTCCGTATCAATTATAACATAGCCTATTTCAGCGTCAGTCTGTAGGTACTCAGCGGCTATGTTTATTCCTTTTGAGGTGAATACATAGTTCACCTCTTTCAGCAATCCGGGTTCGTTCTTATGGATATGCAGGAAGCGCTGAGCCTTGCTGTTTGGCTGAAGCGAGATCTGCACAAAATTGGTAGACCCTATAGTATCTCCTGTATCGCTGTACTTCACGAGCTTCTCGGCCACTTCAGTGCCTATGTTTTCCTGGGCCTCCGTGGTGCTGCCTCCCACATGAGGCGACAGGATGACATTATCAAACTTCCGCAGGTCCGAGACAAACGGATCTCCGCTCGATGCAGGTTCATCCGGGAAGACGTCAAGAGCGGCTCCCAGAATATGTTCGGTTTCCAGGGCGGACACCAGATCAGGGATACTGACAACCGATCCCCGTGACGCATTGATAAGACAGGACCCTTTCCTCATGAGGCTTATCTCTCTTTTGCTTATCATATTGCGCGTCATGGGCGTCTCAGGTACATGCAGGGTGACCAGGTGGGCGACAGACAGCAGTTCGTCAAGAGATGAGCAGGCGGCCGCCTTACCCAGGCTGAGCTTCTTAACTATATCATAATAATAGACATTCATGCCCAGGGCTTCTGCCAGTATCGACACCTGTGAACCGATATGGCCGTAACCTATTATACCGATGTTTTTGCCGCGGACTTCAAATGAATTGCTGGCTGATTTCAGCCATTTTCCCTTATGAGCCGCAGCGTTCTTCACCGGGATGTTTCTCATAAGAAGTATGCATTCGGCAATGACAAGTTCGGCAACAGAGCGTGTATTTGAAAAAGGTGCGTTAAAAACAGGGATACCCCTTAGCCTGGCAGCATGTCCGTCGACCTGGTTCGTGCCGATACTGAAACACCCTACTGCGAAGAGCTTTTCTGCTTCTTTCAGAATCTCTTCCGTTATCTGAGTCCGGGAACGTATTCCAATAATATTTGCATTCCTGATCCGGGATTTCAGTGCTGTTTCATCAAGCGCGTAGGGCAAAGCCTCAATATTTGTATATCCGTTGGCCCTGAAAAAATCGACCGCACTGGTATGAATTCCCTCCAGTAACAGGACCTTAATCTTATTCTTATCAAGTGAGTATTTCTGAGCCATCTGTTAATGAAATTGATCTAAACTGTCTTCAGAGCTTAAAAATTAAAACTGGCAGACAATATAATAATATTTATTTCTCATTTATCAATAATATATCTGTCTGGCAGACGCACCTGGTTATTTTAGTCTTTCACATTTCAAAATGATCGTTACATTTGACTGAATTTCCGACTGATTATGAAAATTGCTGTTACCGGCGCTTCAGGGCATGTGGGCGCAAACCTGTGCAGAATGCTCCTTGAACAGGGATATGAAGTTAAAGCATTGATACATAACAGTATTAAAGGACTTGAAAATCTCGATCTTGAGTATGTGAATGGTGATGTAACCAGTGAGGCTGATCTCAGGAAGCTCTGTAAAGACTGCTCCATAGTGTTTCATCTTGCAGCGCTGATAAGCATCCGGAAAAGCGATGAAAGGTGTCACATGGTAAATGTTGACAGCTGTATCAAACTTCTGAGGGCAGCAAAGGAGGAAGGTGTCAGAAGAATAATTCATTTCAGTTCAATACATGCTTTCAATCACACGCCTTTAGACGAAGTCCTTGACGAAAAACGGGATCTTATGCTGAAAAGCAATGTTTCATACAACTGTTCCAAAGCTCTCGGGCAGAAGATAATGATCGAAAATTCTTCGCCGGAGCTTGAAACAGTGGTGCTTAATCCTACTGCAGTAATAGGGCCAAATGATTTTAAACCTTCTCTTCTTGGCAACGCGGTATTAAGGTTTTACAGAGGTCAGAATCCCAGCCTGGTACCCGGCGGATATGACTGGGTGGATGTCAGGGATGTCTGTTCTGCTGCAATAAATGCCATCGGGAACGGAGTTCCCGGAGAATGCTATCTCCTTGGAGGCAGCTGGCAAAGTCTGAAAACCATGGCTGATACAGTTGAAAAACTGGGAGGCCATAAAGCACCATGGCTCAGTCTGCCAGGATGGATAGCATATATTGGGGCGGCATTCCTGAATTTACACGCTTCTCTCACGGGAAGTATTCCGTTGTATACTGCGATGTCGCTTGAAACCTTGAAAGACAGCCACAGGAATATCTCACACCTGAAGGCATCAAAAACCCTGAATTTTAAGCCACGCCCATTTGAAGAAACTATGGCTGACACGATCCAGTGGTTCAAAGAAAATAACTACATCTGATGGAAAAATCAACCTTCGATCTCCTTGTCTGGCTATGGACCGTCATCGCCCTGATTGTCTTCCTTGCGTTACAGTTCGTGACAGCCCCCTACGGCAGGCATTCGACAAAAAAGTGGGGATTGACCATTCCTGACAGGGTCGGGTGGTTCATTATGGAAGTCCCGGCCCTGATAATATTTTTTTATTTCATATTTACCGGAACAGCAGAAAAAAACGTAACAGTCTGGATCATAGCCGCCTTATACGTCATTCATTATGTCAACAGGGCAGTGATTTTTCCATGGCGCATAAGGGTCAGCGGCAAGAAGATGCCTCTGGTGATTGCGCTCATGGCCGTCTTCTTCAATTTAGTGAATGCCGGTTTCCTCGGTTATTACACAGGGTCACTTAACACGCATTTTACAGTTACGTGGCTTAAAGATCCTCACTTCATTGCCGGTTTGATTATATTCATAACAGGAATGGCAATAAACATCTCTACGGATGAGAAGCTGATACACCTGAGGAAGAAAAAGAGCGACGGGTACGAGATTCCGCGCGGCGGGTACTTCGAAAAGGTATCATGTCCGAACTTCTTCGGGGAGATAATCGAATGGGGAGGCTATGCAATTCTTTGCTGGTCGCTTCCGGCGTTTTCCTTCTTCATCTGGACTTTCTGCAACCTTGTACCAAGGGCGCTTTCACATCACAAATGGTATCAGAAAAATTTTCCTGATTATCCTAAAGAGCGCAAAGCCCTGTTTCCGTACATTTTATAAATTAACACCATTATGCAACCTGAAGTGAAAAACCCTTACCTCAGTTTCCGGTCCAGGTTTGTATGGCTGGCTGTCTTCGCTGTGGCAATGGGTTTCCTGGAAGGTATTGTTGTCATTTACCTCAGAGAAATATACTACCCTGCAGGATTTGACTTTCCCCTTAAGCTGATGCCCCAGGAGCTGGTCAGGATTGAATGGATCAGGGAGATAGCCACACTGGTCATGCTGGCAACAGTGGGTATCATCGCAGGCAGAAACAATCTCCAGAGATTGTTGTATTTTCTGTTTGCATTCGGTGTGTGGGACATTGTTTATTATATTGCGCTGAAGCTCCTGATTGGATGGCCGGCGTCCCTCCTCACCTGGGATATTCTCTTCCTGATTCCATGGTCATGGCTGGGGCCTGTATTGGCTCCCGTAATAAGCTCCGTGACAATGATCTTCATGGCGCTGCTAATTATAGGAAGAGAGGAAAAAGGTTCCCGGGTAAAACTGCAACCGCTTGACTGGATACTGATATTCAGTGGTGCAGCAATAATATTATACTCCTACCTGGTTGACGTCCTGAAGCTGATAATTGAAAGCAGCATGCTTGCCTCAGAGAGCTCCACAACTGGATACGAACAGTTAATTACACTGATTTTAAATTATATTCCGGACAATTATAACTGGCTGCTGTTCATTATCGGAGAATTGCTCATTATATCGGCAACAGTTAAAATACTAATTCAAACTAATAAAAGATGAGAAGACTACTTACACTGACTGCTATGATAACCTTAGTACTCGCCCTGACAAGCTGCGGAGGAGAAAAGAACAATTCTTCAGATAGTACCGATCCCTATCTCTGGCTTGAGAATGTTGAGGGGGAGAAGGCTCTCGACTGGGCAAGAGCACAGAATAAGATCTCTGATGAGGCATTCAAAACACAGCCTCTGTTCGCTGAACTAAGAGACAGGTTCCTGGAAGTATTTAACGATAAGGAGAGGGTAATCTATCCTGACATGGAAGGTAACTACATTTATAATCTTTGGCAGGACGAAAAGAATGAGCGTGGCCTCTGGAGAAGGATGTCAAAAGAAGATTATCTGAGTGGAAAAAATGAGTGGGAAGTAGTGCTTGATCTTGACCAGCTCTCAGCAAAAGAAAACAGGAAATGGGTATTTAACGGTGCAAGCTGGCTTGGGCCGGAGAATAACCTCTGCCTGCTGTCCCTTTCCGACGGTGGCAAGGATGAGAGTGTGATCAGGGAATTCGATGTCAGTAATAAAACATTCGTGAGAAATGGCTTCTCTGTCAATGAGAGTAAGGGCGATGCTGCCTGGGTTGACAGGGACCATATTCTGGTTGCCACAAATTACGGACCCGGGACCATGACCACATCAGGTTATCCAAGTATAGTTAAAATATGGAAAAGAGGCGCGGACCCCGATGAAGCTGAGATACTACTCACAACAGATACGTCCCACGTTAGTATTAATGTTGGCGGAATAAATGTCGAAGATAAACAGTATGCATTTGTAAGTGAAAGTATCAGCGGCTTTACTGAATCAAAAACGTATCTCTATACCTCTGAAGGCATAAAATGGATTGACATTCCGCTTGACATTGAGTTTCATGGGATGCATGGAGACAACTTGCTTCTTTATCTTCAATCAGACTGGAAAATCGGAAATGAAACGTATAAGTCCGGATCACTTGTAAGCTTTGATCTTCAGGACTTCCTTGCCGGTAAGAAAACGGTAAGGACAATATATCAGCCTGAGGAGCGGGCAAGTTTTGTCTCACTTATGTCAGCAAAGGATTTCATAGTAGTTTCCACGATGGAGAATGTGCAAAGCAAATTGAAGATATTCAGGAGTACTGGTGATCAATGGATCGGAGAGGCGGTGCCTGTCCCTGAATTCGGGACAATCTCGCTTGTCAGTTCAGATGCGCAGTCGGATGATTACTTCTTTTCTTTCAGTAATCCTGTGACACCATCAACTCTTTACTTTGGTGACGGCAAAAAAATCACCGTATTAAAGAAGCAGAAAGACTATTTTGATGCCTCCGGGCTAACTGTTGAACAGTCTGAGGCAGTTTCGAAAGATGGCACCAAAATACCCTACTTCATTGTTCACCCAAGAAGCATGGTCTATGATGGTAAAAATCCGACACTTATATATGGTTACGGCGGGTTCAATGTCTCCGAACAGCCAAGATACAATTCAGTATGCGGTATCGGCTGGCTGGATAAGGGAGGTGTCTATGTCATTGCCAACATCCGTGGCGGAGGTGAATTTGGTCCTGCATGGCACCAGGCGGCGCTTAAAGAAAAACGTCAGAATGCTTACGACGATTTCTTTGCTGTCGCTGAAGATATAATCAGTAAAAAGATTACCTCTCCCGAGTACCTGGGCGCTTACGGATGGAGCAACGGAGGATTGCTTGCAGGTGTGGCACTTACCCAGAGACCTGACCTTTATCACGCAGTCGTCGTAGGTGCACCTCTTCTTGATATGAAACGCTACTCTCATATGCTTGCCGGAGCAAGCTGGATGGATGAGTTCGGCAACCCTGATAAACCGGAGGATTGGGCATATATCAGCAAATATTCACCCTACCAGAACCTGAGCAAGAATACAAAATATCCCGAACCTCTCTTTATTACCTCCACGAAAGACGACAGGGTACACCCGGGTCATGCCCGCAAGATGGCTGCAAAGATGACAGGCATGGGACATACGGTATATTTCCATGAGACTATTGAGGGTGGTCACGGAGCAGCATCCACCAATGCCCAGGAGGCTGACATGTGGGCTCTGATGTACACTTACCTCAATACAAAGTTGAATCCCAGGTAATAGTCAAAAAAATGAAGACTGCCGGTTTGGGGATCCGGCAGTCTTCGGCATTAAAACGGACTTATGGAAAGAAAGAACGAATTAACGATTTTGATAATTTTTCAGTGCCAGGTAAGCATGCCTGAAAAAACAACAAGCAGAACTGAAATCTTTCTCATATTCAGCTCATTAAGTTTTAGTTTGCAATTAGCCAAACAAAATTATTAAGCAATTATGAAGATTTGATGAAAATGGCAAAGATGGAAAACAGAAGAGAAAGAAAGCAATGAAGTGACCTGGCAATCAGGACAGATTATATCTTTGGGGTACAGTTGAGTCTTTTATTCAGCCATTTTAATTTCGAGAAGCAAAATTGTAAGATGCAGACAGCTTTAATTAATGCGACTTTCTTCACCGGCAGTGAGATGATAACCGGAAAGGCACTTCTTACCGACAGCAATACGATCACAGGATTTTCTGACCCGGACTCACTGCCTGAGGCTATAGTACATATTGACTGTAAAGGTCTCCTGATAACGTCCGGTCTGATCGATCTGCAGATCGCCGGTAGCGGTGGATTTCTTTTTTCGGCAAACCCCACTCCGGAAGCACTTGAAGCAATAGCAAAAGCAATCCTTCAGAGCGGAACCACAGGCTTCCTCCTGGCTCTCCCTACAAATACGCGGGAAGTTTACAGCAGCGCGTTTAAAACAGTAAGGGCGAACACTAATCCTGCTGTACTGGGGTTGCATCTGGAGGGTCCGTACATAAGTATTGCCAAAAGAGGTGCTCATATCAGGGAACTCATAAGGCGTCCGTCACCCTCTGAGCTGACCTCACTTCTTAACGAGGCTGACGGAGTCATTAAAATGATGACAGTGGCGCCTGAAGTGTGCACTTCGGAGATTATAAATATACTTAAGGATCATGGCGTAACAGTAGCTGCAGGCCACAGCAATGCCACCTTCCGGGAGGCAACAGACGGCTTCAGCCGGGGCATTGAGACAACGACGCATCTCTTTAACGCTATGTCTCCGTTGCATCATCGTGACCCCGGCCTTCCGGGAGCGGTATTCAACTCCGATATGGCATGTGCAAGCATCATTGCCGATGGCATTCATGTCGATTACACCATGCTGACATTGGCCAAGAAGATCCTGAAAGAGAGACTCTTCCTTGTGTCAGATGCCGTTGAAGAGAATGATCATGGTGCGTATCAGCATGTGAAACAATCTGATCGTTTCACGCTGCCTGACGGAACACTTTCAGGCGCGAGGCTTACTTTGCTCGAAGCAGTGAGAAACTGTATTGTCCATGCCGGCATCTCAGCTGAGGAAGCCCTGAGAATGGCTTCCAGGTATCCTGCACAGGTAATAAAAATCCGGGACCGGGGAGTTATCGCTCCCGGTGCACGGGCTGAACTTATCGCCCTTGATCATGATCTTGAGTTAAAAGGTATTTTTATTAATGAAAAGATGAACTTCATAAATTGATATTATGGCATTGCTTGGAATAGACATCGGAGGAACCAAAATTGCTTTTGCACTTTTTGACAACGAAGGTAACATCAGTACAAAGGAGATACTGACCATCGGCAACCGCAGGGGCACCGAGGTTGGCAATCTTATTACCGTCACTGCGGCTCTGATGCTTGAAAAAGCATGCAGCAATGGCGATCCGGTTGAATCAATAGGCATTTCAGTACCCGGTATCAGCCGTGGTGATAAAGGTACTGTCTGGGCGCCCAATATCCCCGGATGGGATGACTACCCTCTCATGAAAGAGGTCAGAACAGTGGCAGAAAATTTACCTGTCGTAATTACCAGTGACAGGGTATGCTACATCTCAGGTGAAGGCTGGAAGGGAAATGCCCGGGGGTGCAGGGATGCCATATTTATTGCTGTTGGTACGGGAATTGGCGCCGGTATTATCACCAACGGGGAGATCCTGCGTGGATTTGACAATATTTCAGGAGCAATAGGATGGATGGCGCTGAGCAGGCCATTTAAAAGCAAGTATGCAATCTGCGGATGCTTTGAATACTATGCATCAGGTGAGGGTATTGCCAGACAGGCTGCCGAATACCTTGCCAAACATGAATCTTATGAAGGTGAGATGAGGCTTGATGATGCAGGAAAAATAACCTCCCTGGATGTCTTCTCTGCCTATCATAAAGGTGATACGGTTGCGGCCGAAATAATTCAGCAGGCTATTGAATACTGGGGTATGGCGACAGCCAACCTCGTAAGCCTTTTCAATCCTGAGAAGATAATTTTCGGCGGAGGAGTGTTTGGCCCCGCAACAGAACTGATTCCTGAAATAAAGCGTGAGGCAGAGAAATGGGCACAGCCGATAAGCATCAGACAGGTGACCTTTGAAGCCTCTGCACTTGGAGGTGATGCCGGTGTTTATGGGGCCGGTTTTCTGGCTAAGAAACTACTTGATGAACAAAAAAACAAATGAGCAGGGCTTATAGCAGAAAACCGGTCTTCTGGTCGGCATGCCTGGGCATGATGCTTTTCGGCATAGACCTGATAACTCTGGGTGCCATATTGCCTAACCTGAAGATCAAACATGCTCTTGATGCCGTTGCGGCCGGAACACTTTTCTCAATTCTGCCTCTTGGAGTAATCGGAGGGTCCCTCCTTTTCGGTCCTGTATGTGACAGGTATGGATACAAACCCTTGCTCACCGTCTCGTCTCTGCTGCTGTTTGCCGGTTTTGAAGGACTCGCTTTTACCGGCACAACAAGTCTCCTGATATTTTCCGTACTGCTGATAGGTCTTGGCGGCGGAGCGATCAACGGTGCTACGAATGCCGTCGTTGCCGATATTAGCGTTACGGGCAAGGGTGCTGACTTGAGTCTCCTGGGCGTATTTTTCGGGGTCGGCGCTCTTGGCATGCCCCTTATCCTCAGCCTCCTTGAGCAATCAGTTGATTTTGAGATTATTATTGCTGCAACAGGGTTCCTTGCACTGGCAGCAGCTCTCATCTTCCTTGCTGTCACCTTCCCCCCTGCCAAACAATCCGGAGGCATCTCTTTCAAACTGATCGGAGGGCTTATCAGGGACAGTGCGCTTTTGCTTATAGCCTTTTTTCTCTTTTTCCAGAGTGCATTTGAGGGTCTCATTAATAACTGGACCGCCACTTATCTTATCGATCGGCTCTCCGTTCCGCAGGGCAGTGCTCTGATAGGCCTGTCATCATATGTGGCCGGGATGACAATTATGAGGCTGCTCATCGGAAGCGTATTCAGAAAGGTGTCCGAGAGGAACCTGCTTTTCAGTTCATTCGCTGTCATACTTGTTGCACTGGTTATTATAAGGTTAAGCAGCACTCTTGCTCCGGCAGCAGCAGGACTGGCATTGCTTGGCTCAGGTCTTGCCGCCGGTTTCCCAACGATGCTGGGACTGGTAGGCAACAGGTATCCTCATTTGTCCGGAACAGCCTTCAGCTTCGTCCTGGTAATTGCCCTACTGGGTAACATGCTTGTAAACTATTCTATGGGACTGATAGCTGAAAGCTACGGCATAAAATATCTTTCCAATCTGACATTTGCCGAACTGTTCATGCTTGTCATCATCGCAATTTTTATATTCCGGAAATTAAGACACAATCAATAAACACCCTAAACCAAAGAAATCATGTTAGCAAATGAATGGCTGAAAAATGCCAGGGATGTCATGTCCCGTATTGAAGAGACTCAGATGGATAATATTCATAAGGCAGCTGAAGTGATGGCAGACACCATTGAGTGCGGCAGATGGGTTCATACCTTCGGCTGCGGCCATGCCACCCTTCCCATAGAGGAGATGTACCCAAGAATTGGTGGGTTTGTCGGATTTCATCCGATGATAGAGATCCCCCTTAGTTTCTTCACGCATATAACCGGAGAAATGGGAGTGCATCAGTTCGTTTTTCTTGAGAGGGTTGAAGGTTACGGTGTAGAGATCATGAAGGGTTACACTTTCGACAAGCGCGACACGATGTGGCTATTCTCCCACTCGGGTATTAACAACGTCAATATTGACATAGCCCTCGAATCAAAGAAAAAAGGAATGAAGGTTGTCGTTTTCGGTTCAGCGGCAGAGGCAAAAGGGAAAAAAACAAGGCACACTTCAGGTAAGACAATTTTTGACATTGCTGACATCGTTATCGACACCTGTGCACCTCTTGAAGATGCTTCTGTCAGGTTAAAGAATCATTATGACAAGATAGGCCCGGTATCCACGATGGCATTCGTCACCTGCGTCTGGATGACAATTACAACGGTAGCCGAGATACTCACCGGGCGGGGAGTGAAGCTTTATATCCATCCTTCACATAATGTTCCCGGAGATACTACTGCAAGAGAGAGGCTCGATGAGGCGCTTGCAGAATATAAGCACCGGATAGCAGGAGTATGATAATCAGGAAGCATCATGAACTCTCTCGACAGGACAATTGATTTTATTGAGGGCAGAAGGGTTGACAGGGTCCCCTTCCATCCTATCATGATGCGCTTTGCTGCTGGTTATGCCGGAGTGAAATACAGGGACTTCTGCCTGAGAGCAAGCCATAAATGCAATGCGAACATCATCTGCGCCAAGGATTTTCAATCCGACTGGGTAAATACCATGTCAGACCCGTATGCCGAAGCTGAAGCATTTGGTACTGTGCTGGCGTATCCCGAAAATGACCTGCCGGCAGTTCAGCAGTATGCCGTCAGAGATATTAGTGATATTGACCGGCTTTCAGTAAAGAAGTATTCAGATCACAAACGGATGAGGGAGCGTATTCTTGAGCTCCGCGAGTACCGGCAAAAGACCGCAAACAGTATATTCATTTGCGGATGGGTGGAAGGCCCCCTGGCAGAGTACTGTGATATAAGAGACATCAATCTTGCACTTACAGACCTCTATGAATACCCCGAAAAGGTGCATAAAGCTCTTGACATCATTACGGAGAGTGCCATCAGCTTCATTACTGGCCAGGTAAAAGCCGGTGCACACTGCATCGGAATAGGTGATTCTGTTTGCTCGCTCATCTCGCCCGAACTGTACAAAGAATTCTGCTTCATTCGTGAGAAAATTCTTGTTGACCATATACATTCATGCGGAGCTTATGCAAAAATCCACATTTGCGGGAACATATCGGCCATACTTCCTGATGTGATCAGGACAGGCACTGATATTATTGATATTGATCACCGGACGGGTTCTGTTGCTGATGTACTGACAGATCTGTCCCGCCGGCAGGTCTTTTCAGGCAAGAGTGACCCGGTGTCTGTAATACAGGACGGAGATAGGATCCGGATAAGTGAAGCTGTCCGTTCATTTTATGAAGAGGCCGGCGGACGCGCGATCGTATCCGCAGGCTGCGAAATAACGCCCGGGACAGATATTGAGAACATGAAGGTTTTCAGCTCTGTCGCCCGGGAACTTATGCAAGGCAGTAAATCAAGTAAAATTTGAATTTTTTCTTGTAGATTCCCTGGAAAAATGTTACCTTTCGGGATAAACCTAAACTAAATTTCGTAATGAAAAAATTTTACGTAATTTTTTGTCTTACTCTTGTTATCCCGGCTTTGAATCTGACCGCACAGAAGCCGATAACGGTCTATGAAGACAGCGTTCTGGTTGGCAACTATATGCACCCCGGATTAAGTGTTACCATTCCGGAGGTCGATTACCAGAAGACACTGAAAAACTGGATTAACCAGATAGAGACCGGTACGAAATCAAAAGTAGTTTCAGAAGACGGATTGATGACACTATTCGGCGCAAGGCTGAAGAAAATATCACCAAATCCGGTAAACATGTACAGCAGACTGATCAACCAGGACACGCTTAATAAATTGATGGTATGCATTGAGCTGAAGAAGGATCAGTATCTTGAACCCGCTCTTGGTGATGCCCAGATGACAACAGCAAAGGATTATCTTAAAGCATTTGCCAAGGACCAGTACATTGAATTCATCAAGGATGAAGTTGCAGTAGAAGAAAAAAAGCTTAAAGAGCTGAACAATGAGATGAACGCCCTTGAGAATACTAATTCAAAATCACAGAGGCAGGCCAGGTCCGGCAGGTCAACAATTTCAGACAAACAGGAATTGCTCGGATTAAATAGCAATGAACTTGCTCAGGTGACGGCAGACTTAAATCAGCAGAGAACTGATCTCATTGGAATGGAAGCAGGACCTGACAAGGACACAAAAGCAGCTCAGGTCAAAGATTTAGAGAAGAGAAAGAAGAAACTGCAGAAAGAAAGCAGCAACGCAGAGAAAAAAGTTAAGAAAGCCGAGTCATCAATTAACCAGGCCGACCGGGAAATACCGCTGAATGAGAGTGAGCAGGAGGCGATGAGGGCAAAGATAACACAACAGGAGGCTGTGGTGCAAAAATTTAAGGATAAGCTGAATACTGTTAAATTATATTGAAAAAGTGACATTTATTTTATCTTACAACAACCTTTTATATAAAATTGAACTATGGAAAATCAGGAAAACAAAGACAACTATCAGTCAAAAATTGAAGCTCAGCTTGATGAGTGGAGAGCTGATATTGACAGGCTCAGGGAAAAAGCCAAAAATGCAAAAGCTGAATCTAAATTGAAATATCAGGAAAGCATTGATAAGCTGGAGCTTAAATTGAATGAAGGGAAGTCGAAGCTTAAGGATCTCAAGGAATCAGGAGGGGAAGCCTGGAAGGAAATTAAGGTAGGTGCAGATTCAATATGGGATACCATGAAGGCCACCTTTAAAGAAGTCAAAGAAAAATTCAAAGACGACGACGAAGTCAAAAAGTAAGGGTTACCAGACTGTAAAGAAAAATTCAGCTTCCTGCCGTACATCAGGCACGTGGAAGCTGAATTTCTGAAAAACTAAATTGTTGATTATGAAAAAAGGACTTAAGATCGGCTTTTTTGTCTTACTGATCGTGGCTGCAGGGCTCTTTTGGTGGAGGCATTACTTTGTGTTCGGAGAAGGAGTAAAAGCCGGAGATCTGAATTACATGGTAAGGAAAGGATATATATTCAAGACCTGGGAAGGAAAGCTAATCCAGACAGGATTTAAGGCACCCGCTCCCGGTTCCATGCAAAGCAATGAATTTGAGTTCAGCATCAAAAATGACAGCATTGCGCAATCACTAGAGAGAGCCAGCGGTAAGTTTGTTGAACTCCGCTATAAGGAGTACATAAAACCGCTCCCCTGGAGAGGCATGAGTAAATATGTCGTCATTGAGATCCTGTCAATAAAGGATCCTGGAGCTGAATCTACCTTGCCTTATCAGGTCCTGTGAGTGACCTGTCAGCTTAAATCCTTAAGGATATGAAATACAGAATAGCTATTATTATTCTGTCGGTATTACTGTGTATCGGCTGTGCGCAGCTCACCCAGGTACTCCAGACGGTATCGACAGCGGAAAAACTGACTGAAGCTGACGTTATAAGCGGTTTGAAAGAGGCGCTTATCGTGGGTGCAAGGAATGCTGCCGCAAGACTGTCATCAGAAGGGGGGTATTATAACGACTTGACAGTGAAGATACCACTGCCAGATGAGGCAAAGGTGATAGTTGAGAATATCAGCAAATTGCCAGGCGGTGAAAAGCTCATTGAGGATGTGATACACAATATTAACAGGGCAGCAGAGGATGCTGCAAAAGAGGTCGCTCCTATCTTAGTTAACTCAGTGACACAGATGACTGTTTCTGATGCGTTCGGTATCCTGAATGGTGCTGATAATGCAGCTACTAAATACCTGGTAAGTACAACTTATGATGAGCTTTATAATCTGTACAAGCCAAAGATCAGCGCTTCGACAAGCAAAGAAATTGCCGGTGGAATTTCGGCCCGGGAATCGTGGACTATGCTTACTGACAAATGGAATACCGTTGCCACCAGCATTGCCGGAAGGCTGGCTGGATTCAAACCGGTCACGACCGACCTTGATGACTTCCTGACGAAAAAGGCGCTTGACGGAATGTTCCTGAAAGTGGAGGGCGAGGAGCTGAAAATCAGAAAAGAAGTCTCGGCCAGGGTCACTCCTATCCTTCAGAAAGTGTTCGGAAGCCTTGATAATAAATAACTTATTACTGAAAATAGTGAAGAAACTAATTATTGCATTATCCACTTTTTTTATAGTTGCCGGTTTAAATTGCGCGGCACAAAGTCAGCTTACTGACACCGTATGGCATACAGGAGGAATCTTTTCGCTCAACCTGGCTCAGAGCTCATTTACGCACTGGGCCGGCGGCGGCCAGAACTCAGTTGCTCTTAACGGATTTGTCAGCCTGACCGCCAATTACAAGAAAGACAAATCAGCATGGGACAATGCCCTTATCATCGGATACGGCAAGATGCAGCAGAAGGGCAGCGATATTGGCTGGGTCAAAACTGATGACCGCATTGACCTTCAGTCGAAGTATGGAAGAAAGGCATCAGAAAAATGGTACTATTCGGGGCTTGTGAGCTTCAGGACACAGATGGCCCCCGGGTATAACTACCCCAACATTGAAAATAAAATATCTGACCTCATGTCTCCGGCTTACCTTTTGTTTTCACTTGGAATGGACTATAAACCCAATCCTGATTTTAGTGTATTTCTTTCGCCATTGACATTAAAAAACACTTTTGTTCTTGCTAATGATATAGATCCAACTTCCTTTGGAGTTGACCCCGGGAAAAAATTCAGGTCAGAACTGGGCGCTTACGCCAACATTGCATATAAGAAGGATGAGATAATGAAGAATGTCAGCTTCCTTACTAAGCTTGACCTGTTCAGTAATTATTTTCACAATCCTCAGAATATCGATGTCAGCTGGGAGAACCTGCTCATTCTGAAGGTTAATAAATTCATCTCGGCCACAATAAACACCCTGCTGGTCTATGATGATGATATCCTAGTTAAGGTTGGAGGTACAGATGCTAATCCTGTCAAGGGTAAACGGGTTCAGTTCAAGGAGGTCATAGGAGTTGGATTTGCGTACAAATTTGTAAGATAGGTACACTGCCACACAAAAAGGAGCTTTAAATTTTCGATGCTTAAGCTTATTAATCATCCCCTGATCACCCATAAGCTGTCGATTATCAGGAGGAAAGAGACAGGGACCAGGGATTTCAGGGAGAACCTGAGTGAAATTGCCGGCCTGATGGCATATGAGATAACCAGGGACCTGCCCCTGCGGGATGTCATTATTGACACTCCTATTTCTTCATGTACCACTTCGGAGCTTTCAAAAGGGATAGTTCTCGTCCCGATTCTGCGGGCGGGACTGGGTATGGTTGATGGAATAACCAGCCTCATACCCACTGCAAAGGTTGGTCATATAGGGCTTTACCGCGACCATGAGACACTGGAGCCAACGGAATATTACGCCAAATTCCCTTCTGATCTGTCGGAAGCCGTCGTCATGGTCCTTGATCCCATGCTCGCAACAGGAGGCAGTGCAAGTGCAGCAATTAAAGCTTTAAAGAAAAGAGGTGCAACAACAATCAAGCTGGTATGTATCGTGGGTGCCCCTGAAGGTGTTGCCCGGGTTGAAAAAGATCACCCTGATGTGGATATTTACCTTGCTGCACTCGACAGCCATCTGAATAATAAGGGTTACATCGTACCCGGCCTGGGCGATGCCGGAGACAGACTTTTCGGAACCAGATAAATGATTTACAAATATTGAATAGATGGGGCTTAAGAACCGATTAATCATTATGAACTTCCTCCAGTTTTTCATCTGGGGATCATGGTTGCTGACAATTGGTGCATACTGGTTTCAGAATAAGAACTGGTCAGGGACCGAGTTCGGTGCGATTTTTTCCACAATGGGCCTTGCTTCACTTTTTATGCCTGCCATAGCAGGTATCATTGCTGACAGGTGGGTCAACGCCGAGAGGCTCTATGGTACCTTTCATATCATGGGTGCAGTGATGCTCTCACTCCTGCCGTCAGTAAAGAATCCCCACACCTTCTTCTGGGTTATGCTCCTCACCATGATGTTTTATATGCCGACTATTGCTCTTGCGATAACCGTGGCATACAGCTCCATGAAGACCAGGGGCATGGATATAATCAGGGACTATCCTCCGATCAGGGTCTGGGGAACCATAGGGTTCATCGTGGCATTATGGGTTATAAGTCTTTCCGGCTTCGAGACATCATCAATGCAGTTCTACGTCTCTGCCGCTGCATCTCTGGGACTTGGTATCTATGCCTTCACCCTGCCCAAATGCCCTCCGCTGGGAGGAGGTCATAAGAAGAACCTGGTTGAAGCGCTTGGGCTTAATGCCTTCAAACTCTTCAAAAACAGTAAGATGGCACTTTTTTTTATATTTGCCATGCTTCTGGGTGCAGCACTGCAACTGACAAACGCCTATGGCGACACTTTCCTGCATGACTTTGCAGATATCGCAGTATATAAGGACCTTGTTGCTGTAAAGTACCCTGCAATTATAATGTCCATTTCGCAGATATCGGAAACACTTTTCATCCTGACAATACCTTTCTTTCTCAAACGGTTCGGTATCAAGAAGGTCATGCTTATGAGTATGGTGGCATGGGTCCTCCGCTTTGGCCTCTTCGGCTTTGGCAATCCTGCAGAGGGATTGTGGATGATAATTCTATCATGCATCATCTATGGCATGGCTTTCGACTTCTTCAATATTTCAGGTTCACTCTTTGTGGAGACGCAGAGCGCTCCT
>Ga0209745_1000464_pt1 | contig 24463 bp, 21 predicted proteins | sample BarGraNGADG00312_FD_184495 | JGI IMG/M metagenome (GOLD analysis project Ga0209745, IMG submission 184495) | Arctic peat soil microbial communities from Barrow, Alaska - Barrow Graham LP Ref core NGADG0004-312 (SPAdes) (version 2) | ecosystem: Environmental > Terrestrial > Soil > Wetlands > Peat...
GGTCTCGGCCAAGAGCCGCGACGACCTCCAGACCGTGATCGCCGTGCTCAAGGCCGCCGACCTCGACGTCGCGCTGCAGTTCGTCAACTACCGCTGACGACGGCACGCGCCCGCGGACGGGTCGTCCAGGGGAGTCAGTAGAGCGGCGTGCCCGCCATCCGCTCGAGCCGCGCAATGCGCTCGGCCATCGGCGGGTGCGTCGCGAAAAGTCTCCCGCCGCCCCGGAACGGGTTCGCGATCATCAGGTGAGAGACGTCCACGAGGTCTCGGTCCGGCGGCAACGGTGTGCGCTGGGTGCCGCCCTCCAGCTTGCGCAGCGCCGAGGCCAGCGCGAGCGGTTCGCCGGTCAGGCGCGAGCCGTCCTCGTCGGCGTCGTACTCCCGCGTCCGGCTGATCGCCAGCTGGATGAGCATGGCGGCGAACGGCGAGAGGATCACCAGCGCGAGCGCCGCGAGGGGGTTACCGCCGCGCTCGCGGTCGCCCCCGCCGAAGAAGAGCAGGAACTGTGCGAAGGACGTGATCAGACCCGCGACGGCCGCAGCCACGCTCGACGTGAGGATGTCCCGGTTGTAGACGTGCATCAGCTCGTGGCCCAGGACTCCGCGCAGCTCGCGCTCGTCGAGCAGCTGCAGGATCCCCTCGGTGCAGCACACGGCGGCATTGCGCGGGTTGCGGCCGGTGGCGAACGCATTCGGCGCCGCCGTCGGCGATACGTACAGCCGCGGCATGGGCTGGCGGGCCGACGTCGACAGCTCCCGCACGATCCGGTACATCGCCGGCTGCTCGAGCTCGCTCACCGGCCGCGCCCGCATGGTGCGGATGGCGATCTTGTCGGAGTTCCAGAACCCGTAGACGGTGCCGAGCACGCCGATGCCCGCGAAGACCAGAAAGAGACTGCGGTTGCCGCCTCCGACCAGCGCGTAGATGCCGAGCAGCACCGCCCACATGACGCCGAACAGGGCGGCGGTCTTCAGCCCGTTGTAGTGCCGGTGGCTCATCGCAGTGGTTGCCCCTTCACGCGGTGGTCGTCTTGTCCGGACAACGTGCGCGCGACCTGCCGCGTTCCCGTGGCCTGAGCCTGAGCGTTCCGGGACCCAGCCCGCCGGTCAGCTCGCGGCAGGCGCCGAACGCTCGCCACGAGCGATCATTGTCATCTCGTCGCGCGGCACGACCTTGATCCGCGCCCGGCCCACAGCTTCGCCGAGCGAGCGCTCGTGCGCGTCGAGCAGCTCCCAGCCGGACCACCTCACGAACGGGACACCACGGGCTTCGAGGAACTCGAGCACCGCCTCGGGAGCTGGCTCCGTCGCTGTGCGCAGCGCGCCGCCGTCCGCCTCGGCCGCATCCTGCGCGAGGTGTCGGACCGTCTCGGTCGCGTCCGACTTGGTGTGCCCGATCAGGCCGATCGGCCCCCGCTTGATCCAACCGGTCGCGTAGACACCGGGCACCAGCTCGCCGTCGACGTCGATGACGCGTCCCTCACGATTGGGGATCACGCCCAGGAGGTCGTCGAACGGGATGTCAACCAGCGGCGAACCGAAGTACCCGACCGCGTGGTAGACCGCCTGGACGGGCCAGACGTGAAACACGCCGGTCCCTGACACGGTGCCGTCGCCGTTCAGCGCCGTGCGCTCGGTCCGCAGACCGACCACGTGGCCGTCCTCGCCGAGCACCTGCGCCGGGCGGTGCAGGAGGTGCACGTGGATACGCCTCGAAGCCGTCATGTCGCCCGGCTCCTTGAGCGTCCAGTCCGTGAGGGTCTTGACAACCTGCTTCGTCTGGTTCGAGGAATGGATGGCGGCCATCGACCCCTTGTCGAAATCGAAGTCCTCGGGGTAGACGATCACGTCGACGTCGGGCACGCGGCCCATCTCGCGCAGCTCGAGCGGAGAGAACTTGACCTGGGCCGGGCCCCGGCGAGCGAAGATGTGCACGTCCGTGACCGGCGACGCCTGAAGACCCTGGTAGACGTTCGCCGGGATCTCGGTCGGCAGCAGGTCGTCAGCGTGCTTGGCGAGCATGCGGGCGACGTCCAGCGCGACGTTCCCGGCACCGAGAACTGCCACCTCGCGCGCCTCGAGCGGCCAGGTGCGCGGCACGTCGGGGTGCCCGTCGTACCAGGACACGAAGTCGGCGGCCCCGAAGGACTCAGGCAGGTCGATTCCGGGGATCGACAGCGCGGCGTCCCGGACCGCACCAGTCGAGAAGATCACGGCGTCGTAGAACTGGCGCAGGTCCTCGAGCTTGAGGTCGACGCCGTAGTCCACGTTCGCCAGCAGCCTGATGTCACCCCGCTCGAGCACCTGGTGCAGGGCCACCATGATCTGCTTGATCCGCGGGTGGTCCGGGGCAACGCCGTAGCGCACAAGTCCGAACGGTGCTGGCAACCGTTCGAGCAGGTCGATGCTCACGTCCGGGATGGTCTTGGACAGGATGTCAGCGGCGTAGATGCCGGCCGGGCCGGCGCCGACGACGGCGACGCGCAGGGATCGGTAGCTGCTCACGAGACGGTGGTGCCTTCCGGATCGGGTACCTGACGGGCCGATGCGGACGACGGCGGCGGACGCACGGCTCGGGGAAAGTGTACGGCGGGCGTGGGTGACCTCACCCGGAGCCCGGCGTCCGGCGTCCGGCGTCCGGCGTCCGGCGTCCGGCGTCCGTGAAGGCTACGTTCAGCAGGTGACGCACCTTGCCTGACCACGGGAGAACCCCAACCTCCGCAGTCGCCCGTGGTCGCGCCGGCCTGGGGCTCGGAGCCGGTGCGTACCTCCTGTGGGGGGTAATGCCGCTGTACTTCCCACTGCTCACACCGGCCGGGGCCGTCGAGATCATCGGGCACCGAGTGGTCTGGTCGTTGGGCTTCTGCCTGCTGCTGCTTGCCGTGACCCGCGGGTGGGCCCCGTTCCGTGCGGCGCTCGCCACGCCCCGCACGCTCGGGCTGCTCTCTCTCGCGGCTGCCCTCGTGGCCGTGAACTGGACCGTCTACGTGTACGGGGTCCTGAGCGGCCAGGTCGTCGATGCCGCACTCGGGTACTTCATCAACCCGCTCGTGACCGTGCTGCTCGCGGTCCTGGTGCTCGACGAGCGGCTGCGTCCCGCACAATGGGTCGCGCTCGGCTGCGGTGCGATCGCAGTCGTCGTCATCGCGGTGGGCTACGGCCGACTGCCGTGGATCGCTCTCACGCTGGCGTTCAGCTTCGGCCTCTATGGATTCATCAAGAACCGCGTGGGCCGGACGGTCCCGGTCGTGGCCGGCCTCGCCGTGGAGACGACGGTGCTGTTTCCGGTGGCGCTGGGCTACCTGATCTGGCTGGAACTGACCGGCACGGGAAGCTTCGGGGCGCACGGTCCTTGGCACGCAGCCGCGCTCATCTCTGCGGGCGTCGTCACCGCTGTTCCACTGCTGATGTTCAGCGCCGCCGCGCGCCGCCTCCCGCTCTCGTTGCTCGGGATGCTGCAGTACATCACCCCGAGCATGCAGTTCCTGCTCGGGGTGATGGTCCTCGGAGAGCGCATGCCGACGGCACGGTGGTGGGGCTTCGCCCTGGTGTGGCTCGCTCTCGCGGTGCTCACCGCCGACAGCCTTCGCGCCGGTCGGGCGAACACGCTCGCCCGTCGGACGCACGGCCGTCAGGCGCGACGTGCCCGCTGACCTGCCGCCGATGATCGATTCCCTCGGAAGGGTTTCGGTTCGGGGTCGGGCGGTGCTGTCAGGACGCGCGGTCGACCAACGCGGAGGCGAACGACAGCAGAGCGTCCTTGACCGAGCCCTCAGGCAGCGGCTCGAGCTCGGCGACGGCCTCGTGCGCCCACGCCATCGCCAACGCCAGGGTCTCGGCGACGACGTCGTGCCCGCGCAGCCGGCGCACGGCCTCGGCAAGGTCTGCGTCGTCGGACAGGTCGGAGTCGAGCAGCGCGACCAGCTCGCGGTCCCGGACGAGCGCGTCCGGCCTCGCCGCACGCGCGCGGAGCAAGAGCACCGGCATCGTCGAGACACCCTCGCGCAGGTCGGTCCCCGGGGTCTTGCCCGTCTCCGCACCGTCCGCGGACAGGTCGATGACGTCGTCGGCCAGCTGGAATGCGACGCCGACCCTCTCGCCGTACTCGGTGACGGTCCGCACCACGTCGGCCGGGCAGCCGGCGAACAGCGCGCCGAAGCGTGCCGAGGTCGCGATGAGGGACCCGGTCTTGTCCGCCAGGACACGCAGGTAGTGCTCGACGGCGTCCTCGCCGTCCTGCGGCCCGACGGTCTCGTGGAGCTGCCCCAGGCAGAGCCGCTCGAACGCGCCCGCCTGGATCCGCACGGCCTCCGGACCTAGCTCCGCGACCGTGGCCGACGCGCGCGCGAACAGCAGGTCGCCGGTGAGGATCGCGACGGAGTTGCCCCACACCTCATGCGCCGACAGCGCACCGCGACGCAGTGGCGCCGAGTCCATGACATCGTCGTGGTAGAGCGTCGCCAGGTGGGTGAGCTCCATCACTACGGCCGCGTCGATCACCTCGGGTCGGCTGCCGTCGCCGAGCTGGGCCACAAGCAGGGTCAGTGTCGGCCGCAGCCGCTTACCGCCGGCGTTGAAGAGATGGCGCGACGCGGCGTCGGCCAGCACGTCCGCTTGCGCGACGGCGTCGCGCAAGCGGACCTCGACCAGCGCAAGGCCGCCCGTGAGCAGCTCCGCCAGCACAGGGTCGGACACCGGAAGCGCAGTTGTCGAGGTCACGGGATGAATTTCGCCGCCTCACCCACCAGATCGAGAACCGGCGAGGGTGCAACACCCAGCAGCACGGTCACTGCGGCCGCGATGACGATCGCCACCGTCGTCAGACCCTCGGACCGGATCACGGTCACCTCGACGCCAGCACGCTCACCAGCATGCGGAGGGTCGGTGAAGAACATCAGCACGATGATCCGGATGTAGAAGAACACCGCCACGGCGGACGCCACCACGCCGGCAACCGCAAGGGGGGTCGCCCCGCCCGCGACGGCGGCCGAGAACACGGTGAACTTGGCGATGAATCCGGCGGTGAGCGGGATGCCAGCGAAGGACAGCAGGAAGAGCGAGAACGTGACCGCGAGCCAGGGGTGCAGCTTTCCGAGTCCGGTCCATTGCGACAGGTGCGTCGCTTCGCCGAGCACGGCGCTGTCCGGCCCGACCTCACGCACCAACGTGATGATCGCGAACACGCCGATCGACGCGGCGCCATACGCCAGGAGATAGAAGAGCACCGCGGTGATGCCGCTCCGGTCGAATGCGACAACGCCCGTGAGGATGAAACCCGTGTGGGCGATCGCCGAGTAGGCGAGGATCCGCTTCACGTCGGTCTGCACGAGTGCGACCACGGTGCCGACCGCCATGGTGATGAGCACGATCGTCCACAGCGCAGGCCGCAGGTCCCACGCGACGGCGGGCACGATGACGTACACGACGCGCAGCAGCGCACCAAAGGCGGCAGCCTTGGTGCACGCCGCCATGAACCCCGTGATCGGCGTCGGGGCTCCCTGGTACACGTCCGGGGTCCAGGAGTGGAACGGCACCGCGCCGATCTTGAAGAACAGACCGACCAGCACCATGGCGACGCCCGCGAGAAGCAGGCCGTCGAGCCCTACCACCGTGGTGGTGGCCGCGGCGATCGCCGCGAAGCGGACCGAGCCGGCGAAGCCGTAGAGCAGCGCCACGCCGAACAGGAAGATCGCCGATGCGAAGGCCCCCAGCAAGAAGTACTTCATCGCGGCTTCCTGCGACAGCAGCCGACGACGTCGCGCGAGGCCCGACAGCAGGTACAGCGGCAACGAGAGCACCTCGAGCGCGACGAACATCGTCAGCAGGTCACCCGCGGCCGGGAAGATCATCATGCCGCCCGCGGCGAACAGGATCAACGGGAAGACCTCGGTCTGCACCAGGTGCGCGTCCCGCGCGAGCTTCTCGTAGTCCGAGCCCGGCACCGCGGCCGCAGCCGGGGCAAACGCGTCCTCACCGGTCTCGGTGCGGTCGGCCACCACGAGCAGCGCGAGCAGCGTCAGGACCGCGACGATGCCCTGGGTCACGAGAGCAGGCCCGTCGATGAGCACGGACCCGCCGAGCACGCTCGTGCCGCCGGTCCTGCGGACTCCCGCCCACAGGGCCGCGATGGCGATCACGGCGCCGGCGGTCGCGGCCATCGCGAGCGCGAGCTGGACGCCGCGGCGTTGGGAACGGGGCACGAAGGCCTCGACGAGCACGCCGAGCACGCCGGCGCCGAGCACGATGATGATCGGTGCGAGCTGCGCCCAGTCGATCTGCGGCGCGGTGAAGCCCCCGGTCACGTCATGCTCCCTTCGTTGGCGCTGGCAGTATCGGTGCCAACCGAATCAGTGCCGGCCGGGGCCCCGGTGACAACCGTCTGTACGTCGTCGACCCGGAGCTGCTCGAGCGTGATCGTGGCGGGCTGCCGCACGAGGTCGAGCGCGGGCGCCGGGTAGAACCCGAGCACCAGCAGAAGGGCGATCAGGGGGGCGACGGCCCACTTCTCGAGCGCCGACAGGTCGGGTGTGCGCAGAAGATCGTCACCAACCGGGCCGGTGAAGATGCGCTGGTAGGTGAGCAGCACGTAGACCGCCGCGAGCACCACACCGAGCACGGCGACGATCGCGGCCGGACCGTGCCGGGGATACGTGCCGACAAGCACGAGGAACTCGCTCACGAACGTCGACAGACCGGGCAGCGACAGCGCCGAGAGACCCGCGACGAGGAACGTGCCCGCGAGCACGGGGACGACCTTCTGCAAGCCGCCGAAGTCGGCGATCTGCTGGCTGCCGCGCCGCGCGACCAGGAAGCCGGCGATCAGGAACAGCGCGCCGGTCGAGAGCCCGTGGTTGAGCATGTAGAGCGACGCACCCTGGACGCTGACCGAGGTGAACGCGAAGATGCCCAGCACGATGAACCCGAAGTGCGAGACCGACGTATAGGCGATCAGTCGCATCAGGTCCCGCTGTCCGATGGCGAGCAGGGCACCGTAGAGGATCGAGATCACCGCGAGCACGATGATGGCGGGCGCAGCCCAGCGCGAGGCGTTCGGGAACAGCGGCAGGCACAGCGTGAGCATGCCGAACGTGCCGACCTTGTCCAGGACACCGACGAGCAGGGTCGACGTGCCCGCCGGGGCGTTCTCCGCGACGTCGGGGAGCCACGTGTGCACCGGCCACATCGGGGCCTTGATCGCAAAGGCGAAGAAGAACGCGAGGAACATCAGCCGCTCGGTCACGACCGGCAGGCCGAGCCCGACGAGGTTCTCGGTGAGGAAGCCCTGTGGTCCCCCCGGGCCCTGCCGGTACAGCGCGATGACCGCGACCAGCATCACGAGTCCACCCGCAAGGGAGTAGATGAGGAACTTCACCGCGGCGTACCGACGCTGCAGACCTCCGAAAGAGCCGATCAGGAAGTACACCGGGACGAGCATCGCCTCGAACAGGACGTAGAAGAGGAACAGGTCCCGGGCAGCGAACACGGCCACCATGAAGGTCTCGAGCACGAGGATCAGCGCGACGTAGTGCCGCAGCCGGTCCGGATCCTCGCCCTGCTCGCGCCAGGCGGCGAGCAGCACGAGCGGGGTGAGCAGCACCGAGAGAAGCACCAGGAGAAGACCGACGCCGTCGACGCCGACGGCGTAGCTGGCCCCGATCGCCGGGATCCAGCCATGCACCTGAGTGAGCTGGTGCACACCCGCGGCGGAGGTGTCGAAGGCGAGGGCGGCACCCACCGCGCCCGCGAGCTCCAGCAGCGAGACGCCGAGCGCGATCTGCCTCGACCGGGCCCGGGCGGAGGCGGGCAGCGACCAGACCACCGCGGCGCCGACGAGCGGCAACGCGATCAGCGTGGTCAACCAGGGGAATCCAGCGGACAGCATGTGAAGACCCCTCAGATCTGGGTGGCCAGGACGACGGCGACGAGGGCGACCACGCCGATCGTCATCGTGGCGGCGTAGGAGCGGACGTAACCGGTCTGCCAGCGTCGCGTGGCCTCGCCGAGCCGGACCATGACGCGCCCGAGGCCGCCGACTGCGCCGTCGATTACCGCGCGGTCGCCGTACACGAGCGAGCGGGTCAGGTACTGCCCGGGCTGCACCAGCAACCCGTCGTTCACCCCGTCCTGGTAGAGGTCCTTGCGGGCGGCCCGGGTGAGGACCGACCCTGCCGGAGCGACCACCGGCACGGGCGCCTGGGAGTACTGCCGCCACGCCAGCCACAGCCCGGCGACGACGAGCCCCAGCGTGAGGGTGATCAGCAACCAGACCGGCAGCACCGGTACGTGCTCCTCCACGCCCCCGGTCACCGGCTCGAGCCAGCTCGTGAAAGCGCCCCCGATGCTCAGCAACCCGCCGAGCGCGACCGAGCCGGCCGCGAGCACGATCATCGGCCAGGTCATCAGGCGGGGGGACTCGTGCGGGTGCTGGACCGCGGATCGGGCGATCGTCGTGTCGGGCGTCGCGCTGTGCCCGTCGTTCCACCGCTTCTCGCCGTGGAACGTCATGAAGAACACTCGAGACATGTAGAACGCCGTCAGGCCGGCCCCGAGCAGCGCCACCGAGCCGAAGACCCAGGGCCGCCAACCCTCTCCGACGAACGCCGCCTCGATGATCTTGTCCTTGCTCCAGAAGCCGGAGAACGGCGGGACGCCGAGGATCGCGAGCCAGCCGAGGCCGAACGTGATCCAGGTGATCCTCATGTACCGGTGCAGGCCGCCGAAGTTTCGCATGTCGACCTGCTCGTCCATGCCGTGCATCACGGAACCGGCCCCGAGGAACAGGCCGGCCTTGAAGAATCCATGCGTCACCAGCTGGAAGATCGCGAACGCGTAACCGATCGGGCCGAGCCCGGCGGCCAGGAACATGTAGCCGATCTGGGACATGGTCGACGCCGCGAGCGCCTTCTTGATGTCGTCCTTGGCGCAGCCGATGACCGCCCCGAACAACAGCGTGATCGCGCCGACGATGACGACGACGAGCTGAGCCGTCGGCGCTGCCTCGTAGATCGGCCCGGCCCGGACGACCAGGTAGACCCCCGCGGTGACCATGGTGGCGGCGTGGATGAGCGCCGAGACCGGAGTCGGGCCCGCCATCGCGTCGCCGAGCCACGACTGCAGCGGGAACTGCGCCGACTTGCCGCACGCGGCGAGCAGGAGCATCAGACCGATCGCGGTCAGTGTTCCCTCGCTGACGCCCGCAGCTCCGCCGAGCACGGTCGAGAAGTCGACCGCACCGTAGGTCGCGAACATGATCATCAGCGCGATGAGCAGGCCCATGTCGCCGATGCGGTTCGCGATGAAGGCCTTCTTGGCCGCGACCGCGTTGGGCGTGTGCTGGAACCAGAACCCGATCAACAGGTACGAGACCAGGCCCACGCCTTCCCACCCGACGAAGAGCAGCAGAAAGCTGTCCGCGAGCACGAGCAGGAGCATCGCCGCGACGAAGAGGTTGAGAAAGGCGAAGAATCGGCGCCGGTCCCCGTCGTGCTCCATGTACGCCACGGAGTAGACGTGGATCAGCGTGCCGACGAAGGTGACCAGCAGCACGAACGTGAGCGAGAGCGGGTCGATCCGCAGCCCCACGTCGACGTTCAGGTGGCCCGCCGGGAGCCAGCGGAACAGGCGCAGGTCGACGACCCGGTCGCCGGAGCCGCGGCCGAGCACCACGATGAGCATCACGAGGCCGACGACGAAGCTCGCTGCCGACGCGAAGACGCCGAGCCAGTGGCCCCAGGGGTCGGCGCGCCGACCCGCTAGCAGCAGGATGGCGGAACCCGCGAGCGGAAGGGCCACGAGCAGCCAAGCCAGGGCGAGGAAGCCGTCAGCCGACGCGGGGGCCGAGGCCATGGCCACCGCGGCCGGCAGATGGGTCGCGATCGAAGAGGTCACGTGCGGCGCCTCAGCTCTTGAGCAGGTTGACGTCGTCGACCGAGGCCGACCGACGGGTACGGAAGATCTGGACGATGATCGCGAGGCCGATGACGACCTCGGCCGCCGCGACGACCATGACGAAGAATGCCATCACCTGCCCGGAGAGATCGCCGTGAATCCGGGCGAACGTGACGAGCATGAGGTTCGCCGCGTTGAGCATGAGCTCGACGCCCATGAACACCACGATGGCATTGCGGCGCAGCAGGACGGTGGTCGCGCCGATCGCGAACAGGATGGAGGCGAGCACGAGGTAGTTGGTCAAGCTCATGGCGTGACCTCCCGGTCGCTCCCGGTCGCGGGCGGTTCGATCTGCGCGGCGACCACGCCGAACTCACGCTCCTGCCCCCTGATCCGCAGCACGCGCGAGACCGAGCTCTCGATCGGCGCACCGGTGGGGTCGAGAGCCGGCACGTCCATCGCGTTCGAGCGCGCGTAGACACCGGGGGCGGGCAGCGGGGTGAGGGATCCACCGGCCGCGACCCGCGCGTCCGCGCGCTCCTTCTGGCCGATACGCCGCACCAGCCGCTGCCGGTGGGTGAGGACGAGCGCGCCGAGGGCTGCCGTCACGAGGAGCACGCCGACCACCTCGAACGCGAAGATGAAGTCACCGAAGACCAACCGCGCGACCCCGACCGGGTTGGAGTCAGCATTCGCCTTCTCCAACCCCACGGCCGCCGGGAACGTCGCCCGGACCACGACGCTCACGAGGAGCGCGCCGAGCCCGATCCCGAACCCGATGCCGATCCAGCGCTGGCCGCGCAGGGTCTCCGTCAGCGAGTCGGACGCGTCGACGCCGACGAGCATGAGCACGAACAAGAACAGCATCATGATCGCGCCCGTGTACACCACGACCTGGACGACGCCGAGGAACGGAGCGTCCTGCGCGACGTAGAGGAACGCGAGCGAGATCATCACGGCGACCACGCCCACGGCGGCGTAGACGGCCTTGCGGGCGAACAGCAGCCCGAGCGCGGCGATCACCATGATCGGCGCGAGCAACCAGAAGAGGGCAGCCTCGCCGGCGCTCGTCCGGCCAGCATCGGTCAGGGCCGCGGCCACGCCGTGGAGAACCGTCACTACGGTGGATGCGGTCATCAGGTACGCCCCTGTTCGGCCGGCCTGGCGGTCCGGGCGGTGCTCACCGTGGGCTCGTCGGGCCGGTGCTCGCGCACCCAGTCGATCTGCTCCTGAACCGGGCCGGTGATCTCGCCGCGGTAGTACTCGGTGTCCGTGGCACCTGGCACCATCGGGTGCGGGGCGGCAAGCGTGCCGGGCTGCAACGGGGCGAGCAGATCCTGCTTCTCCCAGATCAGCCCTTCGCGGGTCGGTCCGGCGAGCTCGAACTCGTTGGTCATGGTCAGCGCGCGCGTCGGGCAGGCCTCGATGCACAGTCCGCAGAAGATGCAGCGCAGGTAGTTGATCTGGTAGACGCTGCCGTACCGCTCGCCGGGAGAGAACTGCGCGCCGGGTGCGTTGTCGGCACCCTCGACGTAGATCGCGTCCGCGGGACACGCCCAGGCGCACAGCTCGCAACCGATGCACTTCTCCAGCCCGTCCGGGTACCGGTTGAGCTGGTGGCGACCGTGGTACCGGGGCTTGGTGGGCACCCGCTCGAACGGGTACTGCTCGGTGACCGTTGGGCGGAACATCGACGACAGGGTCACGCCGAAGCCGGCCACCGGAGCCAGGATCTCGCCCAGCCCCTTCTTCGGTTCGATCAGCGGCACGTACGGTGCCGACCGGTCCGCACCGGTACCGACGGCGCCGGCGCGGTGCGAGAGCGCACGGTCCGCCGCGCCGGTGGGCACCTTCGGGTCGCGGGTGTCGTCAGCCACGCTCCACCTCCGTATCTGAGTCGGTCGTCTCTCGAGTCGCACCAACCGGTGCGGCGGCCGCCACGCGGTTGCGGCGCGGAGACGGCGGGAGGTGCTGGCCGGGCATCGGCGGAACCGGGTAGCCACCCGCGAACGCGTCGAACGGGCTCCGCGGACCGGCGCGCCGGGCAGCCTTGGTCGCAGGCTTGCGCTCGGGCACCAGGAACGAGACGCCGACCGCGACGAGCACCGCCACCGCCAGGGCGACCAGGATGCTCCGCAGGTCGATCGAGGTGAACTGCCGCACGCCCTGGACGATGGCTACGCACACGACCCAGCCCAGGCCGGCGGGGATCAGGACCTTCCACCCGAACTTCATGAACTGGTCGTAGCGCAGCCGCAGCAGGGTGCCGCGGACCCAGACGAACAGGAAGACGAACAACCACATCTTCGCGAGGAACCAGAGCACCGGCCACCAACCGGTGTTCAGCAGCCCGTCGTTGATCGCCGAGAGTGGCCACGGCGCGCGCCAGCCGCCGAGGAACAGGGTCGTCGCGACGGCCGAGACGTTGATCATGTTGATGTACTCCGCGAGGAAGAACCATGCGAACTTCATCGAGGAGTACTCGGTCATGTAGCCCGAGACGAGCTCGCCCTCAGCCTCCGGCAGGTCGAACGGGAGCCGGTTCGTCTCGCCGAGCATCGAGATGACGTAGATGACGAAGGCGGGGAACAGTGGAAGGACCCACCACAGCCGCTGCTGCGTGCTGACGATCTGCGACGTCGACATCGAGCCCGCAAGGATGAACACGCTGACGAGCGAGAGCCCCATCGCGAGCTCGTAGGAGATCACCTGCGCCGTGGAGCGCACCGCGCCCAGCAGCGGATAGGTCGAGCCCGAGGACCAGCCACCCAGCACGATCCCGTACACGCCGACGGACGCCGCCGCCAGGATGTAGAGCACCGCGACCGGGATGTCCGTCAGCTGCAGCGGCGTGGTGATCCCGAAGACGGTCACCGCGGGTCCGAACGGGATGACCGCGAAAGTCAGCAACGCGCAGAAGACGGAGATCATCGGCGCCAGCAGGTAGAGGAACTTGTCGGCCGCCTTGACGGTGATGTCCTCTTTGAGCAGGAGCTTCATCGCGTCGGCGAGCGACTGCAGCAGCCCGAACGGGCCGTGCACGTTCGGGCCAGGGCGAACCTGCATGCGCGCCACGACCTTGCGCTCGAACCAGATCGCGAGCAGCACGCTGACGAGCAGGAAGACGAGGATCATCACGGCCTTGATGAGCCAGACCCAGCCGTTGTCCTCGCTGAAGTCGGCGCTCACGCCGGGTGTCGCCGCGCCGGAGACCGAACCGTGAAGCAGCGCGTTCATGCGGACACCTCGTCGTTGTCGGTGGTGCCGGCCGGCGTGATCTGCACGACGGCGCCGGCGCCGGCCCGCAGCTCCGCGCGGACGGCGCAGTCCGGCGCGTTCGTGGGCAGCCAGATCACGAAGTCCGGCATCAGCGTCACGGCGAGCGGCACGGTGAGTGCACCGGAGTCGGTGCTCACCCGCACGAGCCCACCGTCGAGCAGGCCCGCCGCCACCGCGGTCGCGGCCGAGACCCGGGCCACCGTGCGCTTGGCGGTCCCCGCGAGGAACGGCTCGCCCGTCTGCAGGCGACCGGCGTCCAGCATGAGGTGCCAGCTCGCAAGCACCGCCTCGCCCGGAGCCACAGCCGGCGGCTCGGCCGGGAGCTCGGTCGGCGCGCCGATCCGGGCGCCGTCCCACGCCCCGAACTGGTCGATCTCGGCGTGCACCGCCGCGAGCGTCCGGACCCCGAGGTCCACGCCCATCGCGTGGGCGAGCGCGTCCAGCACACGGTGGTCCGCCATCGCCGTCGAGGCCAGGGCCTGCGGGAACGGGCGCAGGCGCCCCTCCCAGTTGAGGAAGGTGCCGCCCTTCTCGCTCGGAGGTGCGACCGGCAGGACGACGTCCGCCCGCTGGGTCACGGCCGACGCACGGACCTCGAGCGAGACGACGAAGCCCACCTTCCCGATCGCCTTGACGGCCTTGGCCGGGTCCGGCAGGTCGGCGAGCTCCACGCCGCCGACGACGAGCGCGGACAGCTTGCCGTTGCGGGCGGCCCGCAGGATCTCGGTCGTGCGCCGGCCGGGGGTCGCCGGCAGGGTCGGCACTTCCCAGACCGTCGCCACGTCCACCCGAGCGCGAGGGTCGGCCACCGGCCGACCACCGGGAAGCAACGTGGGCAGCGTGCCGACCTCGACGCCACCGCGCTCCCCCGCGCGGCGCGGGATCCACGCGAGGCGCGCTCCCGTGCGGTGGGCGAGCCGAAGCAGCGCCGAGAAGCCGCCGGGAACGGCCGCGAGCCGCTCGCCGACCAGGATGATCGCGCCGTCCGCCCCGAGGGCGCGCGAGGCGTCCCGCAGCGGACCAGCCTTCGCACGCCCGGTGATCGCGTCGAGTACCTCCGGTTCCGTGCCTGGGGCGGCGGCCAGCAGCGTCCCGCTCATCCGGTCAAGGCCCCGGCTGGCCAGAGCTGCGACCGAGAAGACCGAGGTACGTCCGGCGAGCACCCCCTTGCGGAGCCGCAGGAACGTGACCCCGGCCTCCTCTTCGGCCTCGAGGGCAACCAGGAGCACCCCGGGGGAGTTCTCGAGATCCGCGAAGGTCACCCCCCGCGCGCCGCCGACGGTGCGTCCGGCGACCGCGTGGGCGAGGAACTCCTCCTCTTCGGCAGAGTGCGGGCGCGCACGCTGGTCGACGTCGTTGGTGCCGAGCACCACGCGCGCGAACTTCGCGTACGCGTAGGAGTCCTCGAGCGTCAACCGGCCACCCGGCAGCACGCCGACGCCACGACCGCCACCCGCCCGGGTCGCCGCCGCGAGGCCCGCCGCCGCGACCTCGAGCGCCTCGGCCCAGCTGGCCGGGCGCAGGGCGCCGGTCTTCTCGTCCCGCACCAGCGGGGTGGTGATGCGGTCCGGGGCGGCTTGCCAGGTGAAAGCGAAGCGGTCCTTGTCGGTGATCCACTCCTCGTTGACCCCAGGGTCGTTGCCGGCCATCCGGCGCAGCACGACGCCGTGGCGGTGGTCGACCCGGATCGCCGCACCGCACGAGTCGTGCTCGCCGACCCCCGGGGTCGAGACGAGGTCGAACGGGCGCGAACGGAACCGGTACGCGGCGTTGGTCAGCGCGCCGACCGGGCAGATCTGGATCGTGTTGCCCGAGAAGTAGGACGCGAACGGACGCCCGGACTCATCGAGCGCGGCGGCCCCCGCCGGGGCGTCGTCGTCGGGGGCGAAGCCGAGCACGTCGAGCGAGAACCCGCCGATTTGCTGGCCCGCGCCACGGTCCTGCAGGTCGATGAACGGATCCCCCGCGATCTGCTGCTGGAACCGCGTGCAGCGCTGGCACATGATGCAGCGCTCGCGGTCCAGCAGGATCTCGGTCGAGATCGCGATCGGCTTGGGAAACGTCCGCTTGATGTCGACGAAGCGGCTGGTCACCCGGCCGTTGCTCATCGCCTGGTTCTGCAACGGGCACTCCCCGCCCTTGTCGCACACGGGGCAGTCGAGCGGGTGGTTGATGAGCAGCAGCTCCATGACCCCGTGCTGGGCCTTGTCGGCCACCGCGGACGAGCGCTGCGTCTTGACCACCATGCCAGGTGTCGCGGTGAGCGTGCAGGACGCCTGCGGTTTCGGCATCGGCCGCAGGTTGCCCTCGCGGTCCGGCATCGAGACGTCGACGAGGCACTGCCGACAGGCGCCGGCCGGCTCGAGCAACGGGTGGTCGCAGAACCGCGGGATCTGGATGCCGACCTGTTCGGCGGCCCGGATCACCAAGGTGCCCTTCGGCACCGCGACCTCGAACTCGTCGATCCGGAAGGACACAAGCTCCGCCGGCGGCGGGGCCGCGACCGCCTGGCCGCTGGTGGCAGCCCGCTTCGGTGTCGTCATGGTCATGCCTGCACCGTTCCTGCCATCTGACCGGCGAGCCGGCCCACGTTGCGCGGTGGGTAGGAGAACAGGGCCGACGCCGCAGGGTCGAACGGGCAGGCGCCCGTCCTGATGTGGGCGGTGAACTCGGCGCGGAAGTACTGCAAGCCCGAGGTGACGGTCGACGTCGCGCCGTCACCGAGGGGGCAGAACGCCCGCCCGAGGATGTTCTCGCACGTGTCGATCAGCACGTCGAGGTCGTCCATAGTGCCCTGACCGGCCTCGATGCGGCGCAGCACCTGCTTGAGCCAGAACGTGCCCTCACGGCATGGGGTGCACTTGCCGCAGGACTCGTGGGCGTAGAACTCCATCCAGCGCGTGATGGCGCGCACCACACAGGTGGTCTCGTCGAAGATCTGCAGCGCGCGCGTGCCGAGCATCGAACCGGCCGCCCCGACCGACTCGTAGTCGAGCGGGATGTCGAGGTGCAGCGGAGTGAACAACGGAGTCGAGGAACCTCCGGGGGTCCAGAACTTGAGCTTGTGACCCGCACGGACACCGCCCGCCAGGTTGAGCAGCTCGCGCAGGGTGATACCGAGCGGAGCCTCGAACTGCCCAGGGCGCGCGACGTGGCCCGACAGGGAGAACAGCCCATAACCGGACGACCTCTCGGTTCCCATCGAACGGAACCAGTCCACCCCGCCCGTGACGATCGACGGCACGGAGGCGATGGTCTCGACGTTGTTGACCACCGTCGGGCGGGCGTACAGGCCCTCGACGGCCGGGAACGGAGGCTTGAGCCGCGGTTGTCCCCGTAGCCCCTCGAGGGAGTCGAGCAGCGCGGTCTCCTCACCACAGATGTACGCGCCGGCGCCGGCGTGCACGGTGATGTCCAGGTCGTACCCGGTACCCAAGATGTCCTTCCCGAGGTATCCGGCCGCGTAGGCCTCCTCGACGGCGCGCAGCAGCCGGCGGTACACGTGCAGCACCTCGCCACGCACGTAGATGAACGCGTGGTGACACCCGATCGCGTACGACGTGATGATCGAGCCCTCGATCAGGTACTGCGGCGTCGCGAGCATGAGCGGGATGTCCTTGCAGGTCCCAGGCTCGGACTCGTCCGCGTTGATGACCAGGTAGCGCGGGCCGCCGTCGGGCGCAGGCAGGAAGCTCCACTTCAGGCCGGTCGGGAAGCCAGCACCGCCACGACCTCGCAGACCGGAGGCCTTGACCGCGGCGAGCACGTCGGCCGGGTCCTGCCCGATGGCACGGCGCAGACCCGCGTAACCGCCGTTGGCCTCGTACGTCTCGAGGGCCCAGGAGCGGTCCGCGTCCCAGTGCGCGCTGAGAACCGGCGTGAGGGTGGACGGGACTGCCATCAGGAGGCCTTCACCGTGGAGGTCGGGGTCGTGGGGTCGGGGTCTGCGCCGAAGGCGGGCGCCGTCCAGCCGCGCTCCTTGGCGAGCGCCACGCCGCGCAGGGTCGACTCGCCGGCACCCACGCCCTCGTCCGCGCGGCCGTCGGAGAAGCCGGCGAGCACCCGGGACATCTGCTTGAACGTGCACACGCTGTCCGCACCGCGAGTGGGGACGACCGGCGCGCCCGCGCGCAGCAGGTCGACGGTCTCGCGCGCGCTCTCGGGGGTCTGGTTGTCGAAGAACTCCCAGTTCACCATCACCACGGGCGCGTAGTCACAGGCCGCGTTGCACTCGATGCGCTCGAGCGTCACCACACCATCGGCGGTCGTCTCGTCGTGCCCGACGCCGAGGTGGTCGGTCAGGCCGTCCCAGATAGCGTCACCGCCCATCACCGCGCACAGCGTGTTGGTGCAGACGCCGACCGTGTACTCCCCGTTGGGGTGCCGCTTGTACTGGGTGTAGAACGTCACCACCGCGGAGACCTCGGCCGTGCTCAGCCCGAGCTCGCCCGCGCAGAACGCGATACCCATCGGGCTCACGTAGCCGTCCTCCGACTGCACCAGGTGCAGCAACGGGATCAGACCCGAACGCGGCTCGGGATATCGAGCGATGATCTCGCGGGCGTCGGCCTGCAGCCTCTCCAGCTGCGCCGAGTCATAGCCACTGTCGCGCGTCATCAGCGGTCCACCCCACCCAGCACCGGGTCGAGCGACGAGATCGCGACGACGACGTCGGCGATCTGCCCGCCTTCGCAGATCATCGACACGGCCTGCAGGTTGTTGAAGGACGGGTCCCGGAAATGGGCCCGGTACGGCCTCGTCCCACCGTCCGAGACGAGGTGGACGCCGAGCTCACCGCGGGGGTGCTCCACGGTCTGGAACACCTGCCCGGCCGGCACCCGGAAGCCCTCGGTCACGAGCTTGAAGTGATGGATCAGGGACTCCATCGAGGTGCCCATGATCTCCCGGATGTGGTCGAGCGAGTTGCCCATGCCATCCGAGCCGATGGCCAGCTGGGCGGGCCACGCGATCTTCTTGTCAGCCACCATCACCGGCCCCGGGCCCATCGCCTGCAGGCGTTCGAGGGTCTGCTCGACGATGCGCATCGACTGGTAGCACTCCTCGAGGCGGACGACGATGCGCGAGAACGCATCCGCATCGGTCGAGGTCGGCACATCAAACTCGTAGGTCTCGTACCCGCAGTAGGGCGCGGCCTTGCGCACGTCATACGGCAGCCCCGACGAGCGCAGCACCGGGCCCGTCACGCCGAGCGCCATGCAGGCCGTCAGGCTCAGGTTCCCGACGCCGACGGCCCGAGCCTTGAGGATCGGGTTGGCCAGCATGAGGTCCTGAAGCTGACCCAGGTAGTGCCGGATGCCGACGAGGGCCTCGCGGACGTTGTCCAGCGCGCCGGGCGGGATGTCCTGGGCGACGCCGCCGGGGCGGATGTAGGCGTGGTTCATCCGAAGCCCGGTGACCAGCTCGAAGATCTTGAGGATCTCCTCGCGACCTGTGAAGCCCACGGTCATGATCGTCGTCGCGCCGAGCTCGTTCCCCGCGGTGGCGAGGCACACGAGGTGCGAGGCGATCCGGTTGAGCTCCATCATCAGCACCCGGATCACGGTCGCCCGCTCCGGGATGTCGTCGGTGATGCCGAGCAGCTTCTCGACCGCGAGGCAGTACGCCGCCTCCTGGAACAGCGGGGCCACATAGTCCATCCGCGTGCAGTACGTCACGCCCTGGGTCCAGGTACGGAACTCCATGTTCTTCTCGATACCCGTGTGCAGGTAGCCGATCCCCGCACGGGCCTCGGTGACGGTCTCGCCGTCGATCTCGAGCATGAGCCGGAGCACACCGTGGGTGGACGGGTGCTGGGGGCCCATGTTGACGATGATGCGTTCCTCGCCCAGGCGCGCGGCCTCCTCGGCGATCGACGACCAGTCGCCGCCGGACGCCTCGAACGTCGGGGTGCCGTCGGCGTCGGCGTCGTAGACGTGCGGCGTCGCACGGGTTGAGCGGGGAGCTCTCGAGTCGGGCATCAGGTGTACGACCTCCGCTGGTCTGGGGGTGGGATCGTGGCGCCCTTGTACTCCACCGGGATGCCGCCGAGGGGGTAGTCCTTGCGTTGCGGGTGGCCCGGCCAGTCGTCGGGCATCTCGATGCGGGCCAGCGCGGGGTGACCGTCGAAGACGATCCCGAAGAAGTCCCAGGTCTCGCGCTCGTGCCAGTCGTTCGTCGGATAGACGGCGACGGTCGAGGGAAGGTGGGGGTCGCCGTCAGGCACCGCGACCTCGAGCCGGAGCTGGCGCCCGTGGGTCACCGAGGTGAGGTGGTAGACGGCATGCAGCTCACGGCCGGTCTCGTGCGGGTAGTGCACACCCGAGACCCCGAGGCTGAGCTCGAACCGCAGGTCCTGGTCGTCGCGCAGCGCGCGGCACACCTGCACGACGTGTGCGGGGACGACGAAGATCGTGAGCTCGCCGCGGTCGACGACGACCTTCTCGACGGCCGTGGCAAAACCCGTGCCGCCCTCCTCGAGCACCTCGGCGAGCACGTCGACGACCTCGTCGAACCAGCCGCCGTACGGGCGCTCGCTCGAGCCCGGCATCGTGATCTCCCGCACCAGGCCGCCGTACCCGGACGTGTCACCCGGGCCGTTGGCGCCGAACATGCCGGTCCGCACGCCGATGACGTCGAGCGGCGGCAGCTGGGTGGACTCCGGAACCTTTTCCTGAGCCCGCTCGACCTCCTTGCCGTCGCTCATCGCAGCAAGCCTTTCAGGTGCGAGGTCGGGGTGACGTCGAGGGCGGCAGCCTCGGCGGCGCGGGCCGCCTCGTGCCGGTTCGCTCCGAGGGGCTCGTGCTGGATCTGGTCATGCAGCTTGAGGATCGCGTTGATGAGCATCTCGGGCCGCGGCGGACAGCCTGGGAGGTAGATGTCGACGGGGACGATGTGGTCGACGCCCTGCACGATCGCGTAGTTGTTGAACATGCCGCCCGAGGACGCACACACGCCCATCGAGAGCACCCACTTGGGCTCGGCCATCTGGTCGTAGACCTGACGGACCACGGGCGCCATCTTCTGGCTGACCCGGCCGGCGACGATCATGAGGTCGGCCTGGCGCGGCGAGGCCCGGAAGACCTCCATGCCGAAGCGGGAGATGTCGTACCGGGGTGCACCCGTCGCCATCATCTCGATCGCGCAACAGGCCAGGCCGAACGTGACCGGCCACAACGAGCCCTTGCGGAAGTACCCCGCGAGGTTCTCGACCGTCGTCAGCAAGAAGCCGGACGGCGCCTCTTCGATGCCCATCTATGCCTCCCCTCCAGCTGTTCCGGTCACTCCCACTCGAATCCCCCGCGCCGCCACTCGTAGACGAACGGCACGGTGATCAAGACGAGGAAGCCGAGCATCGCCACCAGCCCGAACATCGCGAGCTCGGTGAAGTTCACGGCCCACGGGTAGAGGAACACGACCTCGATGTCGAAGATGATGAACGTCATCGCCACCAGGTAGTACTTGATCGGGAACCGGCCACCACCGATGGCGTGCGGCGTGGGCTCGATGCCGCACTCGTACGCCTCGAGCTTGGCACGGTTGTACCGCTTGGGTCCGATGACGACGCTCGCAACCACGCCGCCGAGAGCCAGCACGCCGGCGACCGCCATCATCACCAGGATGGGGACATAGGGATTGGTCATCGGAGGCCTCTCCTACAGGGACCGACAGTGGTGCCGGTACGGACGATGGGACTCATGCTGCTGGGGCCAGCTTGCTCAGGCCGGAGATGACCCGGTCCACCATGTCGCCACCGTGCGGCTCGTAGCAGTCCGAGAGCAGCTTGAGCGTGAACCGCATGATCAGCGGCCGGGGCAGCCCGAACCGTGTGCAGATCCGCATCACCTGCGGGTGCTCGATCAGTTTCACGAAGTACCGCCCAAGCGTGTAGTACCCACCCAGATCCTCGCGCATGATCCGGGGGTACGTCGCCAGCGCGCGCTCACGCGCCGCGTCGGTCGAGCGTGCACGGGACTGGACGATCGCGTCGGCGGCCACTCGGCCCGCCTGCATCGCGTACGCGATCCCCTCCCCGTTGAACGGGCTGACCATGCCACCCGAGTCTCCGACCAGCATGAGCCCGCGCGTGTACAGCGGGGTGCGGTTGAAGCCCATCGGCAGCGCAGCACCTCGGAGCGGCCCGACCTGGTTCTCAGGCGTGAACTCCCACTCGGCCGGGGCGTTCGCCATCCATTTCGCGAACAGGTCCTTGTAGTCGACCTTCGTCGCGGCGGCCGTCGAGCTCACGCTGCCCAGGCCCACGTTCGCGGTGCCGTCTCCCAGCGCAAAGATCCAGCCGTACCCGGGCATCAGGTTCGAACGGTGCGGTGCACCGTCCCAGAGCTCGAGATGACTCTCCATCATCGTGTCGTCGTGGCGGGGGGTCTTGAAGTACGTCCGCACGGCCACGCCCATCGGGCGGTCGTTGCGCTTGGCGAGACCGAACGCGGTGGGCAGTCGCGCCGAGACGCCGTCGGCCGCGATCACGACCGGCGCGCGGTACGTGCGCTCCTCGCCCGCGCGGCGCCCGGCGTCGTCCACAGGTCGGGCCGTGACCCCCACGATGCGACCCGTGCGCTCGTCGAGCACCGGGCCGGTCACGTTGAGGCGTTCGACCAGCTTGGCGCCGGCGGAACGCGCGTGGTCGGCAAGGGCGTGGTCGAGGCTCATGCGCGTCCGCGCGAGCCCGTACGACGGGTAGCTCGACAGCTCGGGCCAGGGCAGCTCGAGCCGGTGCCCGCCCCCGATGACCCGCAGCCCGGAGTTGCGGATCCACCCGTCCTCGGGGCGGGTGGACACCCCCATCGCGACGAGCTCCCGGGTCGCGCGCGGCGTCAGGCCGTCACCGCAGACCTTGTCCCGGGGAAACGCGGCCTTCTCGAGCAGCAGCACGGTCAAGCCGGCCGAGGCGCAGTAGTAGGCGGCCGTCGACCCCGCGGGCCCCGCACCGACGATGACGACGTCCGCATCGTCCGTGCCTTTCTGACTCACAACCCTGCTCCATTTGTGAAGACGTTCACGAACTCCAGCGGCCCACTCTAGTCACGCACCCCCGGCCGTCGCGTCCCTCGGTGCAGCGCAACGATGCCGCCGGACAGGTTCCGGTAGGCGACCTCGCGCCATCCGGCCGAACGCATGAGGCGGCCCAGTTCCTGCTGGTCGGGCCACGAACGGATCGACTCGGCGAGGTAGGTGTAGGCGTCGGTCTCTTTGGACACGGCCCGCGCGATCGCCGGCAGGGCCCGCATGAGGTAGTTCTCGTAGACGGTCCGGAAAGGCGCCAGAGTCGCATGCGAGAACTCGCACACCACGAGCCGACCCCCCGGCCGCGTGACCCGCAGCATCTCGGCGAGAGCCAGCGCGGTGTCGACGACATTGCGCAACCCGAACGAGATCGTCACCGCGTCGAACGCGGCGTCGGCGAAGGGCAGCCGGGTGGCGTCGCCGGCGACAAAGCCGAGGTCGGGACGGCGCCGCTTGCCTACCGCGAGCATCCCGTACGAGAAGTCGCAGGGCACGACGTCGACCCCGCCGTCCGCGAGCGGCACGCTCGACGTGCCCGTCCCCGCGGCCAGATCCAGCACCCGCATCCCCGGGGCGACATCGAGCGCCCGGATGGTCGCGGTTCGCCAGCGACGGTCCTGCCCGAGGGACATGACGTCGTTCGTCAGGTCGTAGCGGGTGGCGATCCCGTCGAACATCTCGGCGACTTCGTGTGGCAGCTTCTCCAGGCTTGCGCGCGACATGTCGTCATCGTCTCAGGTGCGCCAGCCCGCCGGCGCACGGTGCCGGTCGCCTTGCGTCCTACGCTGGAGGCAATGACCACCTTGCCGACCCAGGCCGCCGACGCCGTCCCGCAGACCCTCGTGGTGCGCACGGTGGCAATCGACGATCCCGGCGTGCTGCTCGACCTGCTGCCGGCCGATGCCCCGCTCGCGTGGGTGCGGCGCGGCGACGGGCTGGTCGGCTGGGGCGAGGTCTTGCGGGTCGGCGTGACCGGTCCCCACCGTTTCGCCGACGCCGAGCGGGCATGGCACGACGCGCTCGCCCATGCTGTGGTGCGCGACGAGGTGCACCTCCCCGGCACCGGCCCGGTCGCGTTCGGGTCCTTTGCCTTCGACGAGGCCTCCCCCGCCGGCGGGGTCGTCGTGGTGCCACGCGTCGTCGTCGGACGCCGCGGGGCGACCACCTGGCTGACCACGATCGACACCGGCGCAACGATCGGGGCGACGCCCTCGATGGCCGCCGCGGTCCGTGGCCACACGGCCGTGTCCGCACCGGGGCCCGTCACCTACGCGGACGGCGCGGCCTCCGCGGACAGATGGCGCGGCCTCGTCACCCGTGGCGTGGCCGCGATCCGGGCGGGAGAGCTTGACAAGGTGGTGCTCGCCCGCGACGTGGTCGCACGGACCGCGCGGCCGCTCGACCCACGTTGGGTGCTCGGCCGCCTCGGTGACGGCTACCCGTCCTGCTGGACCTTCAGCGTCGACGGCCTCCTCGGTGCAACCCCCGAGCTGCTCGTGCGCAGCGAGAAGGGCCTCGTCACCTCGCGCGTGCTCGCCGGGACTATCCGGCGGACCGGGGACGACGAGGCCGATCTGGCCCGCGCAGCGACCCTCGCGCACTCATCGAAGGACCTGGAGGAGCACGAATACGCGGTCTCGTCCGTGGCCGCCGCGCTGTCGCCGTTCTGTTCCTCGACGAACGTGCCCGACGCGCCGTTCGTGCTGCACCTGCCCAACGTGCTGCACCTGGCGAGCGACGTGACCGGCGTGCTCGCCGCCACGCATCCCGGCCGGGCCACCACCGCCGCACCCTCGAGCCTCGCGCTCGCGGCCGCCCTGCACCCGACAGCTGCAGTGGGCGGCACCCCGACCCAGGCCGCGCGCGCCCTGATCGCACGCATCGAGGGAATGGACCGGGCCCGCTACGCCGGTCCGGTGGGCTGGTTCGGGGCGGACGGCGACGGCGAGTGGGGCATCGCGCTGCGCTGCGCCGAGGTGGACGCCCACGACGCCCGGCGCATCCGGCTGTTCGCCGGCTGCGGGATCGTGGCCGCATCCGACCCGGCGGCCGAGTTCGCCGAGTCCGAGGCGAAGCTCATACCGATGCGGCAGGCGCTGGCCTCCGTCTAGCCGGCCCGCCGAACGTCCGAGCGGTGACGTCCTGATGGACGTCACCGCTCGGAGGGCACAGGTTTCAGGTCAGCCCTGACCGCCGAAAGACTGGCCGAACGGGCTCTGGCCGCCGAACGGGTTCTGACCGTTCTGACCCGAACCGTTCTGACCCGAACCGTTCTG
>Ga0209745_1000466_pt1 | contig 24407 bp, 26 predicted proteins | sample BarGraNGADG00312_FD_184495 | JGI IMG/M metagenome (GOLD analysis project Ga0209745, IMG submission 184495) | Arctic peat soil microbial communities from Barrow, Alaska - Barrow Graham LP Ref core NGADG0004-312 (SPAdes) (version 2) | ecosystem: Environmental > Terrestrial > Soil > Wetlands > Peat...
GTCGACAAATCGGCCCAATAGAATGTAGAGTCTCATATCATGCGTAGAAGAAAACTCTGGCTGGTCCTGACGCTCGTGATCGGTCTGGCCATCGGCGGCGGGGCCGGATACCTGGTCCGGGTGAAGCTGACCGCCTCAAACAAAGCAAAAGCAGAGCAGCAGGTGAAGACGAAGACTGTCACCAAGTCCTCGACGCCTTCCAAAACATACGTCAAGGCTTCGGCCGCCGATACGGCCCGGATCAGCCAGGTCGTTTCTTACCTGAGCTCCAATATCGGCCCCCGGCCGGCGGGTAAGGCCGGTGAGAAGCAGGCCGGGAGCTACCTTGTGACAGAGCTCGAGAAGATCGGATACAAGGTGGGGATGGACCAGTTCCCGCTGCCGAACGGGTCGACCTCGCAGAACCTGGTGACTGCCGACCCGGGGCAGTCTTCCGCTTACACTTTCTTCATCTGCGCTCACATGGACACCGTCTCGGGCTCGCCGGGCGCGAACGCCAACGCCTCGGGCTGCGCGGCGTTGCTGGAGATTGCACGCGTCGTAAAAGGGACGAAGCACTACCCGGAGATAAGGTTCCTCGTCTTCGGAGCCGAGGAGGAGAACTCCGGCGGGACGGCGCGTGTCGGCTCGACTTACTACCTCGGCACCCAGCCACAGGTGGAGCGAGCGAAGATCATCGGAGTGCTTTCAATGGACAACATCGGGGTCGGGCCTCAGATCACCTACCGCGACTGGGGGCCCGCCAGTCCGGCACTGGCGGACACTCTCGTAGCGTACACAAAGGCCAAGGGGTTGCAGTCCGCGCGCCTGCAGGGGCGGACGAGCGACCACGAGCCGTTCGGCGACGCCGGGATAGGCGCCGTGTGGTCGGAGAGGATGACGCTTGCAGGAAAGAGTGACACGGAGGTCGGTTCCTCCGGCGACACTCCGGCCCACGTCTTCGTCAACCTGGTGGCCGAATCGGTGAACCTCACGAGGGATTATCTGCTGTCGCTCGACCAGACCGCGTGCAAGTCTATGGCGGCGGCAAAGTCCGCGGTACCGGCCCCCGCCACCAAGAGCAGCGGCGGCACCGGGAACTGACTCACCGCGATTCCACGAGGAAAGACTCCTGTACGTAACCTTGTTTGCCGTTCGTGTTCAACCCGCCCTGGGTGACCTCGACCCTGTACCACTGCTCGCCTTGCGAGTACTTCGGTGAGATGATCCGCACCTTCCAGCCGTCGTAGAGCCTGGTCTGTTGAGGCCCGCCCGGGTAGTCCACCAGGTAACAAGCGTCCGGTCTTCCTGTCGTGTCGATCATTGCGACGTCGCCCGCGTGGAACCTCGCGGCCTGAGGCGTGGTCGGCTTCACAACAGGCTTGGCCGTGCTCTTGTTCTTGTACCATACCGACCCGATAGCCCAGCCTCCCACGGCGCCTCCCACGAGGAGCAGGATGGCGATGAGCGCAACCAGCCAGCGGCGCTTCTTCGGCCTGGCTTCTTTGACCGGTGCCTCGGCCTGCTGGGACTGCGGAGCCGTGACGACCACCGGCACGTCGCCCGGCACACGCCACGCCGTCATCGTCACATCGCCTGAGGCGCCTCGCGCTACGGCGGCATCCACCAGCCAGTCGCAGGCGGCCTGCAGGTCGGGGATCGACAGCATGACACCTGTTGTCTCTTCCGCGCTGAAAGCGGAGTAAAGGCCGTGAGTGCATATGAAGAAGATCTCGCCGGGCCTCAGGGGCACGCGAAGGATGTCGGCGTCGATGTCCGGGACGACGCCGAGCGCCCGGGTCAACCTCTTGCCACCGTCGGCTGTGATCTCTACGTGGTCGCTTGTGACCTGTCTTATGCCCCTGGCCGTCAGGACGTAAGCACGGGCGTTGCCCACGTGGGCAACGAAGGCGTTCTCGCTGTCGATCGCCGCGCACGTGAGGGTGGCTCCCATGTTTTCCTTGCCGGGCGTCGCGGCGAAATCGAACATACGACTGTTTGCGGAGCGCATGGAATCGGAGAGCGACTGCTCGGCTACGTGTCGGAAGGCCTGTTCGGTCTCAAACTGGCCGGGGTCGATGGCGCCGTTGAGGATGTCGACGGCCATGCGGCTGGCCACGTCACCGAGGCCCGGGCCGCCAAATCCGTCAGCTACGGCCATGAAGCACAGGAAACCCCTGGATGCGCGCTCGAAGTAATCAGCCAACTGGCAGGCGCTCTCGTTGAAGCCGTTTCTGCCCGCTTTGGTGGCCGTCCCGTGAGAGGGCCCGATCGTCCAGTGCGTGGGTTGTGTTTCCATTCTTTCCTCTACAACTGGTCGACGCGCTCGGCTGTCAGGTAGCTCTCGAAGAACTCCCGCAGCAGGGCTCCGGTGATGGCCGCCTCGCCAGGTGTACCTTCTTCGCGCACCCCGATCGTCGAGGCGAGATACCGCACGTGAGTCATTGCTTGGTCCGTATTGAAAGAGGTGGCCGCCGCGCCGGCAACGGTCTCGACGGGGACGGTGTAAGCCTTCGTGCTTGTGCTGACAGTTGACGTGGCTGCGGATGAAGCCTTGCCGCTCTTCTTCTCACCGGTGAGCGCGCGTGCAAAAAAACCCGCCGCCAGCCCCAGCAGAAGGCAGACGATCAGCAGTAGCGCTATAAGCACCGCGCCGCCTTCTTCGCGCCGGGCGCCCTGTTGCATGAGTGGATAAAGCGGTTTCATAGCCGAAACAATAGTTCGCGAGAGCGAGCACTTCAACCTTGATATGGAACCGGGCCCCCACTGCCCGCGTCAGTCCGGTAGGCCCACCTTGAAGGAATATCCGAGGCGCGCTCATAATCTCTTATAGAGTCAAAAGGGCGGTGATCCAGGTAGCAGACGACTTCTTTGAAACCCGGGGCGACGAGCTCTCGAGGACCTCGCTGAGAGCGGCAAGGACGGCCGGAAGGCGCCGGGTGCGCAACATCATACTCATGGTGGCGGGCTTCGTGCTTCTCGCAGCGCTGGCTGCTGTCGTGGTAGTCGTCGTGACGGTGCAGGGGGGCGGGCCGAAGGCGCCAAAGCTCATCGGGATGAGGTTCGAGGACGCGAAGAAGAAGGTCGAGTCGATGGGCCTCTTCGTCGAGATCGACCCCATGCAGGACAGCTCGGGCGATTGCAGCAGGCTGAAAGTCGACGTGCAGGACCCCAAGGCCGGGTCCGGCGTGGAGAAGAACGACACAATTACGGTACAGCTGGTGGGGCTCCACGAGTCTCCAGAGTATACGGGCAACAAGAAGAAGTCGCCGGGCCCGGCAGACGCGCCCGCGACGACCGCGCCGCAGAGCGAGCCGGCGGCGCAGCCCCAATCGAGCGCGCAGACAGGTCGCACGGTGTGCATCGACCCCGGGCACTCGGGGCGCGACGGCAACGAGACGGACCCAGCAACGGGCCTGAACGTCGGTGACAACGGTGGCGCCTCTGGCGAGCCCCAGAATATGTGGGACCTCGCGCAGAGGACCAAGGCAAAGCTCGAGCAGGCCGGGTATACGGTGAGGCTGACCAAGGACAGCGCGAACGCCTACGCATCCCTCCGGACGCGCGCCGACATCGGCAACACGTGCTCGATAGTCGTACGCCTCCACTACGACGATACGGGGTACACGGGAGTCATGAGGCCGCCCGCCAACGCGGCGCGGTGCCCGCAGTCCGATACGAGCCGGATCACGGTCGTGGACCCCGGAGTTGCCAGCGGCAGCAACTCGCTGGCCGAGGCCCTGGCCCCCGCGCTCGGGCTGTCGGTCAAGGACGATACGGGAGGGACGAGCAACGGCAACGCCACACCGCCCGGGCACCCCACCTGCCTGGTGGGAAGCGCGCTCTCGCGCGTACCCGTAGTGTGCATCGAGAACAACTTGTCCAAAGTCCGAGACAACCCCGGGGGCCAGGACCAGGTGGCCTCAGAGATACTTGCTGGCGTAAACGCCTACTTCCAGTCGCACTGACCGGCGCCGGTTTTGTTGACACTCCCCGGCGATTACCCTATTATCAAGTCTGCGTTGGCGCCCGCGCAGGGGCGTCATTTTTGTGAGGGATAAAATGGCATATTTGAAGCTCACCAAAAACACATATTCGGCAAAGCCCGCTGATATCAAGCGTAAGTGGTACGTTATCGACGCCGAGGGGCAGGTCCTTGGAAGGCTCGCGACGAACGTCGCAACCGTCCTGCGGGGCAAGCACAAGGCGATGTACACGCCCAGCATGGATACCGGCGATTTCATCATCGTGATCAACGCCGACAAGGTCGTCGTGACGGGGGACAAAGCGAACCAGAAGGTGTACTACCACCACAGCGGTTACCCCGGCGGGATGAAGGAGACGCCCTACGAGAAGATGCTCGAGGCGCATCCTGAGAGGATCATCGAGAATGCTGTGCGCGGCATGCTTCCGCATAGCCGGCTCGGCCGCGCGATGATCAAGAAACTGCACGTATACGCAGGCCCGGAGCATCCGCACGAGGCGCAGATGCCCGAGCCGCTTCAGATCAAGGGGTAGGTAAGCTTGGCTGACGAATTCTTCATGGGGACCGGACGCCGCAAGGAATCTGTTGCCCGCGTGCGCCTGTACCCGGGTACCGGTGAGATGAAGGTCAACGGCACGACCATCGACAGCTACTTTCCAAACAGACGGCACCGCATCGAGGTGCTCGCTCCGCTGGTCCAGGTCGATCTGAAGGGAAGCTACGACGTAGTGGCCAAGGTCCATGGCGGCGGCATCTCCGGACAGGCCGGGGCGATGAGGATGGGTATCGCACGCGCGCTCCTGGAGGCCGACGAAGCCCTGCGGCCCGACCTCAAGAAGGGCGGCTTCCTCACCCGCGACGCGCGGATGAAGGAGCGCAAGAAGTACGGCCTCAAGGGCGCCCGCAAGAAGCCGCAGTTCTCCAAGCGCTAACAATGACCGGCCGGCGGCCCGGAAAACATCACAGTCTTCGCTTTGCTTCCTAATGCTTTTTCCCGCCGGAGGAGGATAGAGATGGTTGTGGTATATTTCTAGTGTTCAAGCAGCTCCGGCGGAGGATTATTGAAGAAGTATTTCGGCACAGACGGCATCAGAGGCGAGGCTAACAGGGACCTGACACCCGAGCTGGCTCTGCGGCTCGGCAGGGCCGCGGTCCCCGCCTTCGGCGGCGAGGGGTGCCGCGTGGTCGTGGGACGCGATACGCGCGTCTCGGGGACGATGCTCGAGGACGCTCTCGTGGCCGGACTGCTGTCCGCCGGCGCCACCGTTATGCTCGCCGGGGTCATCCCGACCCCCGCTGTCGCTTTTCTCACAGAAGAAATGGACGCCGCAACCGGCGTCGTCATATCCGCGTCACACAACGCGTTCAAAGACAACGGCATCAAGTTCTTCGGCCCCGGCGGCGTGAAGCTCCCGGACGAAACGGAGAAGGCCATCGAGGAGCACTTCGACTCGGTCGAGCCCCCGCCCGACGGCGGTCCCGTGGGTCAGGTCTTCGAGATCGTGGACGCCGAGGACCTTTACGTCGAACACCTCCTGGAGTGCGTCAACTTCGACCTCGAGGGCTACAAGGTCGTACTGGACTGCGCTAACGGAGCGGCGTGGCGCGTGTGTCCCAGGGCGTTCAAAAGCCTCGGCGCGACGGTCGAGGAGTTGGGCATAGAGCCCGACGGGCGCAACATCAACCTGGGTTGCGGGTCGACGCACCCCGAGCTTGCCGCCGGCGTCGTGAGTAAGTGGCAGGCCGACATGGGGTTCGCGCTCGACGGGGACGCCGACAGGTGCATCTGCATCGACGAGCTGGGCGAAGTCCGCGACGGGGATTATGTCATGTCAATCGTCACCAACTACCTCCTCGAGCGCGACCTGCTCCATCCTCTTGTAGTCGTATCGACCGTGATGAGCAACCTGGGTTTCCAGAAAGCGCTCAGGGAGCTCGCGGTTGAGTTCCGCGAGACCCAGGTGGGCGACAGGTACGTCCTCGAGTGCATGGTCGAGACGGGCGCCCTTCTCGGGGGCGAGCAATCAGGGCACATCATATTCGGGGAGCATGCCTCCACGGGTGACGGTACACTCACCGCCCTCATGGTCGCGGGCATCGTGAGAGATACTGGAGACAAGCTGTCGTCCCTGTCCTCGATAATGAAGAAGTACCCCCAGGTGCTGCTGAACGTCCGGCCCAGGTCCGGCCGGAGGCTCAAGCAGGACATGAAAGTATGGGCGGTCGTAGAAAGATACGAGCGTGAGCTTGGAGACAAAGGACGCGTGCTCGTCCGGTCATCCGGAACCGAGCCGGTCGAGCGGGTGATGGTGGAAGCGGTGAGCGAGCGTAAGGCCACGGAAGTGGCGCAGGCTATTGCCGATGCCATCCTCGAGGAGCTCGACCGCTAGGCGCTGATAGGAAGCGGGTCCAACATGTGCGGCATAGTCGGTTACCTCGGAAAAAGACAGGCTGAAGAGATCCTCTTCAGCGGGTTGCGGCGGCTCGAGTACAGGGGCTATGACTCGGCCGGCCTTTGTGTGGTATCCCCGGAGAGCGAGCTCTCCTGCATCAAGGTCGTGGGAAACCTCGACGCGCTGGAGAAGACGCTCGAGAGCGTCGAGCTCACGGGGACTGTGGGCATCGGACATACGAGGTGGGCGACGCACGGGGCCCCGACGGAGCTCAACGCCCACCCTCACCTCGACTGCAAGGGTGACATCGGCATCGTTCACAACGGCATCATCGAGAACTACGTGACGCTGCGGAGCCAGCTCCAGGAGGCCGGCCACGTGTTCATGTCCCAGACAGACAGCGAGGTCCTCGCGCACCTGATCGAAGAGAACTATGTCGACGACCTCTGTGAGGCGGTGCGGCGGAGCCTCGAGCAGGTGGAGGGGGCGTTCGCGGTCGTGGCCATCCACCGCGCCCAGCCCGGCACGATCGTCGCCGCCAGGCGCGACAGTCCGTTGTGCCTCGGCATAGGGGAAGGCGAATTCTTTATAGCTTCGGCCGTGCCGGCGTTTCTCGCCGACACGCGCACGGTCCTCTTCATGGAGGACGATGAGATATTGACGGTGGATTCCCACGGCTACGGCGTCTCGACCCTCGAGGGCGGCCTCGAGGTCGTCCGCGAGCCGGTCGTGGTGGACTGGGACATAGCCGCGGCGGAGAAGGGCGGCTACGAGGACTTCATGCTCAAGGAGATCCACGAACAGCCGCAGGCCGTTACCGACACGCTCGGCGACAAGTTCGACGAGTCCGGAGAGATCGACATCGAGGGGTTCGAGGTCGCACCCGAGACCGAGCGCGAGCTCCGCAGGATAGTTGTGGTCGCCTGCGGCACGGCGTTCCACGCCGGCCTGCTGGCCAAGTACGTGTTCGAGCGCTGGGCCGCGCTGCCGGTCGAGATCGAGGTCGCGTCCGAGTTCAGATATCGCAACCTCGTGGTGACGTCCGACGACCTGGTCGTCGCCATAAGCCAGTCGGGCGAGACCATGGACACGCTGGCCGGGGTGCGCGAAGCGATGCGCCGCGGGGCGCGGGTGATCGCCATAGTGAACACGGTCGGCAGCCAGATGACGCGGGAGGCATCGGGCGTCGTGCTCACACATGCCGGCCCCGAGATAGGCGTCGCGGCGACGAAGACTTTCACCGCGCAGATGACGGCCGTCTACTTGCTGGCAATGCACCTCGGCAGGCTCAGGGGTCACCTTCGCGATGCAAGGTACATGAGGATCATCGAGGGCCTGAGGGAGATGCCCGACAAGATGCGAGAGGTGCTGGCGGACACCGCGCCAATCGTTGAGGCCGCTAGCAAGTATTACAAATGTGACGACTTTCTCTTCCTCGGCCGGAGCGTCAGCTATCCCATTGCGATGGAGGGCGCCCTGAAGCTCAAGGAGATATCCTACATCCACGCCGAGGGTTACCCGGCGGGCGAGATGAAGCATGGGCCCATCGCCCTGCTCGATCCCGGCGTCCCGGTGGTCGCCCTGGCCCCCAGAGATTCGGTGTACGAGAAGATGATCAGCAACATCGAAGAGGTCAAAGCCCGAGGCGCGCCAGTCCTGGCAATTGCGACCGAGGGCGATAGAGACATAGAAAGACTGTGCGACGACGTACTCTGGGTCCCCGAGACCTCGGACATGCTTTCTCCGCTGCTCACCGTACTGCCGCTCCAGCTCTTCGCGTATCACGCCGCGAAGATGCGCGGACGCAACGTGGACCAGCCGAGGAACCTGGCGAAGACAGTCACGGTCGAGTGACCACCCACATACGGACCTGATGCCAATGGCCTATTGCCCGCGCTGCGGACGCGAACAGCGATGTGGTTGCTCCGAATGCCATACCTGCGGGGTTCCACTCGTGGAGTCCACCCACCCGTCCGCCCTGCCGGCCCGCACATCGGAACCGATCGTTCCCGAACCTCGACGGCAAGCCATCGACCAGACCCCGGAATATCCTGCCGCGGAGCTCATGCGGAGGGAGGCGCGCACGCCCAACTGGCTCGGTCACGTCTTTCTTATCCTGGGCCTCGGGGTGGTCCTCATCTGTGTGGTAGAGATGATCAACTCGATCATGCACTTTCCCACGCTGCGTCCGCTGGCCACGGCCCCCGAGGGCGTGCGTCGGGCAGGCTACTACCTGGGCCTGCTCCTGTACACGAACTCCGCGAGGCTGCTGACCGGATTCGCCCTGGTCTCCGCAGGGGTCCTCACCAGCAGGATGACCGAAGACGGAAGCGGCTGGGACGGGGCGATACGGGTCACCGGCCTGGCCATGGGTGCCATCGGCGTCGTTTACGCGCTGACGGCTATCATTCTGGCTATCCCCTTCTCCCAGGCGCCGTACGCGCTTGAGGTCATCCTGCCGCCGCTATGGGCCTCGGTCCCGTTACTGCTGATCGCGGGCGCGGCTCTCATCGGCGCCGGTTTCCTGATGGCCTCGCGGCTCAGCAGGGAGCGCGTGGGCTTCGGCATCCGCCCGCGGCGCGGACGCGGCTCGGAAGCGGCAGGAACTGATGCCGCCAGGGTGAAATCGTATGGTACTGAGCGCGGAGGTGGTGTAGCCAATTGAGGGTGGTCCTCCCCGAAGAGATGGCGAGCATCGACAGGGCAGCCATCGAAAAAGAGGGAATCCCGGGTCTCGAGCTCATGGAGCGGGCCGGGGAAGCCGTGGCGCGCGCAGCGAGAGACATGTTATCGAGCACCGGCGGACGTCGAGTGGCGGTAATCTGCGGCAAGGGCAACAACGGCGGTGACGGTCTCGTCGCCGCGCGGCGCTTGTCCGGCTCGTTCGAATCGACAGTCTTCATCGTCGGAGCCGTGTCCCCCGAAGACCTGTCCGCCGACTCAAAAGCAAACATGGAAAGGCTCGTCGGCACTCCGGTCAGGGTTGAGTGGCTCGTCGGTCCGGCGGACGGCGAGTTGCTCCGCCGCGAGGCCGGGACATTCGACCTCCTCGTCGACAGCCTGTTCGGCACCGGCTTCAGGGGTCGGGCCGAAGGCCTGTTCGCAGAGGCCATCGAGGCCGTCAACGGCTCGTCGAGGCCGGTGCTCGCGGTAGATATTCCGAGTGGAGTGGCAGGCGACACGGGTGCGGTCGCAGGCCCGGCGGTGGCGGCCGAGAGGACGGTGGTCTTCGCGGCGCCGAAGGTTGGGCTGGTCCAGTTCCCGGGCGCTGGACACGTCGGCGAGATGGAGGTGGTCGACATAGGCATACCGGAACGCCTGCTGGACGAGGTCCCGCGGACGCGCACCTTCCTCACGACCGACGATGACGCTGACGCGCTTCTCCCGCTGCGCATGCCGGACGCGCACAAGGGCGACTGCGGTGCACTGCTCGTAATAGGAGGCTCCGTTGGCATGACCGGCGCGGCGGCCATGTGCGCACAGGCGGCGCTCAGGTGCGGCGCCGGCCTGGTGACCGTGGCGGTCCCGGAGAGCCTCAATGACATCATGGAGATCAAGCTTACCGAGGTGATGACGTTCCCGGTGCCTCAAACGGAAAGCCGCACGTTCGCGGCCGCGGGGGCAGACAGGATACTGGACAGGTGCCGCAGCGCGGACGCCGTCGCGCTCGGCCCGGGCATATCGAGCCAGGCCGAGACGGCCCAGCTCGTGAGGAAGCTCACCTCAGAGGTCGAGGCGCCGCTCGTGCTGGACGCCGACGGCCTTAACGCGATGGCCGGCTTCACGGACATATTCAAGGCGCGCACGGCGCCGCTCGTGGTCACACCCCACCCGGGGGAGATGGCCAGGCTCACGGGCACTGACAGCGCAAGCGTACAGGCCGACCGTATCAGTGCTGCACGCCGGGCCGCGGACGACTGGGGCGCGGTCGTGGTGCTCAAAGGTGCGGGGACTCTCGTAGCGGGACCTGATGGTGACGTCTACGTGAACCCGACGGGCAACGCGGGAATGGCCAGCGCAGGCATGGGGGACGTGCTGACGGGTTGCATCGCCTCGTTCATGGCGCAGGGGCTGGACGCCTTCGGCGCGGCGGTGGCGGGAGCATATTTTCACGGGCACGCGGGCGACCTCGCGGCCCGGATGGAGGGGGTGGCCGGACTCACCGCGGGCGATGTCATCCGGCACCTCCCACTGGCGCTTCGCAGGCTATCGGAAGAAAGGTGGCTCTGAATGAAAGAGGTTCTGGTCGAGCAGGCGATGACCCCGGACCCCGTTACGGTGACTCCCGGGACCAGCGTGACTGACGTGGCGAAGATGATGGTCGAGAAGAACATAGGCGGCCTGCCGGTGGTGACGACCGATGGTGACCTGGTCGGGATCGTCACCGAGAGCGACCTCATAGTACAGGACTCGGACGTGCAGTTCCCGTCCTTCGTCAGTTTCCTGTCGGGTTACATCTTCGTCCCTGGGAGCCTGCGCCGCTTCGACGAGCACTTCCGAAAGGCGGTGGCAGCCACTGCCGGCGAAGTCATGACGGAGAACGTCGTGACGTTGGACGCGGGCGATTCCGTCGAGCATGCCGCCACGCTGATGTCACACAAGAAGATGAAGCGTTTCCCGGTCTTGAAGGACGGGAGCCTGGTGGGAATCCTCACCATGGCGGACGTCGTACGCCTCATCAGCAAGGACATCCCTGTCGAGGGAACGGAGGATTGAGGTTGGCGGTTCATCCAGGATCGTGGAGAGAGTGATGGCAGAGAGCACCAGGCCGCTGTGGGCGACCGTGGACCTCGACTGCATCCGCCACAACGTCGCTTATCTCAAAGGGCTCACGCCCCCCGGCTGCCTCTTCATGGCCGTGGTCAAGGCCAACGCGTACGGCCACGGCGACGTCCAGGTCTCGCGCGCGGCGCTGGAGGCCGGAGCGGACTGCCTCGGGGTGGCTCTCGTGGAAGAGGCCGCGAGGCTGCGAGACGCCGGGCTGGACTGCCCCGTCCATGTGCTGTTCGAGCCACCAGCCGCTGGAGCATCGCTGTCCGTCTCGCTCGGAGTCGTATCGTCCGTTTACAGCGAGGCATACGCCAGGGCGCTTTCCGAGGCGGCGCAGGCCCGGGGCACGACCGCATCGGTGCACATCAAGGTCGACTCGGGCATGCACAGGGTCGGGGTCGGTCCGGGCAATGCGGCTGCTTTCGCGAAATCGGTAGACGGCATGCCGGGGGTCAGGGTCGACGGCACCTATACTCACTTCGCCGTCGCGACCGAGCCGGATGATCCGTTCACCGCCGGCCAGATCGAAGTTTTCGAGAGAGCGGCTTCGGAGATGGAGGAGTCGCTAGGACGCAGCCTGCTCAGACACGGAGCAAACAGCGCGGGCGTGATGGCTTTCCCCCTGAGCCACTGGGACATGGTCCGCGTCGGCATAGCCATGCTCGGCCTGAAGCCGTCGGCGCTCGTCAACGGATCGGGCAACCTGCGGCCTGCTCTGACCCTGGGCGGTGAGATCTCCTTCGTGAAGACCGTCGCGGCGGGGGAGGGCATCAGCTACGGGCTGAACTATGCACCGGCTGGTGAAACCACGATAGCCACTCTTCCGATCGGCTACGCCGATGGGCTGTCCAGACTGCTTTCAGGAAAGGCGGAGGCGTTGATCGGAGGAAAGAGAAAGCCGGTCGTGGGCACCATATGCATGGACGTCTGCATGGCCGACCTGGGAGGTGACGCCGCGGGCCCCGGCACGCCGTTCGTGATCATTGGCGGCGATGCGTCGGAGCGTATCACGGCGGAAGAGGTGGCGGAGAAGATGGGTACGATCAACTACGAAGTGGTATGCATGATAAGCTCGCGGGTCCCGCGGGTATTCACAGGCGAGAAAGGGGACTGAAGGATGAAGGTTTGCCCGAAATGCGGCGCGATATGGGACGGCGAGCGCTGGGTGCCGGAGCCAGGTGATGCCCTTCTTCGCGAGTTCGGCAAGAAGCAGCACTGCACCGAACTGTGTCCCGGAGACCAGCGGATCGAAAAGCGGCAGGTCGAAGGCGTCGTCACGCTCAAGGGCAAGTTCCTCGCGTCTCACAAGGAAGAGATCAGCAACCTGGTGGGAAGAGTGGCCCGGGACGCGCGCAGGCGCAACGTTGCGGCGCGCATTCTGCAGACCGTCGAAGAGGACGACAGCCTGATGCTGGAGACGACGGACGAGCACCTGGCCGAGAAGATGGGCAAAGAGGTCGAGAAGGCGTTCAAGGGGGCGCTTCAGATAAAGTGGCAGAAGAAAGACACGTTCGCGAGGGTCATCTGGGAGCGGGACTGAAAGAGCCCGCGGCCGCGACCACGTGACGACCGAAATGAGCACAAACATCTCTGCGGCGCTCGAGGGCGACCCGGTCTTCGCGCGCGTTGCGCGGGAGCTTTCCGGAGCCGGCCCGGGCCAGTTCTACGCCTGCGGAGCTTACCTGCTGGAGCTCGAGGCGGGCGCGCAGCCCGGCAACATCCTGATCGCATGCAGGCCGCCGGCTGGCGAAGTGGCGCGGCGCCTCTCGGCCGCGACATGCCTTTTCCCCGTGGCGCTCGAAAGACAAAGCGGCGTCTTTCACCTCACACGACCGGGCGAGAGGGCGATAACGCTCACTCCCTTGAGCGGCCCCGGCATCCATGCCCATCTCGACCGCGCATCCTTTACGGTGATGGCCATGGCCTCCGACGTTGGAGCGCCCGACCCGCGCCAGGTCATCGATCCCCACGGAGGATCAACCGACCTTGCTTCCGGCGTTCTGCGCACTGTCTCGCCCGGATCCCTGGCCTCCGACCCAGCCAGGGCCTTGCTGGCCGCAGACCTTCGTCGCAGGTTCGGCCTTCAGCCTGACGCCTGTACCATGGGGCGTCTTCAGGGGTGCTGCGAGGAGATGGCCGGCATCGAACCGCAACGCGCGTGGTACGCGGTCTCGCGGCTTTTCTCCGGCAAGGGGCTCTCCGGCACATCCAGGTTTTTGAAAGACACGGGTGCTCTGGCGGCTCTTTTTCCGGAGCTGGCGGACATATACGAAGTGCCCCAGAATTACTTCCATCACCTCGGGGTCTGGGAGCACACGCTCGAGACCCTCGACCGGCTCGAGGAGATGCTCGAGGAACCGTCCTGCCAGTTCAAGGCTTACGGCGACCGCCTCGCCGGCTATCTCAGGCGCCCGCTGGCCGGAGGCGCGACGCGCCGCACATTTCTCGCGTTTGCAGGCCTGATCCATGACGTCGGAAAGGCCGCTGCCATGACGGTGGAGCGGTCCGGGCGCATCAGGTTTCGCGGCCATCACGTGGAAGGCGGCAGGCTTGCCTTGGAGATCGCCTCCAGGCTCGGCCTCGGCCGAACGGCCGGCAGTCACCTGGCGGGCATCGTCCGCGACCACATGGCCCTTGGGTTTCTGATTGAGGGAGGGGAGTCGACTGCGAGCCGCCTTCGATGCGCAATGTCCCTTTCGGACCACTGCCCAGAGGTCGTGATGCTCTTCCTGGCCGACCGCATGGCGACGCGCGGGCAGGCTGCCACGAAAGAGGGCATGGAGCTATACAAGCGCGTGGCCACGCGGCTCCTCAATGACTGGGTGTGGCTCCAGGACTATCCTCCACTGATCGACGGCCGGGACGTGATGGTCCACACCGGCACCGGGTCGGGCCCCGGCGTAGGCGACGCGCTCTTCAGGGCGAGGGTGGCCCAGCGAGAGTCGACCGTCTCCAGCCGAACCGAAGCCCTGGAATACCTTGCACCCGATTTTAAGGGTAAAATGGGCAAGCGGGGCGATTGAGGCCGGCCCCTGGAGGCCAGGCCGTCCACGCGCTCCGACCCTGACGCCGCGAACACCGCGCGCTCAAATATTGACAGGGGGAGAACCCTGTACGCTGGTGACTCCTGGGAGAAAGTCGAAGGAAGCAATGGACGAGAATGACAGGAACGGAACAGATGAAGTACCCGATAGCAATGGAAAGAAAAAACACAGAGGCAGGAGATGGGCGCTAGGTCTAGGCATTGTCGCGCTGGCGCCGGCGGCGGCGCGGGCCGCGGCCGCCCGGCTGCGAAGGTTCCCAGACCCGGAGGCGGGCGAAGTCCTCTCCGAGCCGCTCGGCGAGAAGGGGCGCTACGTCAAGAGCCTTGACGGCACCCGCATCTACACCGAGGAGGTCGGCCAGGGCCCGACGCTCGTCCTGGTCCACGGGTGGTTCTGCAACACCGACATGTGGCATTACCAGAAGAAGCTGCTGTCCGACCGCTACCGCGTCGTATGCTTCGACCAGCGGGGCCACAGGCGAAGCGACTGCCCGCTCGACGGGAGCTGCACGATTGACGCGATGGCCGGGGACCTGAAGGCCGCCCTCGACACGTACGCAGCCGACGAGCCGGTGGTGCTGGCCGGCCACAGCATGGGCGGCATGTCCATCATCAAGTACGTCCACCTCTACCCCGAGGAGCTCGGCAGGCGCGTCAGAGGAGTGGCGCTCGTCGACACCTCCAACGTCCCGATGCGCGAGACCTGCGTGGGCGGGGAGACCCTCGGGTCTCTTCAAAAGCCCGTGGTCGAGCCGGTGTTCAAGTGGGTGACCGAGCACCCCGGCCTGGCCGACGGCGCGAAAAAGGTGCTCGTACACACGGCTCCATTCCTTCTGGCAACCCGCTACCTCGGATATGGCAGCGGGGCTTCGCTCACTCAGATGGAATACATCCAGGAGATGGCGAAGAAGACAACGATGAAGGGCGCCTGTGAGGCGGGCCTGGGCATCCTCTACCAGGAGGAGCCTGTCAGCCTCGAAGGGCAGAGACGCTCGGGCGTGCCTGTGCTCATCTGGGTTGGCGAGAAGGACAAGCTCACGAGGCCCGAGGTCTCGATCCGGATGAAGGAGCAGTTGCCCGACGCGGAGCTGCTCGTAGTGCCTGACACGGGGCACCCGAGCTACATGGAAGAGTACGGGAAGTTCAACGAAGAGCTCGTGGAGCTCGCGCAAAGGGCGTTCGCGGGTTGAGCCTGGGAGGCGGATGGCGATGCTGGGTACGATCAGGGTGGGCCACGCGGGCGATGAGAAAGCGCTGACCGGCTGCAGCGTGTTCCTGCCGCCTGAGGGATCGACGGCCGCCTGCGACGTCAGGGGCGGCGCCCCCGGGACACGCGAGACTGAGCTTCTGCGCCCGACGTTCACCGTGGAGTGCCCGAACGCCGTGCTGCTGTCGGGCGGCAGCGCCTTCGGGCTGAACGCTGCCACCGGAGTCGTCCGTTATCTCGAAGAGCAGGGCATCGGCTTTCCGACCCCCGGCGGGCTCGTGCCGGTCGTGAGCGCCGCGGTCATCTTCGACCTCGACATCGGGAACGGCAAGGTCCGCCCTGACGCCGACATGGGATATGAGGCCTGCAAGGCCGCTTACTTCGAAGAGGAGAGCGAAGGGAGCGTAGGGGTGGGCCTCGGAGCCACGGTCGGAAACGTCTACGGGCGCGCTCAGTCCACCCGCGGCGGCTTCGGGATCTACCGCTTCCATGCCGACGGCTTCAAGATCGAGGTCGCCGCGGTTGTGAACTCATACGGCGACGTGGTGGACGAGCGCGGGAACGTTCTGGGTGGCACCCGCGACGAAAAAGGCCGTTTCGTCGGCTCGGAGAAAGCCATCTGCAACGCGACGGGGCTCGCGCCGGGGTGTCTGCAGAACACCACTCTTGTCGTGGTCGCCACCAACGCGAAGCTGTCGTGCACCGAAGGCGCGCGCATCGCCCTGCAGGGACACAACGGGATCGCAAGGGCCATAAGGCCCTCCCACACGAGGTATGACGGCGACACGGTCTTCGTCCTGGCGACCGGCGAAGTGGATGCTCCTCTCGACGCGGTGGAGACGCTCGCGGCGATGGGGACGGCGGACGCGATACGCTCCGGCGTGCTGCGCGCCACGGCCGGCGGAGGCATCCCCTGCGCGCGTGACATACACGGCTCATAGAGCGAAAAAGCGGGCGAACATGGACTTTTACGAAGTTCTCGAGGACAGGACCAGCACAAGGGACTTCACGTCCGAGGATGTCCCCGCGGCTAGTGTCAGCATGCTGCTCGAGGCCGCGTGCAAAGCTCCCACCGCTGGAAACCTCCAGCCCTGGAGGTTCTTCGTAGTGCGCGATTCCACCGTCAGGAGACGTCTGTCCGAGGCCGCCTTCGGGCAGTCGCACGTCGCGGACGCGCCCGTGGTGATCGTCGTCTGCGCGGACCTCGACGTCTGCGCACACGGCTATGGCTCTCGCGGCGAAAACCTGTACGCTATACAGGACACCGCGGCGGCCGTGGAGAATATCCTGCTGGCCGCCGTGGCCGAAGGTCTCGGGGCGTGCTGGACAGGCGCGTTCGATGAGGGCAGGGCAAAAGCGGTGCTGGGACTTCCGCCTGGAATACGCCCGCTCGCCATGGTCCCCGTCGGGCACCCGGCGAGGATCGCGGGCGGGACGCCGCGCGAGCCCTTCGAGAAGTTCACGGAATATTTTTGAGGTGTTCTTATGCCGATCTACGAGTACCGCTGCAAGGCCTGCGGTAACAAGTTCGAGAAGCTCGTTCGGGGGCAGGAAAAGGTCGCCTGTCCCAAGTGCGGAAAGGGCAAGCTCGATAAGCTCTTCAGCGTTTTCGGCGTGAAGTCGGGCGATAAGTTCACGTCTTCGAGCGGCAGCGGTTGCGGGACATGCTCGGCATCCTCCTGCGACGGCTGCGGTCATTAGTTAGCGTCGCGCTTGGAGCAAAGTTCGAGCGTCGCCGGTTGGCGGACCAGCAAACACGTGTCGGCTATGAGCCGGCCACAGACACTATAAGGCGGGTGCGGAATGTACGAGGCCGGTTCCCTTGAAGAGCTCCGCGAGATCCTGGGTGAGTGCGAGCGGTGTCCGCTGCACGAGGGCAGGACGAAGATCGTCTTCGGATACGGGAATCCCGAAGCAAAGCTGATGTTCGTGGGCGAGGGCCCCGGGCGCGCAGAGGACGCGCAAGGCCTTCCCTTCGTCGGGCCGGCCGGAAAGCTCCTCGACGACTTGCTCGGCCAGATAGGGATGACCCGTCAGCAGGTCTACATAGCCAACGTCGTGAAGTGCCGGCCTCCCGGCAACCGCGACCCCCTGCCGCTCGAGGTGGAGACGTGCATCCCGTTCCTCCGGCGACAGATCGAGCTGATCAAGCCCGGGATCGTGTGCGAGCTCGGCCGCATCGCGGCGGGCGTGATGATGGAGCGCACGATCCAGATCACGCGCATCCACGGCCAGAAGTTCCTGGGACGAGGGTACTTCAACGTCCCGGTGTTTCACCCGGCCGCGGCGTTGCGCGCGCCGGCGACGATGCAGCTCCTTCGCGAGGACTTCGCCAGGCTCAAGGAATACCTCGAAGAGGAGGAGCCGCCGCCTCCCGCCGCCGAGCCCGAGCCCGAGCAGATGGGCCTGTTCTGAAAGCCCTGAGGTGAGGCGCATCCATGGAAATACTCCTCAAGAGCGGCTCACGAGATGATACGTTCGAGATAGGCTCTTTGCTGGGCGGGCTCCTCAGCGCGGGGGACGTCCTCTGCCTCGAGGGCGACCTCGGGACCGGCAAGACCGTGCTGGTCCAGGGCCTTGCCAGGGCCAGAGAGTACACCCGACCGATACCCAGCCCGACGTTCACCATCATCAATCTTTATCCCGAGATCGCGCTGTGCCACGTCGACGCCTTCAGGCTCTCCGGGCCCGGCGAGCTCATCGATACGGGCATCGAGGAATACCTGGACTGTGAGTGGATCTGCGCTGTGGAATGGTCACAGAGGGTCAGGGCGGCGCTGCCGGAAAGGGCCCTGGAAGTTCGCATCGATTTCGGAGTGGCGCAGGACGATCGAATACTGGGCGTTACCCTCGCGGGCGGCTGGGACGGGCGCGCGGGGCGGATAGAGTCGAGGTTGAGGCGCTATGTCTGAGGCGGGCGGTCCTGTGATACTCGCATGGGAGACCTGCAGCGGTAACGGCGTCGTCGCCATCTCGAAGGGTCGCGACCTTCTTGGGGAGACGCGCTTCAGGACTGTGAAAGGGCACGCCGGGTGGCTGATGCCTCTCATCGATTCTACGGTCGGCGCCGCCGGCATCGGCCGCGACGCGATCGGGGCTGTCGCGTGCGGCACGGGTCCAGGGGGATACACCGGGGTCAAGGTTGGCGTGACGACCGCCAAGGCCGCCGCGCTCGCTCTCGGGTTGCCCCTGATAGGCGTTCCGACCCTCGATCTCCTTGCGGCGCATGCGCCCCCTGGGACCGGCAAGGTCCTCTCTTGCATGGATGCGAGGCAGGGCCTCGTCTATGTCGCGGGATATGCGGCCGTCGGGACGCTGCCCGAAAGAGTGACCGCCTATGCGTGCGTCCCTCCAGGAGAAGCCGGGCGGATGGCCGCTTCGATGGGGGGCGGCGAGGTCCGGGCCATTGGCGAGGTCCCCTGCGAGCTTGTGGAGTCGGCCCGGGAGGCCGGCGCCGAGGTCTCGGTAGTGGAACCCGAAGCGCCAGGGTTCCCGGCGGGCGCGAAGCTCGGTGCGCTCGCGTGGACGATGTGGGAGAGAGGCCTCGAGGGCGACGCGTTCTCCGTGGTTCCGATCTACCTGAAAAAGCCCGTCTAAGGGAAGGTGCGGTGAGCTATGCCGCGATACGGCAACTGGCTGATACGCGAGATGCGGTTCGACGACGTGGACGCCGTGGTCGAGCTCGAGAAGCGCATATTCTCGAGCCCCTGGACCACCGAGCTCTTCCGGTACGAGGTCGAGAACGGCCAGAAGACGATCTACCTCGTCGCCGAAGACGACGACAACCTCAACGGTTACATGGGAGCCCAGCTCTACGGCAAGGAAGTGCACGTGACGAACATGGCCGTGCAGCCCGAGTCGCGGCGGGGCGGACTCGCCACCGCGCTGCTGCTCGAGTGCATCCGCCGGGCCCTCGAGAGCGGCGCGCGCTGGCTGACGCTCGAGGTCAGGCGCGGTAACGACGAGGCGCAGAGCTTCTACCGGGGCTTCGGGTTCGAGGAGATGGGACTGCGCCACGGTTACTACACCGATTCAGGCGAGGACGCGATAATAATGGTCACGGGCGACATCCGCTCCGAGGAGTACTCGGACCTGTTCGCCCGGATGCAGATGAAGGTGGCACAGAGCGGGGGCGGTCAGCGGTGTTAGTCCTCGGCATAGAGACCTCGTGCGACGAGTCTTCGGCTTCTCTTGTCGTTGACGGAAAGCGCGTGCTCTCTAATGTCGTCGCCTCACAGATAGACCTGCACAAGGCTTACGGCGGCGTGGTACCTGAGATAGCGGCGCGCGCCCATGTCGAATCTATCGCGCCGGTGCTGGCCGAGGCGCTTGCCGCAACTGAAGAGCGGCCGGAACTGCTGGCCGTCACCGCGGGCCCGGGGCTCGTCGGCTCCCTGGTGGTGGGAGTCTCAGCCGCGAAAGCCATCGCCTGGTCCTGGGGCATTCCGATGGTCGCCGTGAACCACCTCGAGGCTCACCTGTTCGCGCCGGCTCTCGAGGGATCGCTGCCGGAGATGCCCTTCCTGGCGCTCGTCGTGTCTGGAGGGCATACCCTCCTTGCCCAGGTGAGCTCGCTTGACGACATCGAGGTCCTCGGCCAGACCCGGGACGATGCGGTAGGCGAGGCCTACGACAAGGTCGCGAACTTCCTGGGGCTGGGTTACCCCGGCGGACCGATCATCGACAGTCTCGCGGCAGAGGGAGACCCGCGCGCGATCGACTTCCCGCGGGCGATGCTGCACTCGGGCGACTACGACTTCTCGCTCTCCGGGCTCAAGACCGCCGTCATCAGGTACATGGCCCGCCAACAGTCCGAGGGAAAGGAGCCGCCATCGGTCGCTGACGTCGCGGCTTCCTTCCAGGCGGCGGCGCTCGAGGTCCTCGTAAGAAAGACCGTTGCGGCGGCACGGGACCGTGGGCTGGCCGACGTAGTGATCGGCGGAGGAGTCGCCTGCAACAGCTCGCTACGGGAGCAGCTCGCGCGCGCTTGCGATACCGAAGGCCTGAGGCTCGCGTACACATCCGTCGGGCTGTGCACCGACAACGCGGCGATGGTGGCCGCGGTCGGCTTCATGAGGTACCAGTCGGGGCAGCGGTCTGGACTGGACGCCGATGTATACCCTAATCTCAGGCTCGGCGAACAGATGCCGGGCTCCTGAGGCCGGCATTCAGGACCAAAGGAGCAGGCTTTGAAGAACTACGTTCTTGCGATAGACGAGGGCACGACGGGCACCACCGCGATGGTGTTCGACCGCGCGGGGACCGTGCTCTCCAAAGTCAACAAGGAGTTTACCCAGTACTTTCCGCAGGGCGGCTGGGTCGAGCACGACCCCGAGGAGATCTGGCAGTGCACGCTCGCGACAGTCGAGAAGGCTCTGGCGCAGGCAGGCATCACCGCGGCTGACCTCGCTTCCCTCGGCATCACCAACCAGCGCGAGACGTCGGTGTTCTGGAAGAAAGGCGGCACGGAGCCTGTCGGCAGGGCGATAGTGTGGCAGTGCCGCAGGTCGGCCGGCATTTGCGATAGGATGCGCGCCGAGGGGCACGAGGAGAAGTTCAAGATGGCGACCGGCCTGGTGCTCGACCCTTACTTCAGCGGGACCAAGATAACCTGGCGGATGGAGAACGACCCGGACTTCGCGAAAATGGCGATTGCCGGTGAGATCAACTTCGGGACGATAGATTCGTGGCTCGTGGCGAGGCTTACGGGAGGAAGGGTGCACGCCACCGACTACTCGAACGCCTCGCGCACCCTTATGTACAACATACACGCGCTCGACTGGGACCAGGGCCTTCTCGAAGTCCTGGGGGTGCCCGCCTCGATGCTGCCGGAGGTCAAGCCCTCGTGCGGCATCTTCGGAGAGACGGACCCCGAGTGCTTCTTCGGCGTCTCGGTCCCGATAGGCGGCGTGGCGGGTGACCAGCAGGCCGCGCTTTTCGGGCAGGCGTGTTACCGCAAGGGCATGACCAAGAACACGTATGGCACAGGGAGCTTCGTCCTGGTCAACACCGGCGACGATGCCGTCTCCTCCGACACCGGGATGCTGACCACCATCGCCTGGGGTATCGACGGCAAGGTGACCTACGCGCTCGAGGGTTCGATCTTCATCACCGGCGCGGCCATCCAGTGGCTGCGCGACGGCCTTCACCTGATAGAGAGCGCCGAGCAGACAGGCCCACTCGCAGAGAAGGTGGAAGACACGGGCGGCGTCTACTTCGTGCCGGCCCTGGTGGGCCTTGGCGCGCCTTACTGGGACCCCTACGCGCGCGGCGCCATACTCGGGATCACCCGCGGCACTTCCAGGGAGCAGATCGTCAGGGCAACGGTCGAGGCGATGGCTTACCAGACGCGCGACGTGCTGGAGGCGATGACGTCGGACTCCGGCATCGGCCCCGCCACGATGCGCGTCGACGGTGGCGCCTCGGTGATGGACGTCCTTCTCCAGTTCCAGGCCGACCTGCTGGGCATCGAGGTCCAGCGCCCGGTCGTTTCCGAGACGACGGCGCTTGGTGCGGCTTATCTGGCAGGACTTGCGGTAGGTTACTGGAAAAACATTGACGAGGTCGAACGCATATGGCGCGCTGAGAAGACCTTCACACCGGCGGGGGACAGGAAGGCCATCGAGGCGAAGTATTCAGGTTGGAAGAGGGCGGTGGAGCGGTCGCGCGGCTGGGAAGAGCACTGAGAGAACTCAAGTGGGTGGTGCGGTCTTGGTGGATGATAACTACGACGTGGTGGTGGTCGGGGCGGGCTGCGCCGGGGCGCTCGCGAGCCAGCGCATAGCCTCAAAAGGTTTCAGGGTCCTGCTCATCGACCGCAGGCGCTCAGAAGAGTTCGGCCACGAGTCTCATGATCTCGTCGAGGAAGACGCCCTCGAGCTGTCTCGCGTCCAACTGGGCGAGGCCGCTGGCGCCGACTCCGGCCCCGGCGCCCTCGACGTGATCAGCCCCGACACGGCCACACACGTGAGGATCTCCGGAACTGCTTTCAAGGTCGTCGATCGCCGCGCCCTCATGGACCAACTCATAGAAGGCGCCCGCGAGTCCGGAGTGGAGATCCTCTCGCAGTGCATAGCGAACGGGGCCGAGATCGAGAAAGGCTTCGTGACCGGCGTCTCGACCGACAGGGGCTCCTTCCACTGCAGGCTGACCGTGAGCGCGAGCGGACTGGACCGTGTCCTGTGCATGAACCTGCCCACGGGCATGGGCATTCCACGTCGCCTGCGCACGGGCGATTTCATTTCCATCTACAGGGAGACGAGAGACCTCTCGGGCGACAGCCTCGAGACACCATCCAAAGAACCCCTTCAGTATCACGTCGGCCGGTACGGAGGATACAGTTGGACGTACACGGGGCAGGCCGGCTCGATCGACATCGGTACAGGCGTCCAGGACCTGCCCGAGGCCCCTGACCCTCGCGAGATAGTGCTCGGGTACGTCAGGTCGAACCCCGGCGTAGGAGAGCGGGTGATCTCCCGTGAGGGCGGACGGGTCCCCGCACGGCGCCCGCTCAGCTCGATGGTCACGAACGGGATGGTCGTCGTCGGAGACGCGGCCTGCCAGGCGACCCCCGTGATCGCCCGCGGCGTCGGCGGCGGCCTCGTCGGCGCGGCGCTCGCGGCGGACGCGGCAGTCAGCGCTCTCGAGGCGGACGACGTCAGTGTGGCCGCTCTCTGGAAATACAACCACGACTACATGTTGGTCCGCGGCGCGCACCTCGCCGCGCTTGACTGCCTGAGGGTCCTGATGCAGCGGATGCCCGAAAAGGAGTTCTCCTGGAGCATGGCCAAGGGGGTGATCGACGAGCCGGAGATCGCTTCGGCCCTGACCGGGAAGTTCGAGGTGCCCACGCCGCAGGCCAAGATAATGAACCTTCTGAAAGGCCTCGCGGCGGTGCCGCTGCTGCGGCGCTACGAGAACACGCTCAAGTACGCGCAGAAAGTACTCGACCATTACATGTCCTACCCGAGCACCTACGACGCTCCCGACTTCGCGGACTGGTCGCAGGAGGCCGACTTCCTGTTCGAAGACGTAGAAAAGATCTAGCCCAAGGGGATAAATCCGGTGCGAAACGCACCGCACGACCTGACCCCCATTGACTCATTATTTCAAAGCCGTATAATTGCGTGTTAGCACTCTCTTCTCTAGAGTGCTAATAACGTAAACGATCGAGGAGGGATGGACATGGACCTGGAACCGTTGGGAGACCGGGTAATCGTCGAGACCAGTGAGGGCGAAGAAAAGACCCCGAGCGGAATCGTGATCCCCGACACCGCGAAGGAGAAGCCGCAAGAGGGCAAAGTACTGGCCGTGGGCCCGGGAAGGTACGAGGAAGGAAAGCTCGTGCCCCTGGACGTCAAGGCCGGCGATATAGTCATCTACTCCAAGTACGGCGGCACCGAGATCAAGTCGAAGGGCAAGGAGTACCTGATCCTCTCTGAGAGGGACATTCTTGCCAAGAGGAAGCCCGCCGGTAAGGCGAAGAAGTAGCGAAAGGGGAGTTTGGACCATGGCAAAGATACTTGAATATGACGAGGAAGCCCGAAGGGCCCTCGAGGCGGGGGTAACCAAGCTCGCCGACGCTGTTAGAGTCACACTCGGTCCCAAGGGGCGCAACGTGGTGCTCGAGAAGAAGTTCGGTGCCCCGACCATCACTAACGACGGTGTGACGATCGCACGCGAGATCGAGCTCGAAGACCCGTACGAGAACATGGGCGCGCAGCTCGCCAAGGAAGTCGCGACCAAGACGAACGACGTTGCCGGTGACGGCACGACGACCGCTACGGTCCTGGCGCACGCGATGGTGAAGGAAGGCCTTCGCAACGTCGCCGCCGGCGCGAACCCGATGCAGATCCGCCGCGGGATCGACAAGGCCGTAGAGATGGTAGTGGCCGACATCAAGAAGCGCGCAAAGGAGATCGAGAGCAAGGAAGAGATCGCCCGTGTAGCTGCGATCTCAGCCGATGACGACGAGGTCGGCCGCATCATCGCCGACGCGATGGACAAGGTCGGCAAGGACGGCGTCATCAC
>Ga0209745_1000467_pt1 | contig 24391 bp, 20 predicted proteins | sample BarGraNGADG00312_FD_184495 | JGI IMG/M metagenome (GOLD analysis project Ga0209745, IMG submission 184495) | Arctic peat soil microbial communities from Barrow, Alaska - Barrow Graham LP Ref core NGADG0004-312 (SPAdes) (version 2) | ecosystem: Environmental > Terrestrial > Soil > Wetlands > Peat...
CCGGCTCGCGTTCGCCTACGACGCCGCCGGTGACCGCCGCCGTGCGCGCGAGGCCCTCCGCCGCGCGGCCGGCCTGCGCCGGGGTCGCTGAGAGCCGCCGGACCGGCTCACAGCCCGGCTGACCAGCGGTGCTCCGACACTGTCCGTCCCGGCGTCGGCCCTGTGGCCAGCACGCGCGTCGCGTCGTCGGGCCCGAGTCCGGCCGAGCGGAGGAACTGCGCTCGCGCGGAGTCGCCGTCGAGCACCCACGCAACGAGGTAGCCGGCGCCGTCCTGCCGAAGGGTGTCGACAGCGGCCGCGAGCAGGCGCGAGCCGTGCCCGGTGCGTTGGGAGCGCGCTGCGACCTCGAGCGCGAGCAGCTCGCCGCCCGGCTTCGCGAGCGGCGTGGCCTCGTCGGCCCGCAGCGGGCCCACGGCGGCGAAGCCCACGACGGTCGCACCCTCGCAGGCGACCAGCACCCGGTACCCGGGTCCGGGCGGCGCGATGATCGCCGCGGCCCACCGCTCCCGGAACGTCGCCGCGTCGAGGTTGTCGAGGACGTCGGCGCCGAGCACGTCGACGTGTGCGGCCTGCCAGGCGCCGAGCTGGATCCTGGCGATGGTCTCCTCGTCGCCGACGACCGCAGGGCGTACGGAGACGTCCGACCTGTCCCGGAACAGGGCCATCACGGACTCGTCGAGGCGGGGGAGGTGGGCGAGGTGGGCGAGGTGGGCGTGCGCAACGGTTCCTCCGAACGCGGGGAGCGGGGACGGACGGTTGCCGCAGGCTACCAAGCCGCACTGCGACCTTCCCGCCTCACATCCCCATCGCCCGCAGTCCCGCTGCGGTGACCGCCGCCGCGATCACCACGACGATGAACGGAGCACGCAGCGCGAGCGCGATCACGGCCACGGCCAGAGCGGGCACGCGTGCGTCGAGCACGACGTGGTACCCGGAGGTCAGCGTCTGGACGCCCACGAGGGCCGCGAGCAGTGCGACCGTCACGAGCGACGCCGTGCGCGCGACCCGCGGGTCCGCGAGCCAGTGCTCGGGCACGAGGTGACCGACGAGCTTGACGGCAAGGACCACCGCGGATGCGGCCAGGATCGCCAGCCAGGTCATCGCACCTGCGCTCACGTCCTCTCCGCCCGGCGGCCGGCGGCGGGCCGGGTCAAGCCGATCACGATTGCGACCACCGCCGCGGCGAGCACTGGGATGCCTGGCGGCACGACCGGCGTGAGCCCGAGCGCGACGGCGACGGCGGCCAGCGCAGTCACCTGGGCGGTCCGTCCGGCGAGCCGCGGCCACACGAGCGCGAGGAACGCCGCCGGTGCCGCGGCATCGAGCCCGTAGCGGCGGGGATCGCCCAGCGCATCACCGAGCATCGCGCCGGCCAGCGTGCAGGCGTTCCAGAGCGCGAACACGCCGATGCCGGTCCACCAGAACCCGGCACGGTTCGCGTCCGGCGTCGGCTGCGCCGTGCCGACTGCGACCGATTCGTCGATCGTGAGCTGCGCGGCGAGCAGGCGTCGCCAGCCGGACGCGCCCAGCAGCGGCGCGACACGTACGCCATACAGGGCGTTGCGCGCTCCCAGCAACCCGGCTGCGGCGACCGCGGCGACGCCGGCGCCACCCGCGCCGAGCACCCCGATGAACGCGAACTGCGAGCCGCCAGAGAACATCAGCAAGCTCAACGCGGCGGTCTGCGGAACGTCGAGACCCGCGGCGACGGACAGCGCGCCGAACGAGATCCCGTACAGCCCGGTCGCCACCGAGACGCTCAGGGCCTGTCGCACCGCGACGCCAACCCCGCCGTCGTCCGCCCCACCCGCCCGAGTCACGCGGGTCACGCTACCCAACGTGGCCGCCGGGCTACCCCCGGCTACAGCGCCACGTAGACGCTCTCGAGATACTCGTCCATGCCGGCCTCGATGCGCTCGGCGACGCGGAAAGTCCGCCCGACGTCGCGGGTGTATGCATACGCGACGAGTCCGCGCGACCTCCGCCCGGGACTCGGCGAGCGGCTTGCCGCCCTCGGCCGTGACGAGCGTCGCGAAGTCCTCGGTGCGCGCGACGAGGGTCTCGACGACCGCGCGCAGCAGCTCGGCCCGCTTCCGGGGAGCGACCGCGCGCCAGGCCGGCAGCGCGGCGTCGGCGGTGGCGAGGCCGTCCTGCGGGGTCGCGTCGGCCACGTCGAGGAGGGTGTCACCGGTGCCGGGATCGGTGCCGGGGAACGTCCCGCCGCCCGTCGCGGGACGCCAGACCCCGTCGATGAGCGGGCCGGTCGGGATCTGTGCGGCCACCGTGGGCGGAAGGCTCGAGGTCGACATGGCCGCACGTACTGCCGCCTTTGATGCGGCGCACCGGACGAATCGAGTCGTGGTGGGGCGACCCTAGGATGGCCCGCATGACCCGACCTGTACGTACGCAGTACGAGGACCTGCTGCGCCTCGTGCTCGAGTCCGGGACGGTCAAGGCCGACCGGACCGGGACCGGCACCCGCAGCGTCTTCGGTCATCAGATGCGGTTCGACCTGGCCGAGGGCTTCCCGCTCGTGACCACCAAGCGTGTGCACCTGAAGTCCATCGTCTACGAGCTGCTCTGGTTTCTGCGCGGGGACTCCAATGTGGGCTGGCTGCGCGAGCACGGGGTGAGTATCTGGGACGAGTGGGCGGCGCCCGACGGGGAGCTCGGCCCGGTCTACGGGGTGCAGTGGCGTTCGTGGCCGGCGCCGGACGGCGCGCACGTCGACCAGATCGCGCAGGTGCTCCAGACGCTGCGCGCCGACCCGGACTCCCGCCGGATGATCGTCTCGGCGTGGAACGTCGCCGAGATCCCGCGGATGGCGCTCGCGCCGTGCCACGCCTTCTTCCAGTTCTACGTCGCGGGTGGCCGGCTGTCGTGTCAGCTGTACCAGCGCAGCGCCGACCTGTTCCTCGGCGTCCCGTTCAACATCGCGAGCTACGCGTTGCTCACACACATGGTCGCCGCGCAGACCGGCCTTGAGGTGGGCGACTTCGTCTGGACCGGCGGGGACTGCCACATCTACGACAACCACGTCGACCAGGTGCGCGAGCAGCTCGCGCGCCAGCCGTACCCGTTCCCGACGCTGCACCTGCGTCCTGCTCCGTCGATCTTCGAGTACGTCTACGACGACGTCGAGGTGCGGGACTACCAGCACCACCCGGCCATCAAGGCGCCGGTTGCGATATGAGCGACCGGTGCCGGGCGGGCCGCTGGTGCGGCTCGGGCTGATCTGGGCGCAGGCGCGCGCCGCCGACGGCGGTCCTGCGGTGATCGGTCGTGACGGGACCTTGCCGTGGTACCTGCCCGAGGACCTGGCGCACTTCCGGGCGCTCACGACCGGACGGCCCGTGATCATGGGACGAGCCACCTGGGAGTCCCTCGCGCCGCGGTTCCGCCCGCTGCCCGGGCGAACCAACATCGTCCTGTCGCGTCGTCCAGGGTTCGGCGCCGAGGGCGCCATCGTCGTGCCCGACGTCGCGGCAGCCCTCGTGCTCGCGGACGACTCAGAGGTGTGGGTCATCGGCGGTGCCCAGGTGTACGCCGCGACGATCGCACTCGCGGACCGGCTCGAGGTCACCGAGATCGACGTGGAGGTGGACGGTGACGTGTGCGCCCCCCGGATCGACAGCACGTGGCGGCAGGCGGCCGTCGACCCGGCGTCGGATGCATCGCCGGGCGGGCACACGTCGTCCACCGGGCTGCGCTACCGGTTCGTGAGCTATCAGCGCGTCGTGCCTGGTCCACGGGGTCGTCCCAGTCCTTGAGCTCCGCGTGCAGGCTCGTGGCCGCATCCGTGCCGGACCTCGTCACGGCCACGGGACGGCCGCCCGGTCGTCATACGGGCCCCGGGCGTCGAGCAGCGCGGTGAGCGCCCCGATGTGGTCCGTCATCACGGCGTCCACGCCCAGATCGAGGACGAGAGCGAGATCGGCGTCGGTGTTGGGTGTCCAGCAGCTGACCCCGATCCCGAAGGAGTGCATCGCGTCCACCGTCGCGCGCGACAAGGTGGGCCAGCAGGGGTTGTAGTACTGCGGCCGCATCTCGGCGAGGATGCGCACGTCGGGGCTCTGCAGCCCCCGGCTGTTGTAGAAGATCACGGCCTTGGACCAGCCCCGACGGATGTCGAGCAGTCCTTCGGTCGAGCCGCAGAAGGCCGTCCGCTCGGCCCCGACCCGCTCGACGAGCCGGGCCGCGGCCGCCCCGGCGGCAGCGTCCTTCTGGTCGAGGACCAGCCGGACCCCGGTGCTGATGGACAGCTCGAGGAGCTCCTCGAGCTGCGGGACGCGCACCCCCGGTCTCCCGAGCCGGGCGATCTCGGGCCACGAGAGCGAGCCGACGGGGCGTGGGTCTCCCCAGAGCCGCTCGAAGGTCGCATCGTGCACGACGACGGGGGTGCCGTCGGCCGCCAGCTGGACGTCGACCTCGATCGCCGCCGCGCCCCGGGCGATCGCGGCCTCGAGAGCCGGGACGGTGTTCTCGCGCTCGGCCACCGGGTCGCCCCGGTGTGCGATCGCGAGCGGACGGGCAATGACGGGCATGGGCGAGGCCTTCCGGTCGGGCGCTTCGAAGTCGATCGTCGCACCGGACCGGGCTGTTCGGGGCGGCCCGGGCGGCGGGTGCGCGAGAAGTTCATGGCCCGTTCGCTGCCCCGACGTCGGCCCGTCGATCTGGCTCCCGGGTGGCCACACAGCCGTCGTCGGTCCCGCTCGGGGTAGTTTGGGCACCATGCCGGCCGCGACGACCTTCCCCGTCCCCACCCGTCCGTTCGGCGCGGTGCTGACCGCGATGGTGACCCCGATGACCTCCGCGGGCGGCGTCGACCTCGACGCCGCTGTCCGGCTCGCGACGCACCTCGTGAACCACGGGCACGACGGGCTGGTGCTCAACGGGACGACGGGCGAGGCGCCCACGACCCACGCGGCAGAGAAGGCCGACCTCATCGCTGCAGTCGTGGCCGCGGTGGGGGACCGGATCGCCGTGGTCGCCGGGGCCGGATCGAACGACACGAAGCACGCCGTCCGGATGGCCGAGCAGGCCGCTTCGGCCGGCGCGCACGGGCTCCTCGTCGTTGCCCCGTACTACTCGCGGCCCTCGCAGGAGGGCGTCTACCGGCATACGGTCGCGGTCGCGGATGCGACCGGCCTGCCGGTCATGCTCTACGACATCCCGGGGCGCACCGGCGTGCGGTACGCGCCCGAGACGCTCGACCGGCTCGCCGCCCACGACCGGGTCGTCGCGGTCAAGGACGCGACCGGCGATATCTACGGCGCGGTCCAGACGATGGCCCGCACCGGGCTCGCGTACTACTCGGGCGACGACCCGCTGAACCTGGCGTTCCTGGCGCACGGCGCGGCCGGTGTCGTGAGCGTGGTCGGGCACCTGGTCGGCGACGAGCTGGCCGCGATGGTGCGGGCTGTCGACGCGGGGGACCTCGTCGCGGCCCGTGCCGTCTTCGTATCCATCCTGCCGGCGATCTCCATCATCTGCGGGTCCGGGAACGGTGCCGTTCGGTCCAAGGTGGTCCTCGAGCTGCTCGGCCTCATCCCGCACCGCGCCCTGCGGTTGCCGCAGGTGGCGGCTGACGCCGGCGAGGTCGAGGTGGTCCGCACCGCGATGCTCGCCGCCGGCCTCCTCCCCGCCCGCTGACCCGGGCGTCCGATGTCCCACCCGCACCCCGAGCTCGGTCTGCCGCCTGCGCTTGCCGACGGTTCGCTGCGGATCGTCGCACTCGGCGGCCTAGGCGAGGTCGGTCGCAACATGACCGTGCTCGAGCATGGCGGGCGGCTTCTCATCATCGACTGCGGGGTGCTGTTCCCGGAGGACAACCAGCCCGGCGTCGACCTGATCCTGCCCGACTTCGACTACGTCGCGGGTCGTCTCGAGGACATCGAGGCGATCGTTCTCACGCACGGTCACGAGGACCACATCGGCGCGGTGCCGTACCTGCTGCGCCTGCGCGAAGACATCCCGCTGGTCGGCTCCCGGCTCACGCTCGCCTTTCTCGAGGCCAAGCTCAGGGAGTACCGGCTCGAGTCCCTGACCCTCGAGGTCATCGAGGGACAGACCGAGCGGTTCGGCCCGTTCGAGTGCGAGTTCGTCGCTGTCAACCACTCGATCCCCGATGCGCTCGCGGTCGCGGTCCGGACCGGGGCGGGCACGGTGCTGCACACCGGTGACTTCAAGATGGACCAGCTCCCGCTCGACGGGCGGGTCACCGACCTGCGCGCCTTCGCGCGGCTCGGCGAGGCCGGTGTCGACCTGTTCCTGGTCGACTCCACCAACGCGGAGGTCCCCGGCTTCACGACCTCCGAGCGCGAGATCGGGCCGGTGCTCGACTCGGTCTTCGCGGCCGCCGGCAAGCGCATCGTGGTCGCGTCGTTCTCCTCGCACGTGCACCGCGTGCAGCAGGTGTTCGATGCCGCGGCCGCGCACGGGCGACGGGTCGCGCTGGTGGGGCGCTCCATGGTCCGCAACATGACACTCGCGGCGGACCTCGGCTATCTCAACGTCCCGACCGGCCTGCTCATCGACGCCAAGAAGGTCGACGGGCTGCCCGACGACGAGATCGTGCTCATGTGCACCGGCTCACAGGGCGAGCCCATGGCGGCGCTGTCCCGGATCGCCAACAAGGACCACCCTGTCTCGGTGGGCCCCGGCGACACCGTGATTCTGGCGTCGTCCCTCATCCCCGGCAACGAGAACGCGGTCTACCGCGTGGTCAACGGCCTCACGCGGCTCGGTGCGAAGGTCGTGCACGGCGGGAACGCCAAGGTGCACGTGTCCGGGCACGCGTCGGCCGGCGAGCTGCTCTACTGCTACAACATCGTGCGTCCCCGCAACGTCATGCCCGTGCACGGGGAGGTGCGCCACCTCGTCGCGAACGCCGCCCTTGCGGTCCTGACCGGGGTGCCGGCCGAGAACGTGGTGCTCGCCGAGGACGGCGTCGTGATCGATCTCACCGACGGCCGCGCCCGCGTCGTCGGCGCGGTGCCCTGCGGCTACGTGTACGTCGACGGCTCGAGCGTCGGGGGGATCACCGACGCCGAGCTGAAGGACCGCCGGATCCTCGGCGAGGAGGGATTCATCTCGATCTTCGCGGTCGTCGACTCCGGCAACGGCAAGGTGCTCGCTGGACCGCACATCCAGGCGCGCGGCTTCGCGGTGGCTGACACGGTGTTCGACGAGATCCTCCCGCAGGTCACCGAGGCCATCGAGGAGGCGACGGCGGGGGGAGCGGTCGACACCTACCAGCTGCAGCAGGTGGTCCGGCGCGTGGTCGGACGTTGGGTCTCCGCACGGCTCAAGCGTCGGCCGTTGATCATCCCGGTGATCGTCGAGGCGTAGCCGCGGCGGGCGAACCTGGCGGGAGCGCTCCGGGGTGTCCTGCGCCCTCCGTCCGGTGTGCCACCGGTACGTTGGCACCATGGCGAGCCGTGCGTCTTCCTCCGGACGGTCCGCCCCGACGACGCGCACCCGGACCCAGGCGGCCCGCGGCACCTCGCAGGGCGGCGTTTCGGCGCGCCCCCCGCGGCGCGCTCCGCGAGCCGGTCCCCGGCCGACGAAGGCGGCCCTGCCCGTCCGTGTGATCCGCGGAATCTGGATGGGCTGCGCCCACCTGGTCGGCGGTACCGCGCGCCGGATCGGGCGCGACGCGCGCGACCTGGACCCCGCACACCGCCGCGACGGCATTGCTTTCGCTCTCCTCGGCCTCGCGATCGTGGTGGCCGCACGCGAGTGGCTGGGCCTCGCGGGCACTGCGGGCGATGTCGTGCACGCAGCCGTGGCGGGCACGTTCGGCGCCGTCGGTGCCGCCCTGCCGCTTGTCCTGCTGGGGCTCGCTGTGCGACTCATGCGGCACCCGGACCGCGTTCAGGCCAACTCACGGGTCTCGATCGGGTTGTCCGCGATCGGCCTCGCCGTGTGCGGGCTCGTGCACGTCTCAGCGGGCCGCCCGGACCCCGCCGACGGCTTCGGGCCTGTGCGCGCCGCGGGCGGGGTTCTCGGCTATCTCATCGGGACGCCGCTCGTGAGCGCCCTGACGGTGTGGGTGGCGGTCCCGCTGCTCGTCCTGCTCGCTCTCTTCGGTCTCCTCGTCGTCACCGCGACGCCCGTGTACACGATCGGCCCCCGCCTGCGCTCCGGCTACGACCGGCTGACGGACGGCCGCCGCAAGGACGGGGCGACCGATGAGGACGAGTCGCTGGTCGTCACCGCAGGACACAGTGCGACGCCAGCGGTCGATCGGCCCACCAAGCGAGGAATCCGGCGCATCCTGCCGGGCCGCCGCCGGGCGCCGGTCGTCTCGGAAGCGGACCTGCTGGATGCGTACGAGGCCGACGAAGCGTTCAGGCGCGCGACGATCGTGGAGGCCGCACGGGTGGCGGACCTGTCCGAACCGGCGACCGACACGGTGCTCACGACGGTCCTCGGACGCGCTGCCAAGCCCGCCGGCCGCGACCTCGTCGCGCCGCCTACCACCGGGGTGCCGCGCGGCGAGCAGCCGATGCTCGAGGGTGACGTGGTCTACACGCTCCCGCCGGACGAGGTGCTCGGCAAGGGACCGCCGCACAAGGTCCGCTCGGCCGCCAACGATCGCGTCGTCGAGGCGCTGACCACGGTGCTCGACCAGTTCGAGATCGATGCGCGGGTCACGGGCTTCATGCGTGGTCCGACGGTGACCCGGTACGAGGTCGAGCTCGGACCGGCCATCAAGGTCGAGCGCGTCACCGCGCTGAGCAAGAACATCGCCTACGCCGTGGCAAGCGCCGACGTGCGGATCCTGTCGCCGATCCCGGGCAAGTCGGCGATCGGTATCGAGATCCCCAACACCGACCGTGAGATCGTGTCCCTCGGCGATGTGCTGCGTTCCTCAGCGGCGCGCCGCAGCGAGCACCCCATGGTGATCGGGGTCGGCAAGGACGTCGAGGGCGGGTACGTCGTGGCGAACCTCGCCAAGATGCCCCACCTGCTCGTCGCGGGTGCGACCGGGGCGGGCAAGTCGAGCTTCGTGAACTCGATGATCGTCTCGATCCTGATGCGTTCGACGCCCGACGAGGTGCGCATGGTGCTGGTCGACCCCAAGCGGGTCGAGCTGACGATCTACGAGGGCATCCCGCATCTCATCACCCCGATCATCACGAACCCGAAGAAGGCAGCCGAGGCCCTCGAGTGGGTGGTCCGGGAGATGGAGGCGCGGTATGACGACCTCGCCATGTACGGGTTCAAGCACCTCGACGACTTCAACGCCGCCGTGCGAGCCGGCAAGGTCAAGCCCCTGCCAGGCAGCCAGCGCAAGATCGCGCCCTACCCCTATCTGCTCGTCGTGGTGGACGAGCTCGCGGACCTCATGATGGTCGCGCCACGCGACGTCGAGGCCTCGATCCAGCGGATCACCCAGCTCGCTCGGGCGGCCGGGATCCACCTCGTGCTCGCGACCCAGCGCCCGAGCGTCGACGTCGTGACCGGCCTGATCAAGGCGAACGTGCCGTCCCGGCTCGCGTTCGCGACGTCGTCCCTGACGGACTCGCGCGTCGTGCTCGACCAGCCGGGCGCTGAGAAGCTCATCGGTCAGGGTGATGCGCTCTTCCTGCCGATGGGCGCAGCCAAGCCGATGCGCACCCAAGGCGCGTGGGTCACCGAGAGCGAGATCCACGCCGTCGTCGCGCACGTGAAGAGTCAGCTCAAGCCCGTCTACCGCCAAGACGTCGCGGTCGCAGTGGTCAGGAAGCAGGTCGACGAAGACATCGGCGACGACCTGGACCTGCTCCTGCAGGCAGCCGAGCTCTGCGTCACGACGCAGTTCGGTTCGACGTCCATGCTCCAGCGCAAGCTGCGGGTCGGCTTCGCCAAGGCCGGTCGCCTCATGGACCTGCTCGAGTCGCGCGAGATCGTCGGTCCGTCGGAGGGTTCGAAGGCCCGGGAGGTTCTCGTCGGGCCCGACGACCTGGCGGGGACGCTCGCGATGCTGCGCGGGGATCCGGACCCGGGCGGGGACGCCACCTTCGACCAGGTGGTGATCACCGCTGGTATGCCGCCGGTGGCGCAGAACTACCACGACGACGTCGACGAGCGCTGAGTCCCCCGGTGGTGGGACCCAGACGCCGAACGCTTAGGCTGACAGGGTGGTCACGGAAGCCCCCTCCCGGTGGAACGTCGCGAATGTCGTGACGATCGGGCGCATCGCGCTCGTTCCGATCTTCGCGGTCGTGCTTCTCGCAGACGGTGGGCACTCGGTGCCGTGGCGGCTGGTTGCCGCCGTGATCTTCGCCCTTGCGGCGCTCACCGATCGCGTGGACGGGTACCTCGCGCGGCGCCACAACCTGGTCACCGAGCTGGGCGCGATCCTGGACCCGATCGCAGACAAGCTGCTCATCGGGACGGCTCTGGTCATCCTCTCGCTGCTGGGCGAGCTGCCCTGGTGGGTCACCGTCGTCATCCTCGTGCGGGAGCTGGGCATCACCGTGATGAGGTTCGGCATGCTGAGGTATGCGACGTTGCCGGTCTCGCGCGGCGGCAAGCTGAAGACGGTCCTGCAGTCCGTGGCGATCGCGCTCTACCTGCTGCCGCTCGACGAGCTGCCCTCCTGGGTGCGGCTGGTGTCCGGCACCGTGATGGGCCTCGCCGTCGCCCTGACCGTCGTGACCGGGGCCGACTACGTCCGTCAGGCGGTGCGGCTGCGTCACGACGTGCCGGTCCGATGACCAGCGACGAGCGACGGCTCGGCCCGGACCTGCTCGCCGCCCTCGACGCCCGCGGCTGGACGGTGGCGGTGGCGGAGTCGCTCACGGGTGGTCTCGTGACCGCTGCGCTCGTCGACGTCCCGGGTGCGTCGCGGACGGTGCGCGGCGCGGTGGTCGCGTACGCAACGGATCTCAAGACCGACCTGTTGGGCGTTGCGGCGGACCTGCTCGCCGCGCGGGGTCCGGTCGACGCCGACGTTGCGGCAGCGATGGCCCGGGGCGTGCGCGAGCGGCTGGGCGCCGACGTCGGGCTGGCCACCACCGGCGTCGCCGGGCCGGATGGGCAGGACGGGAACGGGCCCGGAACTGTTCATGTCGCGGTGGCGACGGCCGATGGGGTTGAGGTCGGGTCGGCGCAGCTACCGGGGGGCCGGATGGCGGTGCGGGCAGCGACGCGGGACCTCGTGCTCGGTCTCGCGCTCGAAGTCGTCGGTCGGTCGGGAACAGGCAGGCCGCTCGGCTCGTTGGATGAACTGTGATGCAGAACAGGCCCGTGAACCGCGATGCAGAAGGCAGCGTCCGGGGCTCGGAGTACGGTAGGAACCTCCCCGTCAGGGGACGCGTCAACGCTACTGTGACGACTCGCCGGTCCGTCGGGCCGGGTCCGGCACAGGGCTTGGCGTCCGAACAGGACACGAAAGGGGGACGCCCGATGGTGGTACTGCGCCGAGAGATCGGTGATGTGTTGCGGGATGCCCGCCAGCGGCAGGGACGAACCCTGCGCGAGGTGTCCTCGGCTGCCCGGGTTTCCCTTGGGTACCTGAGCGAGGTGGAGCGAGGTCAGAAGGAGGCGTCGTCGGAGCTGCTCGGCAGCATCTGCGGTGCTCTGGACGTCCCGCTCTCGCTGGTGCTGCGTGAGGTGAGCGACCGTGTCGCGGTGGCGGAGGGTCTGTCGATCCCGGACACGGTCCCGATCGAGCTGGCCGCGTCGTTGCGAGGACTGGCTGATGCCGGGCTCGGACGGGCTCGCGCCCGGGGCGAGCTCGCGCGGGTCGGCTGAGTCAGGCCGCCTTTCGGTTGCCTGCGGCAGTCATCTGCGCGCCTGGCAGGTCGGGCAGTAGGAGATCGTGCGGTCCAGCGGCGGCTCGACCGCGCGGCCGACGGCGATCGGCATGCCGCACCGTCGGCACGGAAGGTTTGCCCTGCCGTGCACGAGGGTCGTCCTGCCGCGCTCGATCTCGCCCGTTGCCGTCGGGCTCCGTGCGGCGACCGAGCGCTCCATGAGCGCACGGGCCACGAGCAGCAGGCCGCCGGGGTCCTCGACCCGGTCGGCTGGTGTCCACGGCCACACTCCCCGGACGAACAGGGACTCCCCTGCGTAGATCGTGCCGATTCCCGCTGCGATGCGCTGGTCCAGCAGGACTTCCACGATCGGAGCGTCGCCGCTCGCGGCGAGCCGACGGAGTGCCTCGTCGAGGCCGTCCGCCGGGAAGCCGGCGGCGAGCAGGTCTGGACCGAGGTGTCCGATCAGGGTGTGCTCGTCGGCGGTCCGCACGACGTCGAGCATGCCGATCCTCGTTCCGAGGGCTGACCACGTCGTCTCACCCAGCACGACCCGGACGTACGGACTCCGTGCCGCGGCAGCGGGTGACCCCGTCCGGGCGATCGTCCATGACCCATCCATTCGCAGGTGCGTGCGCAGGGTGCGCCCGTCGTCGAACCGCGTGAGCAGGTGCTTGCCGTAGGAGACGGTGCCGAGCACGGTCCGGCCGTCGAGGTCGACCCCGGCGGCCGTGGGCCATCGCAGCTCGGCGCGCGCAAGGATCCGCCCGGCGAGCGCCTGATCGAGCCGGATGGCCGTGCGCCGCACGATGTCACCTTCGCATCACGTCGGTCGCCCCCCGCGGGTCTCATGCCAGCCCGCGCAGCCGCAGGCCGCGCGGTGTGGGCGCGAACCCGGCGTCGGTGAGAGCCCGCCCCAACGGGCTGCGCAGGCTGTCCCGACCCAGCAGGGCCGCGCTGTCGCCGCGTTGCACCGTCAGCCGGCCCAGCCGTCCGGTGCGTGCCGTCTCGGCGAGCAGGACAGCGGCGGCGGACAGTGTCGCGGCATCGTCGCCGAACGACAGCACCGATCGTCCGCCCCGTTCGACATAGAGCGTGAGCGCGCCGCCGACCAGCACGACCACGGACCCCGCCTTGCGGCCGGGTCGGTGCCGCGCGGGGTCGCCTGCGCCCGGCACGTCGTTCGCGGTCCCACCGCTCACCGATGGAACAGGCCACGCGAGCGCGGCGCCGTAGGGGTTCGCGGGGTCCGTGGCCGCGAGCAGCACGGCGCCGGCCCGGGCGGGACCATCGCGACCGCCGGGCGGGACCGCCTGCTTCGCATCGGCCCGCAGCTTGTCGACCGCGCCCGGCAGGGCGAACTGCGAACCGCCGAGGTGCTCGACGAAGTAGCCGCGGCGCACCTGGCCCGCCTGTTCCAGCGCGGCCAGCACGCGGAAGATCGCACCGAACTGCCCGGCGATCCCCTCGGCGGGCCCGATGGCCCGGGTGACGATCCCGTGCCGGTCCAGCAGCTGGGCGGCCAGTGCGTGCGCGCGCACGGTCGGATCGGTCTCGCGGGCTGGCAGCAGCGACCACCGACCGCTGGCCTCCGGCCCGACGCCGGCGGCCGGGCGTGCCACACCGCCGCGCAACCCGAGGCGCGAGCCGCGGAGCATGGCACGGGCCCGCGGTGCCTGCGGTCGGGTCCGGTGGGCGGTGCCGCGTCCCGCGCCGGACCCGAGTCGGGCCCGCAGGGGAGTGAGTCCGTCGTTCGTCACCCGCCCCGCCCACACCAGGTCCCACACCGCGGCCGCGAGCGTGCCCTGCGAGATTGTGGGCGTCCCTGCTGGTCCGTCCGTGCCTCCGGGCCCGGGATCCGCCAGCAGCGTCGCCACCAGCGGCACGAGCCCACCGAGGAAGAAGGCGCCCCCGCCGGCGAGCGCGGCCAGGACCGCGCGGTGCAGTGGCGTGTCGACCGGCGAGCCGTCCTCGAGCTCGACGAGCGGCGGCAGCGTGAGGTCTGCGGTAGCGGCCGGATGCAGGCTGACCATGCCGTCACGCGCCGCGAGCGGCGCGTGCCCGGCCCAGATCACCTCGCCGGCGGCGGTGAGCTCGTCGAGCATCGCGGGTGAGTAGTCCCGCACCCGGGCCGGTAGCACGTGGGTCTCGAGCGCGGAGGCCGGCACTGCGACCCCGGCGAGCTGCTCGATCGCGCGCGCGAGTCCCTCGACGCCGCGCAGGCGCCCGACGCCCTGCCAGCGGGGCAAGAACACCCCGAGTCCTTGCTGGTCGACGGGCTCGACCTCGGCACGCAGCGCGGCCAGGGAGCGCCTGCGCAGCCGCCGAAGCACCTCGGTGTCGCAGAACTCGTCGCCCGCGCCGCCGAGCGCTTCGGGCCGCAGCCGGCCCGAGGCGAGCACCCCTGCGGCCTCGAGCCGTCGCAGCACGTCGGTCGCGACCGCGACACCTACCCCGAACCGGTCCGCGATCTGCGAGGCCGGGAACGGACCGTGGCTCCGGGCGTGCCGGCGGACAAGATCGCCCAGGGGGTCCGGGACGACCTCGGTGAAGGTCTCGGGCAACCCCACCGGCAGTGCGACGCCGAGCGCGTCGCGCAGCCGGCCCGCATCTTCGACCGCGACCCACTGCTCGGTGCGGTCCAGCCCGGCGTGATCCGGTGCGACTCCGGCGATCCGCACCCGGATCGCGCGCCGGGACGCCTCGAGCTCCGAGAGCCAGGCGTCGACCTCGCCGCGCACATCCTCGCGTGTGCGCGCCGCAGCGTCGGCGGTCGTGAGCGGACCGTGACGCCGCACGACGTCGGCGAGGTCCTCGAGGTGTCGGGCCTGCCAGTCGGGGGCGAGGCCCGCGAGCTCCGCCTCCGTGCGCAGCACCGCGACCGGGTCGAGAAGGTCCGCGAGCTGGGACGCCCCGCCCTGGCCGAGCAGCTCGGCGAGCAGCGTCGGGTCGAGCGTCAGCGCCGCGGCCCGTCGCTCGGCGAGCGGCGCGTCGCCGTCGTACAGGAACTGCGCGGTGTACCCGAACAGCAGCGACTGCGCGAACGGCGAGGGCGTCTGAGTGGTCACCTCAACGAGCCGGATGCGGCGCGCGGCCACGTCGCGCATCAGCTCGGTCAGCGCGGCGACGTCGAAATCGTCCTGGAGGCACTCGCGGACGGCCTCGAGCAGGATCGGGAAGTCCGGGTACTGCGCGGCGACGCTCAGCAGCTGGGCCGAACGCTGGCGCTGCTGCCACAGCGGCTGACGCCGGTCCGGCCGGCGCCGGGGGAGCAGCAGGGCGCGGGCCGCAGCCTCCCGGAACCGGGCCCCGAACATCGCGGAGCCGCCCAGCTCCGCGCGGACCGACTCGGCCACGTCGTCCGGATCGAGGAGCAGGTCGGCCGCGTCCACGGCCGGGCCGGTGTCCTCGCGCCACGACCCGTCGCCGTCGCTGGCCAGCATGTCGGGCAGCCGCAGCACGATTCCGTCGTCGGCGTGCATGGCGGCCGCGTCCACGCCGTACCGTGCACGCATCCGTGCTGCGATCACCAGGGCCCACGGCGCGTGCACGCGCGCCCCGTACGGCGAGTGCACGACGACGCGCCAGTCGCCGATCTCGTCCCGGAAGCGCTCCACCACGATCGTCTGGTCGTCGGGCACCTGCCCGGTCGCCTCCCGCTGCTCGCCGAGGTAGGCGAGCAGGTTGTCCGCCGCCCACGGGTCCAGGCCCGCGCGCTCGACCTCGGCACGCGCGGCCTGGGCCGAGGCGCGGCCCAGCTCGCGTACCCATGCGCCCATCGCGCGGCCCAGCTCGGCCGGCCGACTGGGGGAGTCCCCCTTCCAGAACGGAAGTCGCCCGGGGACCCCGGGCGCGGGGGTGACCAGGACGCGGTCAGAAGTGATGTCCTCGATCCGCCAGGTGCTGGAGCCGAGCGTGAAGGTGTCCCCGACCCGGGACTCGTAGACCATCTCTTCGTCCAGCTCGCCCACGCGCTTGCCGCCGCGCAGCCGCCCGCCGGCCCGCTCGTCGTCGGCCCGGACGTCACCGCCAGGTTGTTCGCGGCGGTGGCCAAGGCTCGCGCCCGCCGCCAGGAAGACCCCGTACAGCCCCCGGTCGGGGATCGTGCCGCCGCTCGTGACCGCAAGTCGTAATGCGCCCGGGCGCGCCGTGAGCACGTCCGTCGTGCGGTCCCAGACGATCCGGGCCCGCAGCTCACCGAACTCCTCACTCGGGTACCGCCCCGCGAGCATGTCGAGAACTGCCCGCAGCGTGGCGTCCCCGAGACCGGCGAAGGGCGCCGCGCGGCGGACCACCGCCGCGAGCCCGGTGACCGTCCAGTCCTCGACGGCGACCATCGCCACCACCTGCTGCGCGAGGACGTCGAGCGGGTTCGCCGGGACCGTCAGCCGCTCGATCTCGCCGCGGCGCATCCGGCTGGCGATCACAGCGGACGGCACGAGGTCGCCGCGGAAGGTGGGGAACACCACGCCGCGCGACACCGCGCCGACCTGGTGTCCCGCGCGGCCCACGCGCTGCAGCCCGCTGGCGACCGACGGGGGTGCGCCGACCTGCACCACGAGGTCGATCGCGCCCATGTCGATGCCGAGCTCGAGGGACGACGTCGCGACCACGGCCGGCAGGTGCCCGGCCTTGAGCTCGGTCTCGGTGCGGGTGCGCTCGGCGCGGCTCATCGAGCCGTGGTGCGCCCGGGCCAGGATGCGCGAGGCGTCCAGGGTGTCGATGCCGACGGCGGTGCCTGACTGCGCCGGGCCCTCGGCGGCCCGCAGTGACCCGGGGTCGGGGACGTCCTCGCCCTGCCGAGCCGCCCACACCTCGTTCATGCGAGCGGTCAGGCGCTCGGCGCCGCGGCGCGAGTTGGTGAACACGAGCGTCGAGCGGTGCGCGGTCACGAGGTCGACGACGCGCTCCTCGACGTGCGGCCAGATCGAGGGCCGGGGCGGGGAGCCCGCTGCGGGCCCGGACACGTCGACCTCGCCGGGGGGTAGGGCTGGCAGACCGCCGCCGCGCAGGCCCGTGCGTGCCGGTGTGCCCGACAGGTCGGAGAGGTCCGCGACCGGGACGACGACGTCGACCTCGATCCGCTTGGTGGACGGCGGCTGGACGATGATGACCCGCCGGCCACCCTCGCTGCGCGCGCGTCCCCCGCCGAGGAAGGCCGCGACCGCCTCGACGGGGCGCACGGTCGCGGACAGCCCGATGCGCTGTGCGGGTGCGGGCAGCATGGCATCGAGTCGCTCGAGCGTGACTGCGAGGTGTACGCCACGCTTGGTGCCAGCGACGGCGTGGATCTCGTCGAGGATCACGGTCCGCACCCCGGCCAGTCCGGCGCGGGCCGCCGAGGTCAGAACGAGGTAGAGCGACTCGGGCGTGGTGATCAGGATGTCGGGCGGTCGGGTCGCGAACGCGCGCCGCTCGGCCGGGGGGGTGTCGCCCGTGCGGAGCCCGACCGTGATCTCCGGGACGGAGAGCCCGAGTCGGGTCGCGGCGGCCCGGATCCCGACGAGCGGCGAGCGCAGGTTCAGTTCGACGTCTGAGGCCAGCGCCTTGAGCGGAGAGACGTAGACGACGCGGCAGCGATCGACTGGCGCCCTGGCGCCGGGCTCCCCGGGGCGCGCCGCGAGCAGGTCGTCCAGCGCCCACAGGAAGGCGGCCAGCGTCTTGCCCGATCCGGTGGGCGCCACCACGAGCGCGTGCTCGCCCGCGCGGATGGCCGTCCAGGCTCCCACCTGTGCCGTCGTCGGGCCCTCGAACGCACCGGCGAACCAGTCCCGGGTCGCCGCGGAGAACCCCGCGAGCGGGGCGGGCGCGGCGTCGGGCAGGGGCGAGGTCACCCGACCATTCTGCTGGGCTGCACCGACACGCGGCCCGCCAGCGTGACAGTCTTGGCCTCATGCGCTACCGCGAGTTCTGGGCCCTCGTCGAGGAGGTGTTCGGCGAGACGTACGGTCGCACGCTCGCGGCCGACCAGGTGGTCGGAGCGCTCGGGGACCGGACGGCCGCCCAGGCGATCGAGGACGGCGTCGAGCCGCGGAGCGTGTGGCACGCGCTCTGCGACGCCCTGGACGTGCCCGAGGCGCGGCGCTGGGGTGCTGACCCGCACCGCACGGCTCCGCCGCGTGGCTGACGACCCTGTGACCGCGCCCGCGATCGGAGCCCACGGAAGCTGGTGGGGACCGACCCTGCACGACATCGACGAGGGACTGCTCGCCGTGGTCACGTCCGCGCTCGGGCTCGGGATCGCTTTGTTCGTGCTCGACGGTGCGGGGGCCCGCTCGTGGTGGGACGTGCTCGCGGTGGCGGTCCTGATGGCGGTCGGCGACCGGCTCGTCCGGCCGGTGCTGCGCCTCGTCGCGTTCGCCCTCGGGCTCGTCGGTGCCCTGTTCGCGGGATTCGCCGCCCAGGTTCTCGTCGCTTGGGCTGCGCTGACCCTGGTGCCGGGAATCACCGTGCACAGCTGGGTCCAGGTGCTCCTCCTGCTGGTCGTCGCGGCCCAGTTCATGGCAGCCGGACGTTGGCTCGTCGGTTCCAGCGACAGCTCCTTCGTGCTCGGTGACGTGCTGCGCCGGGCCCGGTCGCGCGCCCGGCACGGGCAGGTGCCCGGTCGCGGCGAACCCGGCCTCCTCATCGTGCAGCTGGACGGCGTGTCGCGAGCGGTGCTTGCGCATGCGATCGACGCCGGCCTCGTGCCGACCATGACGCGCTGGTTGCGGACCGGGACGCACCGGCTCGACGGCTGGTGGGCGCGGGTGCCCTCGACCACGCCGGCGAGCCAGGCCGGTCTGCTGCACGGCGCCAGCTGGCACGTGCCAGCGTTTCGCTGGTGGGACAAGGACCTCGGCCGCCTGGTCGTGACGAACCACCCGGCCGACGCTGCCCTCATCGAGGCACGGCTGAGCGACGGCGAGGGGTTGTTGGCTCACGGCGGGGTCGCGATCAGCACGATGTTCAGCGGGGACGCGCCCACGGCGCTGCTCGTCATGAGCCGGGCGCAGGGGCGGCGCGGGTTCGGGCCCGGCACCGCGTTCATCCGGTTCTTCGCGAGTCCCTACGTGCTGACGCGGACGCTCGGGCTCACATTGGGGGAGATGGTCAAGGAGCTGTACCAGGGACGTTGGCAGCGTGCGCGGCGCGTCGAGCCGAGGGTCCCCCGCCGCGGGGCCTACGTCGTCGCGCGCGGGATCAGCAACGTGCTGCTGCGGGACCTCAACACGGCGTTGGTCGCCGAGCAGCTGCTCGGAGGTGCGTCCACGGTGTTCGTCGACCTGGTCGACTACGACGAGATCGCGCATCACGCCGGACCGGTCCGACCCGAGGCGCTCCGGGCGCTCGAGGGGCTCGACCGTGTGCTCGACGTCCTGGCGGAGGTGGCGGAACACTCGCCCCGCGCGTACCGGATCGTCGTGCTCTCCGACCACGGGCAGGCTCTGGGCTCGACGTTCGCGCAGGTCGAGGGTGCCTCGCTGCGCGACGTCGTGCGCGAGCTCATGACGGGGACCCGGCCCCGGGCGGACGTGCCCCGGGCAGTCACGTCCCCGACGGGGCGGCCCGGCCCCGGGGACGTGTGGGGTCCGCTCAGCTCACTGCTCGGTTCCTCCGCCGGGGCCCCGATCGTCGACCCGACCGTGCCTGAGGTCGCGGTCACTGCCTCGGGGAACCTCGGCGCGGTGTGGTTCCCGCAGCTGGCCGGTCGCGTCCGGCTCGAGGAGATCATCGCGCGCTGGCCGCGCCTCGTGCCCGGGCTGTTGGCGAATGCGGCCATCGGCGTCGTCGTCGCGCAGACGGCCGACCACGGTCCGGTCGCGCTCGGCGCGCAGGGCATCCGGCTGCTGGCCGATGACGCCTCGCCCGGGCAAGACGTGCAGGGCGAAGACCCGCTCGCGCTGTACGGCCCGCGGGCCCGTCCGGACCTCTTGCGCGCCGCGGGACTCGAGCACGCGGGCGACCTGATCCTGGTGTCCGCGGTTGATGAGCGCGGCTCGGTGCACGCGTTCGAGGAGCTGGTCGGGTCGCACGGCGGCCTGGGCGGCGCGCAGAACGATGCGATGCTGCTGCACCCGGCCGACTGGACGGTCGACGAGGACCTGGTCGGCGACATCGGGGGTGCGCGGACGCTGATCGGCGCCGAAGCGGTGTACACCCAGCTCGTGCGGTGGCAGCGCGCGTCGGGGCTGCGCCCGTGAGCGGGGCCGGCGGCACGCCGCTCCGTGTGACGTGGCTCGGACACTCGTCGGTGGTGCTCGACCTCGACGGGGTCCGGCTGGTCATCGACCCGCTGCTGGGTCGGCACGCGGGCCTGCTCCGCCGGCGCGGGGATCGCCCGGACGAGGCGTTGTGGCGCGCGGCGGACGCGGTGCTGCTCTCGCACCTGCACCACGACCACGCCGAGCTCAGCTCGCTGCGGCTGCTGGGCCAGGTCCCCGTGGTCACCGCCCCGTCGAGCGCCCGCTGGCTCGTGGAGCGCGGGCTGCGGGGTGTGGGCCTGCGAAACAGCGACTGGTTGCGGATCGAGCCGGGCGGACCGGATGGTCTGACCCGCGCCGCCGGTGTGCGCGTGCGGCTGTGCCCGGCCGTGCACGGCCACCGGCCGATGCCGCACCGGCCCAACGCGGCGAACGGCCACCTGGTGCGTGGGGCGTCGGGGTGCATCTGGGTCGCGGGCGACACCTCGACGTATCCGGGGATGCTGCACCTGCCCGCCCTGGCGGGCGCGCCGGTCGACGTCGCGCTCGTGCCCGTGGGCGGCTGGGGCCCGCGGCTGTCGGAGGGGCACATGGATGCGATCGAGGCGGCGCGGGCGTGTGCTTTCGTCCGGGCTCGGTTCGCGGTGCCCGTGCACTGGGGCACGCTGCATGCGCCCGCCTCGCGACGGCTTCCGCCCGGCTGGATGGACCGCGCCGGGGACGCTTTCGCCGTGGCCCTGGCGCGGGAGGCGCCCGACTGTCGGGCGGTGGTGCTGAAGCCGGGGGAGCGCTGGACCGCACCCTGGCGGGCGGCGGATCCGCGGCCCTGGGACGGTTGACCGGACCGGCCGGTGTGTCGCGGTGCGCGGTGCGTGCTATCGAACAGCTGTTCGTATAACCTCATGCACAGGCGAAGACAGCGGTGGGCTCTCCACAGACCGGGGAGCCCTACCGGTGGATGTCGGTGGTCGGGCATAACGTCGCCTCAAGCACAGACCAGCCCTAGTCCAGCGCAGCCCCCCGGCTGCCACCCCCATCATCACGAGGTGCACCATGGCCGCTCCCCAGGACCGCGAGAAGGCCCTCGAGGCCGCGCTCAGCCAGATCGATCGTCAGTTCGGCAAGGGCTCGATCATGCGCCTCGGCGACGAGGGACGCGCGCCGGTAGAGGTCATCCCCACCGGGTCGATCGCGCTCGACATCGCGCTCGGGATCGGCGGCCTGCCGCGCGGGCGGGTTGTGGAGATCTATGGGCCGGAGTCCAGCGGCAAGACGACGCTCGCGCTGCACGCGGTAGCCAACGCCCAGCGGGCCGGTGGCATCGCCGCGTTCATCGACGCGGAGCACGCGCTCGACCCGGAGTATGCCAAGAAGCTCGGCGTCGACACCGACGCGCTCCTGGTCTCCCAGCCCGACACAGGTGAGCAGGCGCTCGAGATCATGGACATGCTGATCCGTTCCGGCGCGATCGACGTCGTCGTCGTCGACTCGGTCGCGGCTCTGGTCCCGAAGGCGGAGATCGAGGGCGAGATGGGCGACAACCACGTCGGGCTGCAGGCCCGCCTGATGAGCCAGGCCCTGCGCAAGATCACCGGTGCGCTGAGTGCCTCGGGCACCACCGCGATCTTCATCAACCAGCTCCGCGAGAAGATCGGCGTGTTCTTCGGTTCCCCCGAGACCACCACAGGGGGCAAGGCGCTGAAGTTCTACGCCTCGGTCCGGTTGGACATCCGACGGATCGAGACGCTCAAGGAGGGCACCGAGGCGGTCGGCAACCGGACCCGCGTCAAGGTCGTCAAGAACAAGATGGCTCCGCCGTTCAAGCAGGCCGAGTTCGACATCCTGTACGGCGTCGGCATCTCCCGTGAAGGCGGTCTGATCGACATGGGTGTCGACCACGGCTTCGTGCGCAAGTCCGGCTCCTGGTTCACGTACGAGGGCGACCAGCTCGGCCAGGGCAAGGAGAACGCCCGCGCCTTCCTGCGGGACAATCCGGATCTGGCCGCCGAGATCGAGAAGAAGATCAAGGAGAAGCTCGGGGTGGGGGCCAAGCTCGACGCTCCCGCAGACGGCGGGCCAGCGGTCGATTTCTGACCGGGCCGCGGCATGCCGAGAAGAACCGAACCGCCTGGCGAGGGTGCAGCCGTGGTCGGCCGTGAAAGCGACCCCGAGGCGCTCGCGCGGTCGATCGCACTGCGGCTGTTGACCGGGGCTCCGCGCAGCCGGGCGGAGCTCGCGGAGGCGATGGCGCGCAAGGATGTGCCCGACGACGTGGCTGCCGCCGTGCTCGACCGCTTCACGACGGTTGGGCTCATCGACGATGCGGAGTACGCCCAGATGCTGGTGCGCTCCGGACACGCCGACCGGGGGCTCGCGCGCCGGGCGCTTGAGCTCCAGCTCCGTCGCAAGGGAATCGACGACGAGCTGGTTGCCAACGCGCTCGGTACGCTGGACGCGGACCAGGAGGAGGCCACCGCGCGCGAGCTGGCTCGCCGTCGGCTTGCGAGCATGAGCGGACTTGCAGGCGAGGTCCGCGCGCGACGCATCCTCGCGATGCTGGGGCGCAAGGGATATCCCACCGGGCTGGCGGTGCGAATCGTCCGTGAGCTGGTGGACGATGAGAACTCGGGCATACCGGATGGGTGTCTCGGGGATGATTGACGACGTGCCGGCTGCGACAGGGAGCGTTGAGGGAGAAGCACATGCCGTTTGGCCAGGTGGCGATCGTCGTAGGCCTGCTCCTGGCCTGCCTGGTCGCACTGCTGCTCGTCGAGCTCGCCCGGCGGGAGTCGGCCGCGCAGCGCGAGCAGGCTGCGAAAGATGTCTCGGGTATCCGGGAGGCCGCGCGCGCGGCGGCGGCGGAAGTCGAACGGCGGGAGGAGCGGCTGGCCGCGCGTGAGCGAGCTTTCGCTGATGACCGGGCCGTGGCTGCCGACCTGGCCCATACGCTGCGCGACCGTGCCTTCGCTCTGGCGGAGGCCGAGCGCGAGGTGGCCGACCAGCGTGCCGCGGACCGCGCGGCCAGGCTTGTCGAGCTCGAGAGCGTGGCGGGCGTGAGTGCGCAGGATGCGCGCACCGAGCTCGAGCGTCGGATCCTCGAGCAGGCCACCCGCAACGGAGAGGTCGCGGTGCGACGGGCCGAGTCGAAGGCCCGCCGGACAGCCGAGGAGCGTGCCCGCAGGATCGTGGCGACCGCCGTCCAGCGGGTCGCGGTCCCGACGAGCTCGCAGAGCGTCGTCGCGGTGGTGCCGTTGCCGTCCGAGGAGATGAAGGGCCGAATCATCGGCAAGGAGGGCCGCAACATCCGCACCTTCGAGGCCCTGACCGGTGTCAACGTGCTGATCGACGACACGCCGGACTCGGTCATGCTGTCCTGCTTCGACGCCGAGCGGCGCGAGGTCGCCCAGGTGGCGCTGGAGTCACTGATCGCCGACGGGCGGATCCACCCTCAGCGGATCGAGGCCGCGTATGCCGAGGCCCTGGCCGGCGCCGACGAGCGGGCCGTTGCCGCGGGGCACGAGGCGGCCGAGCAGGCGGGTGTCGGCGGCCTGCACCCCGACCTCGTGCAGACGATGGGCCGACTTCGGCTGCGCACCTCCTACGGGCAGAACGTGCTCGCTCACCTGGTCGAGAGCGCTCAGATCGCGGCCGCGTTCGCCGCTGAGGTCGGTGCCGACGTCAAGCTGGCCCGCCGGTCGGCCTTCCTGCACGACATCGGCAAGGCGCTGACCGCGGAGGTCTCCGGTCCGCACGCGATCGTCGGAGCTGACCTCGCACGCCGGTGCGGCGAACCTCCGCCTGTGGTCAACGCGATCGCCGCGCACCACGACGAGGTGCCCGTCGAGTCGGTGGAAGCCGTGCTCGTGCAGGCCGCCGATGCGTGCTCGGCCGGCCGCCCCGGAGCCCGCCGCGATGAGCTCGAACAGTACGTCGAGCGGATGGACAAGATCGAGCGGCTCGTCGCCGAGCACGACGGGGTCCGCCGTGTCCTGGCGATGTCCGCCGGCCGCGAGGTCCGCGTGATCGTCGAGCCCGAGTCGGTTGACGACGTTGCGCTGCCCGGACTTGCGACGGCGATCGCCCAGCACATCGAAGCCGACCTGAGCTATCCCGGCGAGATCAAGGTGACCGTCATCCGTGAGATCCGGGCGAGCGCGACCGCCGGCTAGCCCGTCCGGCGCCGTATCCTGGTCGCGATGACCATAACTTCCGCCGTGACGCCGTTGGCCTCGCCGGACGCGCCCGAACGCGGCGCCGCGCCGCAGACTGCGCGCACGTACGTCGTGCGCACGTTGGGCTGCCAGATGAATGTGCACGACTCCGAGCACATGGCCGGCATGCTCGAGCAGGCGGGCTACCTGCGCGCGCCCCGCTCGCCCGACGGTGCGGAAGCGACCGTCGCGGACATCGTCGTCATCAACACGTGCGCGGTGCGCGAGAACGCCGCGGGCAAGCTGTACG
>Ga0209745_1000469_pt1 | contig 24317 bp, 22 predicted proteins | sample BarGraNGADG00312_FD_184495 | JGI IMG/M metagenome (GOLD analysis project Ga0209745, IMG submission 184495) | Arctic peat soil microbial communities from Barrow, Alaska - Barrow Graham LP Ref core NGADG0004-312 (SPAdes) (version 2) | ecosystem: Environmental > Terrestrial > Soil > Wetlands > Peat...
GTCGAGGTCGACGTCGTCGGAGTCCAGCGTCAGAGCGGGGCTCCACAGAAGCTCAGCGACCCACTCCGCATCGGCGCAACCGTCACGGGTGCAGTCACCGTGGCCTGGGTGGACGAGGCGTCCGTGGCCGTGCTCGGCCGCACCGCAGGCAGTCCGGACCAAGGGGTGTACATCGTCCCGATCGGCGGCCCGACGCGACTCGTGCGCTCGCGGCCCGACGCGACGGCCCTCGCGACCGGTGGCGGTGACCGCGCGCTGTACGTCTCGACTGCGGACGGTCAGCTGTATCTGTCCGGCTCGACCAGCGGGAGTCCGCTTGCGACCGGCGTGACGTATCCGACGTTGCAGGGCTGAGCCGGCCCAAGTGGAGTGTTGTGGCACGGACACGCCGCGTGTCCGTGCCACAACACTCCACTCGATCACCCGCGGGTAGCGGGACAACCGCGATTCAGGTGTCCTGACCAGGTGAACCAGATGAGCCAGCCGGCCCAGGTGGACCAGCTGAACCCGGTGACCGGGCGCACACTTCCCCAGGATCACGCTCCGACCGGTCTCCGTCGCGGCTCGGCTCCCGCGCTTCGGGGCCGGGTGCGTCTGGCCCGGGAGCTGGCCCGGGTGGTCGTGCCGGTCGAGTGCGCCGGGTGCGGAGCACTCGACGAACTGCTCTGCGACGAATGCTCCCGCGCACTCTCGAACTCGCCCGTGCGCTGCGAGGACGGCGCACCGCGGCTGGACCGGCTCGACGGGGTCCCACCGTTCCCGGTCTGGACCCTGATGACCTACTCCGGTGTGGTCCGCGACCTGGTGGTGAGCTGGAAGGACCGCGGCCGCGCCGACCTGACGGGCCCGCTCTGCGCCGCGCTCCAGCGGGCGGGTGCGGACCGCGCGGAACCGCTCGCGCGGGGGCTCGGTGCTGGCTCCACGGCGGCTGGCTCCACGGCGGCTGGCTCCACGGCGGCTGGCTCCACGGCGGCTGGCTCCACGGCGGCTGGCTCCACGGCTGCAGATTCCATGGCCGCCGCTTCCACGGGCGCCGCCTTCAGGACCGGCCGCACGATCCACGTGGTCCCCGTTCCCAGCTCTCGCGCTTCGCGCCGACGACGCGGGGCGGACCTGGTCCGGCTCCTTGCCGCGGCTGTCGTGGCGGGACTTGCGGAAGGCGGCGCTCCGGCTGCGCTCGAGCCATGCCTCGTGCCCGCCGGCGGGACGCGCGACCAGGTCGGTCTCGGGGTCCGCGGACGCCAGCGCAATCGCGCTCGGAGCGTGCGGATGAGGCGCCCGCTGCCCCCAGGCGCGGTCGTCGTGCTGGTTGATGACGTGTTGACCACCGGGGCCACGCTGGCTGCATGCGAGCGTGCGGTGGCCTCGGGCGGCGGACTCGTCGTCGGCGCTCTCGTGCTTGCGGCGACACCGCCGCCGGGTCGTCCGGGCAGCGGATGGCGTGATACCTGAACCGGGGTTACCGTCAGGGTATGGGACTCCTGGTGGCGTTCCCGGGCGGTCAGAGCATCGATTCCCGGCGCTCACCAGGGTCGCCCGGACGGTGGGGAGGTGGTGCCCCGCAGTAACGCCTACGGGCGCTCACGGACACCACGGGGCCACGTGCCCCCACCCAGCGGAGGTTGCCATGGAGATCGTCGTCATCGGTCGGCACACGGAAGTGCCCGAGCGGTTCCGTCGCCACGTCGAGGACAAGCTCGCCAAGATCGGGCAGTACGCACCGCGTGCGCAGCGCGTCGACGTCGAGATCAGCCATGAGCGCAATCCCCGGTTCGCGGGGATGTCGGAACGCGTCGAGCTCACCGTGCGGGACAAGGGACCCGTGGTGCGCGCTGAGGCATCCGCTGACGACCCTTACGCGGCGCTGGACGTCGCGACCGCCAAGCTCGTCGAACGCCTTCGTCGCGCGCACGAGCGCCACAAGGAGCACCACGCGAAGCCTCCGACGGGGAATGTCGACGTCCGAGCATCGGTGGACGAGACTCCAGCTCCGCCGCCCCTCGCGCCGCCCGCAGTTGGTGAGGTCGTCGAGTCGACTCTCGGCGACTCACCGGTGGTGATCAGGGAGAAGCTGCACCACGCGACTCCGATCACGGTCGAGGACGCCCTGTACGAGATGGAGCTGGTCGGCCACGACTTCTACCTCTTCGTCGATGCCGAGACGGCTCAGCCCGCCGTCGCGTACCGACGCCGCGGTTGGAGCTACGGGGTGATTCGACTGGACGTCCCGGTGGCGTCGGCGGGCGGCGCCTGACCCACCTCGGAACCGCTGTGCGGACGCCGGAGTGAGCCTGCGCACCCTTGGTGCGCTCTGTCGGCGCCGCACGGGATGATGACCGGGTGACCGATGATCCCGCCGTGGCGAACCTGCCTCGAGGCAGGTCGACCCTGTCGGCGGCGGAGGCCCGGCGCATCGCCCTACGCGCCCAAGGGCTCGATCGGCGTCGGCCGGCGACCGGGTCAGGTCCGACGATGCGCGGGCTCCAGTCCGTGGTGGACCGGATCGGTCTGATCCAGATCGACTCGGTCAACGTCCTCGCGCGGGCCCACCTCATGCCGCTCTACTCGCGCCTCGGTCCGTACGATCCGAACCTGCTGCATCGAGCGTCGGGCCTACCACCGCGGCGCTTGATGGAGACGTGGGCGCACGAGGCCTCGTTCGTACCCCCGGAGACGTATCGCCTGCTCGACTGGCGGCGAAGGAAGGTCGCCACCGAGGCGTGGGGGAGTATTGCGCGGGTCGAGCAGGAGCACCCGGACCTGGTCCGCGAGGTGCGCGACTGCGTGGCAGCCCACGGCCCGGTCACCTCGCGTGAGGTGCACGTCCTGCTGGACCACGATCACCCCCGGGACCGGGACAACTGGGGCTGGAACTGGTCCGCCGCGAAGCGTGCGCTCGAGTACCTGTTCTTCACCGGAGAGGTGGCCGCCGCCCGGCGGAACAGCCAGTTCGAGCGCTGCTACGACCTCGCGACGCGGGTGCTTCCCGCCGGCATCCAAGCCGCGGCCGAGGTGCCCGAGGCGGACGCGATCCGGGCGCTGGTCGAGATCGGTGCCCGCGCTCACGGCGTCGGCACGGAGGCGTGCCTGCGCGACTACTTCCGACTGCGCCCGGGGCCCACCCGCCGGGCGCTCGCCGAGCTTCTCGAGGAGGGCGTCCTGCTTCCGGTGGCGGTCGAGGGCTGGTCCCGGCCCGCGTTCTTGCACCGCGACGCCCGGTTGCCTCGTCGCGCGACCGCCCGAACCCTGCTGAGCCCGTTCGACCCGCTGCTGTTCGAGCGTCGGCGGGTCCGTGACCTGTTCGGCATGCACTACCGGATCGAGATCTACACGCCGGCTCAGGACCGCCAGTTCGGCTACTACGCGCTGCCCTTCCTGCTCGGCGACCAGCTCGCGGCGCGGGTGGACCTCAAGGCGGACCGGAGCGCTCGGGTGCTGCGCGTGATGTCCGTGCACGCGGAGCCCACTCCACCGGCCGACACGGTGGACGAGCTGGCCGTCGAGCTCAACGAGCTGGCGCGCTGGCTCGGCCTCGACCGGATCGACGTGGCGGCGCCGTACCGGGGCGCGTTCGCCCGGCCTCTCGCGGCGCGGCTGGGGCGTGCCGCTGGATCGGTCGACGACGCCGACGTGCGGACGGGCGTGGTCGTGTGACCGAGCCGGTGATGACTCACCCGGAGGGCGCGCACGCACCGGGGGAGGTTCCGATCCGTCGGGTGGACTTCCTGCTGGTGCTGGTCGCGGCCGTCTGCTGGGGCACTGGCGGTGTGCTCGGTTCACTCCTGGTACGCCGCGAGCACCTGGGCGTGCTGTCGGTGGCCTCCATGCGGATGCTTGCCGGTGGCCTTCTCCTGCTGGCCGGCCTCGGCCTGGTCGGCCGCCTGCACACCGTCCGGCTCTCCCGGGCGGCACTGGTCCGGATCGCGCTGACGGCCTTCCTCACCGCGGTCTTCGAGGTCTCCTTCTTCACCGCCGTGGTGACGGTCTCGGTGAGCACCGCGACGCTCGTCACGATCGGCGCATCGCCCGTCCTGGTGGCTCTCTGGACGACGGTGGTACGCCGCCACCGTCCCCAGCGGACCGTTGTCACGGCCCTGGTGATCGCTCTGATCGGCCTGGTGCTCCTGCTGGGGGTCGCCGTTCCGGCCGGCACCGCGGCGGGCCTGGGGGTCGTGCTGGCGGTGCTCGCCGCAGCGGCATTCGGCGCGGTGACCATCATCAACGAGAAGCAGGTCCCGGGGCTCGACGCCGCGATCCTCACCGGCTACTCGTTCCTGCTCGGCGGCTGCATGGTCCTGCCGTTCGCGCTCGCCTTCGGGTGGCACCTTCCGCACACCGCGGTCAACTGGGGCCTCGTCGTCGTCATGGGGCTGGTCCCGACGGCCGGCGCGTACGTGGCCTTCCTGACCGGCTTGCGGACCGTGCCGGCCACGACCGCCGTGCTGCTCTCGCTGCTCGAGCCGCTCACCGCGGCCGTCCTGGCAGCCGTCGTCCTCGGCGAGCGGCTCGGTCCGCTGGGTATCCTGGGCGGCGCGCTGCTCGGGCTCGCCGTCGTTCTCGTGCGCCCACGGGACTGAGCCTCGCCTACGATGGACGAGGGTCGGCGCGCTCGCGCGCGCGGACCGGGACCCGCCACCAACCGGGGTGCGGGCGATGACCATGTCGGGAGTCAAGCGTGCCTGCGGTCTTTGAGAAGATCCTTCGCATCGGCGAGGGCAGGATCCTGAGGAAGCTGTCGGGGATCGCCGATCAGGTGAATGCTCTGGAGGACAGCTTCTCGGTCTTGTCCGACGCGGAGCTCCGCGAGGAGACGGACCGCTTCAAGGAGCGGTCCGAGGCGGGCGAGTCGCTCGACGACCTGCTTCCCGAAGCGTTCTCCAGCGTGCGCGAGGCGGCCCGGCGCACCCTCGGCCAGCGGCACTTCGACGTCCAGATCATGGGTGGCGCGGCTCTGCACCTCGGGAACATCGCCGAGATGAAGACCGGCGAGGGCAAGACCCTGGTCGCGACGCTTCCCGCCTACCTCAACGCGTTGACCGGCAAGGGCGTGCACGTCGTCACGGTGAACGACTACCTCGCGGAGTACCAGAGCGAGCTGATGGGCCGCGTGTTCCGATTCCTCGGGCTCACCACCGGCTGCATCCTCGCGGGGCAGCAGCCGACCGAGCGTCGGGCCCAGTACACGGCGGACATCACCTATGGCACCAACAACGAGTTCGGCTTCGACTACCTGCGCGACAACATGGCGTGGTCGCCGGACGAGCTGGTCCAGCGTGGCCACAACTTCGCCATCGTCGACGAGGTCGACTCGATCCTGGTCGACGAGGCGCGCACCCCGCTGATCATCTCGGGGCCGGCGACGGGCGATGTGAACCGCTGGTACACCGAGTTCGCGCGGGTCGCTCTGCGCCTCCAGCGGGACCGCGACTACGAGGTCGACGAGAAGAAGCGCACGATCGGTGTGCTCGAACCGGGTATCGAGCGGGTCGAGGACTACCTCGGCATCGACAACCTCTACGAGTCGCTCAACACGCCGCTCGTCGGCTTCCTCAACAACGCCGTGAAGGCCAAGGAGCTCTTCAAGCGCGACAAGGACTACGTGATCCTCAACGGCGAGGTGCTCATCGTCGACGAGCACACCGGGCGCATGCTGCCCGGCCGCCGCTACAACGAGGGCATGCACCAGGCCATCGAGGCCAAGGAGGGTGTGGTCATCAAGGCCGAGAACCAGACCCTCGCGACGATCACCCTGCAGAACTACTTTCGCTTGTACGCCAAGCTCTCCGGCATGACCGGCACCGCCGAGACCGAGGCCGCCGAGTTCAACGGCACCTACAAGCTCGGCGTGGTGCCGATCGCGACCAACATGCCGATGATCCGGATCGACGAGGGCGACCTCGTGTACAAGGCAGAGTCAGCGAAGTACGACGCCGTCGTCCTGGACATCGTGAAACGCCATGCCAAGGGCCAGCCGGTCCTGGTCGGCACCACGAGTGTGGAGAAGAGCGAGCACCTGTCCCAGCTCTTGCGCAAGCAGGGCGTCCCGCACGAGGTGCTGAATGCGAAGCAGCACTCGCGCGAGGCATCGATCGTCGCGCAGGCGGGTCGCAAGGGCGCCGTGACCGTCGCGACCAACATGGCCGGCCGCGGCACCGACATCATGCTCGGCGGCAACGCCGAATTCATCACAATCGCCGATCTGGCCAAGCGTGGTCTCGACCCGGCCGAGTCGCCGGAGGAGTACGAGGCTGCCTGGCCGCAGGCCCTGGAAAGGGCTCAAGCCGCCGTCGCCGCGGAGCACGACGAGGTCGTCGAGCTCGGTGGCCTGTACGTCCTCGGCACCGAGCGGCACGAGTCCCGGCGCATCGACAACCAGCTCCGCGGTCGGTCCGGCCGCCAGGGCGACCCGGGCGAGTCGCGGTTCTACCTCTCGCTGCAGGACGATCTGATGCGGCTGTTCAACTCGGGCCTCGCGGAGTCGCTGATGACCCGCGCTGGCTTCCCGGAGGACCTGCCGCTCGAGTCGAAGATCGTGACCCGCGGTATCCGCAGCGCGCAGTCACAGGTGGAGGGCCGCAACTTCGAGATCCGCAAGAACGTCCTGAAGTACGACGACGTGCTCTCCCGTCAGCGCACCGTGATCTACGACGAGCGTCGGCGCGTGCTCGAGGGCGAGGACATGGCCGAGCAGATCGAGCACTTCACCACGGACGTCATCTCGGCATACGTCAAAGGGGCGACGACGGCCGGGACCCCGGAGGACTGGGATCTCGACGGTCTCTGGGCGGCGCTCAAGGCCGTCTACCCGATCTCGATCACCGTGGACGAGGTTGTCGCGGAGGCGGGCGGTCCCACCCGGCTGACCGCCGAGCTGCTGCGCACCGAGATCCTCTCGGACGCGCGGTTGGCCTACCAAGCGCGCGAGGAGCGGATCGGCGCTCCGGCGATGCGTGACCTCGAGCGCCGCGTGGTGCTCTCGGTGCTCGATCGCAAGTGGCGCGAGCACCTGTACGAGATGGATTACCTCAAGGAGGGCATCGGGCTGCGCGCGATGGCACAGCGTGACCCGCTCGTGGAGTACCAGCGCGAGGGCTTCCAGCTGTTCCAGGCGATGACGGAGGCGATCAAGGAGGAGTCCGCCGGCTTCCTGTACAACTTGGAGATCCAGGTGGCTGAGCCTGCCGTCGAGGAGGCGCCGGCCGCGGAAGCGCCCGCAGATGAAGCGCCGGCGCGAGAGGCGACGGCCGTGAGGGTCGCGGCCACGTCCGCTCCGGGCCTGGTGGCGAAGGCGCTCGACGCTCCGGCTCGCCGTTCTCCGCTGCAGTACAGCGCGCCGAGCGTCGACGGTGACTCCTCCGGTGCGGTGACGTCGTCGGCGGTCAAGCAGGCCGTCTCGATCGCGGACGACGGCAAGACGTTCCCGGGGACCCCCCGCAACGGGCAGTGCCCATGCGGGTCGGGCAAGAAGTACAAGCTCTGCCACGGTAAGAACGAGGTGGCCTGAGCCTTCCGGCGGCTAGCCGATCTCGAGGGCCGTGGCGCGCCAGTAGCCGCGGTGGCTCTCGAGGCGGATCGCAGCGGCACGGACCCGGTCGCCGTCGTCGAGCACGACGCTTGCCTCGGCGACCAGCTGACTGAGACGGCAGACGCGGACCCGACGCACGCTCACGCGCGGCGCCGCGGCCCGTCCGCGCTGCCGAACGACGATCGCGGCCCTGGTGGCGAGCGCGCCGAAGACCTCCGGAGTGACCCACCGGGTGAGTTGAGCGACGGGTCGAACGCCGGCGAGGACCTCAGCGGCGGCCTGGGCGATCGAGCAGCTCACGGATCGGGGGTCCGGAAGCTGTGTGGTGGGGCTGGTCGAGGCGATCGCGCTCGGAACGGCCGCGGGCGCGACCCGATCGCGTCCCGCCCGCAGTGGCCGGCTGAGGCCGGGTCCGGTCGTCGTGAGCAGCTCGGCCTCGATCGCGGCGTCACGACCGGCTGGCCGTCTCGCCGTCGGGCGTCCCGTGGCGCTCTCGAGGGTGCGGTCGCATTCCGTAGCGAGGACTGCCGGCGGTCCCACCGAGGCGCGGGTCGCTGTCGGCGCGGTCACCGTGCGACCGAATCTGCTTCGGGCCGGGACAGGACCTGACCGGGGTGAATCAGGCCCGGGTCTGTTCCGACGACGTCGCGGTTGGCGGCGTACCACCCCGGCCACGCGGCGGCGATCTGGCCAGGTGACGCGAGCGGACCGAGGTGCTGTGCGGCGATCCGCCAGAGCGAGTCACCGGCGCGCACGACGACATCCGGCTGTCGTGATGTGGCCGCCTCGGCGCTGCCGGGTGTCGCACTCGCGAACGCCGGGCCCCCCGTGGCGCTCGCGCTCGCCGCTGGTGTGACGACCGTCGTCTCAGTCGCGACGACCGCGGGTGCCGGGGCCTGCCAACCCGGATCCCACTCGCCGGCCGCGCGCGCCGGCAGGGCGACGGCTGAGAGCAGCCCGACACCGAGCGCACCGGCCACCAAGCGCTGTGCGATCGGCAACCTGGCTGGGGGCATCCGTACCGGCCGGGCCGCGATTCCGGTGCTCACCCACCGGCCCATGCTTCGGGTGACGTCGAGGACGATTCCCGCGGCGAGGTAGCCAGAGGCGACGGCGCCGCCGAGAGCGAGCAGTGCGAGAACGACATCGTCCGGCGCGAGCGTCCGTGCCGCCATCAGCGCCGCGCTGCGAGACCAGGCGATCGCCCCCAGCAGCGGTGCCGCGCCGAGGATCGCGACTATGGCCAGCACGCACCTGGTGCGGGAGAGACCGGCCGGGTTTCGATCCATGGTGGACTCCGTAGGTATCTAGTGATGATGTTTGATCCATTTAGACATCGCTAGGTGTATCGGGTTTCGCGCGTCGTGTCCACCCTTCCCTCGCACTGTGGAATGCGCTCCGGTGCGGGCCGGCCCGGGCTACGGTGCGGGCATGCGCTGGGAAGAGCTCTTCGCCGATCTCGAGGCGCAGCTCGGCTCGAACCGTGCGCACGAGCGAGACCTGGAGGTCGCCGACCGGGTCGCGGCCGAGAGAGCGGGGGTCGCGATCGCCGATCGGCTCCGGGCCCAGGGCCGTGCACCGGTGGACGTTCGACTGCGCGGCGGCGAGGTGCTGCGCGGCGAGGTCGCGGATGTGGCGAGCGAGTGGTTGCTCCTCGCCGAGGGCTTGCGACGGCACCTCGTGCCACAAGCGGCGCTGACGGCGATCGGAGGGCTCAGCGCGCACGCGGCTCCTCCCGCGGGCGAGGTGCTCCGACGACTTGGCCTCGGTCATGCGCTTCGCGTGCTGGCGGTTGAGGGTCGCTCGGTCCAGGTCGTCACCACGGACTCGACCCACCTGGGCCGGATCGTCGCCGTCGGACAGGACCACCTCGACATCGCGCCGGCCTCGGAGGGTCCGGGCGATCAGCGATCGGCGGCTCTGCTGGCCGTGCCGTTCGCGGCGATCCTCCGGGTCAGCAGCACCTGAATGTCGCGCCCGACTCTCAGTCCGTCACGACATCGGTCCCGCCCGAGCGACCCGGGGGTGCGCACCTTTCGGCGCCGGACGGCGTCAGTCGTGCGGGATGCCACCGTCGATCTTCGCTCGCGTCTCGGCATACCTGTGCTGGATGTACGCCTCGAGCTCGCTTGCCTCGACCCGCCACTGACCGCGGCCGCCCACCTGAATCGCGGGGAGCTCTCCGGAGCGCACCAGAGCGTAGGCCTGCGTGCTCGAGATGTTGAGCACCTCGGTGACGTCCGCCAGCGTGAGGAACCGCGATGTCATGCCCCAAGTCTGGCACGCCTGCTTGCGGCTCGAACATCATCCACAATTGCCAGCGCGATCGGGTCCGCACTCGGCATGATGTCCCCTATGTCCTCTTTTGATGAGTGCGCGGCCGGAAGGCTCCACGATGTCGTCCCGCGGTGAGTTCGGTCAGGTGGCGTCTCGACTGCGTCGGCCCGGCTGGCGTGACCCGCGGCTACTGGTCGGCGTCGTCCTGGTGGCGCTCGCCGTGGCGCTCGGTGCGTGGACGGTGGGCCAGGCGGATCGGACCGCGCCCGTGCTGGTCGCGCACGGGGTGCTGACACCCGGCCAACCGCTCAGCGGGGAGCGGGTCGGCGTCATGAGGGTTCATCTCGCGGACGCGAGCAGGTACCTCTCGCCCGACGAGAGCCTCCCGACGGGCGCGGTCATCACGCGCACGGTCGGCGACGGTGAGCTGATCCCACGCTCGTCGGTCGGCGCCGCGGACGGTCTCGGGCTGCGCCCCATTGCGGTGCAGGTCGAGGCGACCCTCGCGGACGGCGTCCGCCCGGGTGCTCGGGTCGATCTGTGGTTCACCCCGGATCGCGACTCGATCGCGGCCGGAGCCGCGCCGCACGCCGTGGCCGAGGGCCTCACGGTGGTGGAGGTCGGCAAGGACACCGGGAGCTTCTCCATCAGCTCGGGCACGACCGTCCAGGTGCTCGTGCCGATCGCCCAGCTGCCGGCCGTGCTCGGCGCCCTGGCGGCCGACGGCTCGGTGGCGATCGTGCCGATCCCCGGCTGGGACGGGGCGGCGCCGCGATGACGACGGGGGTTCTGTGCGCCATCCGCGGCCCACAGGAACCGAGCATCGTCGCCGCCCTCGATGCCCGGACGTCCGCGCTGCGGGTGGTCCGCCGGTGCGCCGACCTCGCGGAGCTGCTCGCGGCGGCCGCCGCCGGCCTGGGCCGGGTCGTCGTTCTCTCGGCGGACCTTCCCGAGCTCGACCGCGAGGGCGTGGCGCGTCTTCGCGGCGTCGGTGCCGCGGTGGTGGCGATCGTCGACGTCGACAGCGATTGGCAGGAGGAGCGGATGGAGGCTCTCGGCGCGACGCTCGTCGTCCGGGGCGACCGCACCGCGGAGGAGATCGCCGACGGCGTCGAGGACCTCGCGCGCGATCTCACGGCGGGCCTCCCTCTGGCGGTTCCGGTCAGTCACGCGGTGTCTCCGCTCGAGCAGTCCGCGGAGCCGGCCGAGCCGTCACGAGCGCGCGGCCAGCTGGTCGCCGTCTGGGGACCGACCGGAGCGCCGGGCCGAAGCACGATCGCGGTGAACCTCGCTGCGGAGCTCGTCGCTCTCGGCAAGGTCGTCCTGCTCGTCGACGCCGACACCTACGGCGCATCGCTCGCGATGGCTCTCGGGCTGCTCGACGAGTCAGCCGGGATCGCTTCGGTGGCGAGGCTCGCCGGCAGCGGAAGCCTCGCTCCGGAGCTCGTCCTGCGGCAGGCCACGCAGCTCGCGCCCGGCTTTCACCTGCTGACCGGACTGAACCGGGCCGAACGGTGGCCAGAGCTGACGCCGAGCGCGCTCGACCTGGTCTGGGACGCCGCCCGGAGAGTCGTGGACTGGGTGATCGTGGACTGCGGGTTCTGCCTCGAGAAGGAGGCCGGTGCGGAGTACCCCGGAATGGCCGCTCGACGCAACGCCAGCACGATCGGAGTGCTGCGGGCGGCTGATGTCGTCGTCGCCGTCGGCTCGGGCGATCCGGTGGGCGTCGCTCGACTCGTCCGAGCGCTGGCCGACCTGAGCGATCGTGAGCTCATCCGCCCAGGCGCGCAGCCTGTCGTCGTCGTGAATCGAGTGCGGGCCTCAGCCGCGGGCGCGCGGGCGAACGATGCGGTGCGAGAGGCGCTGGCCAGGTTCGCCGGGGTCGACGAGCCGGTCCTCGTGCCCGACGATCGCGCCGCGTGCGACAGCGCGCTGCTCGCGGGCCGCACCCTGCGCGAGCAGGCCTCGGGCTCGCCGGCTCGGCGAGCGATCGCGGCCCTCGCCGAGCGGCTCGCTCTGGGGGCGCCGCGTCCGAACGCTCGAGTCGACGGTGCGGCGCGTCGTCGGCGCGCGCACATGCTCGCCCGCCGTTGACCGGGCACACTGGCACCGTGCGCGTCTACCTTCCGGCCACGATGAGCGAGCTCGCCGACCCCGAGGGGCTCACCCCTCGCCGGGCGTACGCCGTCACCGGCGCGCTGTCCGATGCCCTGCCGCACGACGACGACGAGAGCCGCGAGTACGCGGCCCAGCTCGCCGCAGCGGATGCGAGCGTGGTGCTCCTGGCTGAGCACCGCGACGCACCCCGTCGGCGCGTCGTGGTGAGTGCCGACGTCGCGGTCCAGGCGACCGATCACGTCTCCGACCCGGATGCGGCGCCCAGCGTGATCGAGATCGTCGCGCCCGTGGTCTGGTCCCAGGTCGCGTGTGTCCACGTCGACGAGGCCGCGGCCGCACCCGACGTCGTGGCCGCCATCGCGGGCGACCTCGGTGCGGCGGAACGACTGGTCGAGCGTGATCTGCTCTGGTACGACGTCAGCGAGCTCGCCTCGCTGGTCGCCACCGGTCGATAGGCCTCAGTGCCGGCGTCGCCCGTCCAGGATCCTCAGCACCTCGTCGTGCAGCAGGCCGTTGCTCGCGACCGCTGAATCACCGAACGGGCCCGGCTCGCCGCGGAGCGAGGTGAACCGGCCACCCGCCTCCGTGACGATCGGGACCAGGGCGGCCATGTCGTGCAGGGCGAGCTCGGGCTCGCACGAGACGTCCACCGCGCCCTCCGCCACCAGCACGTGCGACCAGAAGTCGCCGTAGGCACGGGTCCGCCAGACCGAGTGGGTGAGCTCGAGGAACGCATCGAACCGACCGGTGTCCTCCCACCCGCTCAGCGAGGAGTAGGAGAGGGACGCGTCGGCAAGGCGGTCGACGCCGGAGACGGCCAGACGGGTTGCGGCGGACAGGGACTTGCCTGTCCATGCGCCCGATCCGACGGCGGCCCACCAACGTCGGCCGAGCGCCGGCGCGCTCACCACGCCCAGCACCGGCTCGCCGCCGTCGATCAAGGCAATCAGGGTTGCCCAGACCGGGACGCCGCGGACGAAGTTCTTGGTCCCGTCGATCGGGTCGATGACCCATTGCCGAGGGCCGTGGCCGGTGTCGGGGAACTCCTCGCCGATGACGGCGTCCCGCGGGCGGGTCCGGCCGAGCTGGGCCCGAACGATCTCCTCCGCGGTGCGATCGGCATCGGTCACGGGCGTCTGATCCGGCTTGGCCTCCACCTGCAGGTCGATCGAGCGGAACCGTTCCATCGTCTGCGAGTCGACCTGGTCGGCGATGACGTGTGCCAGTCGGAGGTCGTCGTCGTACCCACTGCGAACAGCCATGCCTGAACGCTACCGGGGCGCGTGCGCGGGCGGGGCCCCACGCGCCGCTCAGCGGTCGGTGTCTCCGCCGTTGCGGCTGGTGAGGAGACGGCGGAACGACTCGAGCCGAGCCGCGCGAGCGGGCCGGTCCGCGCTCTCGGGCGCGCTGCCGCCCGCGGCCCAGGTGTCCAGCTCGCAGTCCGGTGAGTCCTCGAGGTGGGTGCAGCCGCGCGGGCACGACTCGGCCACCTCGGCCAGGTCCTGGAACGCGGCGAGCAGGTGCTCGACGCGAACGTGTGCGAGGCCGAAGGATCGCACGCCGGGCGTGTCGATCACCCACCCGCCCTGATGGCCCTCGAGCGGCGGCATCCGCAGCGCGACCGCCGAGCTCGACGTGTGCCGACCCCGTCCGGTGACCACATTGACGTGGCCGATGGCGCGGGCCGCGTCGGGGACCAGGGCGTTGACCAGGGTGGACTTACCGACCCCCGAGTGCCCGACCAGCACGGAGCTCCGTCCTTCCAGCGCAGTGCGGACGACGTCGATCCCGTCGATCGAGCCGTCGGGGCGCTGCGCCGTCACGACGACGTCGACCCCGACCGGTTCGTACATGGTCCGGTATCCGGACGCGTCCGCGAGATCGGCCTTGGTCAGGCAGAGCAGGACCTCCATCCGCGCGTCGTACGCCGCAACCACGCAGCGATCGATCATCCGGGGTCGCGGCTCCGGGTCGGCGAGCGCCGTCACGATGACGAGCTGCTCCGCGTTCGCCACGAGGACGCGCTCGACCGGGTCGGTGTCGTCGGCGCTACGGCGCAGCGTGGTCGTGCGCTCGTCGATCCGCACGATCCGGGCCAGCGAGCCGTCGAAGCCCGAGGTGTCCCCGACGACGTCGACCCGGTCCCCGACGACGACCCGCTCCCGGCCGAGCTCACGAGCCTTCATTGCGGTGATCGGGCGCTCGGTGCTGGTGTCCGCGTCGATCAGCACGGCATACCGGCCCCGGTCCACACCGATGACCAGCCCAGGCTCGGCGCCACCATGCTCCGGGTGCCGCTTGGTCCGCGGCCGGGAACCGTGCGGGTTCGGCCGGATCCGCACGTGGCTCTCGTCGAACCCGCGCTCGCGGTCCGTCATCGGGTCGGCCCCGCGATCACGCCGGCACCCCGCGACCGGGCCGGAGCCGCATCAGCCGTCCGCGCCGACGAGCATCCGCTGCCACATCAGCGGGAAGTCCGGCATGGTCTTGGCAGTCGTCGCGATGTCCTCGACCTCGACGCCGGGCACCCTCAGCCCGATCAAGGCGCCCGCAGTGGCCATCCGGTGGTCGTGATAGGTCCGCACGATCGTCGGATGCAGCGGACGTGGAGTGATCACGAGTCCGTCGGCGGTCTGCTCCGCCTGACCCCCGAGCCGGGTGATCTCGGTGGCGAGAGCCGCCAACCGGTCCGTCTCGTGGCCGCGCAGGTGCGCGATACCGCGCAGCCGGGTGGGGGAGTCCGCGAGGGCGGCGAGGGCCGCGATCGTCGGGGCGATCTCACCGGCCTCGGAGAGGTCCACGTCGAGGCCGTGCACCGTGCCGTCCCCGGTGACGGTCAGGACGTCGCCGTCGAGCGAGACGTGACCGCCCATGCGTGCCAGCAGGTCGGTGAACTGCACCCCCGGCTGGGTGGTCCGGCTCGGCCAGCCGGGCACCCGGACCGTGCCGCCGGCCACCAGGGCCGCCGCGAGGAACGGGCCGGCGTTGGAGAGGTCAGGTTCGACGCGGACGTCACGGGCGGCGATCGACCCGGGCTCCACCCGCCACACCGTCGGGGTCGAGTCGTCCACGACGACGCCGGCGGACCTGAGCACCTGAACCGTCATGTCGATGTGTGGCCGGCTCGGCAGGGTGACGCCCACGTGCCGCAGGGTGAGGCCGGTGTCGAACCGTGCGGCGGCCAGCAGGAGACCTGAGACGAACTGGCTGGAGGCGGAGGAGTCGATGTCGATCGCGGCGCCGTGGATGCGACCCGCGCCGTGGATCGTGAACGGCAGTGCGCCGCGGCCGCCGTCCTCGACCCGCACCCCGAGCGCGCGCAAAGCGTCGAGCATCGGGCCCATCGGACGCCGGCCCGCTTGCGCGTCACCATCGAAGGCCACCGGGCCGTCGGACAGTGCGGCGAGCGGAGGCAAGAACCGCATCACCGTCCCGGCGAGTCCGCAGTCGATCGAGGCGGGGCCGCGAAGCGGTCCGGGAGTGATCCGCCAGTCGCTCGCCATCTCGGGCGCCACCGCCACCCCGAGCGCACCGAGAGCCGCGGCCATGAGGGTCGTGTCGCGTGAGCGGAGCGCACCGCGGAGCAGGCTCGGTCCGTCCGCGAGCGCGCTGAGGACCAGGAAGCGGTTGGTGAGCGACTTCGAACCGGGGACGTCCACCGTTGCATCGAGCGGATGCTCGGCGCACGGCGCGGTCCACGGGTGGTCGCCCGGGGCGGCCCGAACGGCATCGGGCCCGAGCGGGTTGATCATGGGTCGAGCGTAGCGTTCGGCCCCTCGACGGCCGGAGCCGATATCGGCAGGTGGTCGAGGCGCGCGGCGCTAAGAGTTCTGCTCGTGGGTCTTGGCTCGCCGCGCCCGCGACTGCCCGATCCGCCACGCGAGGCCCGGCTTCCCTTCCGTGTCGGCCGCCGCGACCAGCGCGCCGCCGATCATGCCCACGTTCCGGAGGAACCCACGGAGGTAGTCGGCCCGCAGCTGGGGGTCGCGGGTGGACCAGAACGGCTGGCCGACGACGGCCACCGGCGCGGTGAGCGCGGCCAGTGCGAAGGCAGCGGTCCGGGGCGCCTTGCCGATCGCCAGCATGACCGCGCAGCCGGCCAGTGCGGCACCATGCGCTTGTGCCAACCGACGGGTCTCGATCGCGATGGGCAGTCGTTCACTCAGCGGATTGAGCACCGGCGCCGCGCGCTCCGCGTGAGCAGTGGGGTAGCGAACCGCGTCGACCCCCTCGAGGAAGAACCACGAGGCGAGGAGCGGGCGAGCGATGCGACGTAGCAGCATGGTGTGTCCTTAGGTCGCTCCGCCTACGGCGTCAGGGGCGTACCGGAGCTCGAGGAGTCGAGTTCCATCATGTAGCCACGCTAGACCGTGCACCGTGGCGGGGCACCTCCGGAATGCCCGAAGGGCACCCGGCGTTGAACAGTCCATGAGTTGCGCACTCGCCAGCCGCCCTCCTCGGGTGCATGCGTTGCCGCGCGCCCGGCTAGGCTCAGGGGTGATGAGTGAGGACACCAGCCGGGCACCGCAGACCGAGGACGGTGCTGCGAGGACTACGCGGTTCGAAGCCGAGGCACTGGTCTTCATCGACCAGCTGTACTCGGCCGCCTTGCGCATGACGCGCAACCCTTCCGACGCCGAGGACCTGGTCCAGGAGACCTACACACGTGCTTACGCCGCGTTCCATCAGTACCAACCCGGGACGAACCTCAAGGCCTGGCTCTACCGGATCCTGACGAACGCATTCATCAACTCCTACCGCAAGAAGCAGCGTGAGCCGCTGCAGTCGTCGGCGGAGGACATCGAGGACTGGCAGATCGCGCGTGCAGAGGGGCACACCTCGCGCGGCCTCCGCTCGGCCGAGACCGAGGCGCTCGACGCGCTCCCGGACAGCGACGTGAAGGAAGCGCTCCAGCGGCTCCCGGAGGAGTTCCGGATCGCGGTGTACCTGGCCGACGTCGAGGGCTTCCCGTACAAGGAGATCGCCGAGATCATGGGAACGCCGATCGGAACGGTGATGTCCCGGTTGCACCGTGGTCGGCACCAGTTGCGCGATCTGCTCAGCGACTACGCGCGCGGGCACGGGTTTGTCGCTTCAACACCGGGGGAGGGTTCCTCGTGACGACTCAGGACACGCCCTGCGGCGGATCGACCTCCGGGATCGACTGCCGGGAAGCGCTGGACCGGCTGTTCGAGTTCCTGGACGAAGAGATGCCCGCGACGGACATGTCGCGGATCCGCGCGCACATGGATGAGTGCGCCCCGTGCCTGCGCGAGCTGGGCATCGAGGAGCATGTGAAGAAGCTGGTTCGGCGCTCGTGCATCGAGGAGGCTCCGGCGGAGCTGCACCTACGCATCCGCGAGCAGATCTCCGTGCTCCGAGAGCGCCTGGAGTACTAGCGGCGGTCAGTCCGTCCGGGTGAGCGGACACCGCACCTGTCCTGGTCGGCCCCGCAGCGATGCCGCGCCGGGCCGGTGGGCCTCAGGAGTTCGGACGGTTGCCGTGGTTCGCCTTGCTCTGCTTGCGGGTGTGCTTCTTGCGAGAGCTCTTGCTCATGGGATCTCCTCGGCTCGGGCGCGACAATCTGCCCGACGTCGCGTCGTGCAGCAGGCTCCATCGTCCCACAACGCGCACCTCGCGAACGACGAGGCCTCTCGAACGTCTCTGGGCAGCCGAATTTCGGCGCTTTCGTCAAGTTCTCGGCTCGCGACGCCGATGGATACGTCGTGAGTGAGCGCCCCCAGTCTGTCGTCCCCCTGCTGCATGCTCTCGCGAGCACGAACGGATCCGACCTGCACTGCAAGGTCGGTTCTTCTCCGCGGGTGCGCGTGGACGGTCGGTTGCGCCGACTCCAGGCTCCCGAGCTGCGGCCCGCCGACACCGAGTCGATGGTCGGCGAGGTGCTGCCCGCGGAGCTGATGGCTTCGTTCAACGCGACGAGCGAGGCCGACTTCGCGTACTCGCTCTCCGGCGTCGGCCGCTTCCGGGTGAACGCGTACCGGGCCCGTGGAGCGTGTGCGCTGGTGTTCCGGCGGGTGTCCGTCGGAGCCCAGACGCTTGCCGAGCTGGGACTGCCCGAGGTCGTCGGTGAGCTCGCCCTCGAACCGCGCGGACTGGTCCTGGTCACCGGCCCGACCGGCTCCGGCAAGACGACGACGCTCGCCTCGATGGTCGACCTCATCAACACCTACCGCGAGGTCAACATCGTCACGATCGAGGACCCGATCGAGGTCCTGCACCGCGACAAGAAGGCGATCATCAGCCAGCGCGAGGTGCGCCAGGACACGGTCGACTTCAACAGCGCGCTGCGGGCCGCGATGCGGCAGGACCCGGACGTGATCCTGGTCGGTGAGATGCGCGACCTGGAGACGGTTCGCGCCGCTCTCGCCGCCGCCGAGACCGGACACCTGGTGCTCTCCACCCTGCACACGATCGACGCGCAAGAGACGATCAACCGGATCGTCGACTTCTTCCCGCCGTCCGAGCAGAGGCAGGTCCGGACGTCGGTGGCGCAGTCGCTGCGCGGCATCATCTCTCAGCGCCTGCTGCGTCGCCAGGACGCCACGGGACGGTGCGTGGCGGTCGAGGTCATGGTGAACACGGGACGCACCGCGGAGGTCATCCTCGACCCGACGAGCGGTCCGTCGATCGTGGACCTGATCGCCGACGGCGGCTACTACAAGATGCAGACCTTCGACCAGCACCTGTTCCAGCTGATCCGGGACGGTGTCGTGAGCTACGACGAGGCCCTCAGTATCGCCTCGAACCCGCAGGACCTCACGGTCGAGCTGCGTGGAGCCGGCGTCATCGCCTGAATCCCGGCTCATCTTGCTTTGCTCTCACACGCGATATAACGTGTCTGCTGATACGCGTTATATCGCGAGATGGGAGCAGTTATGGCTACCGAGTCCTGGGTCGTCGCCGGCCCGCAGATCATCGAGATCGAGCAGGTCCGGGTGCTTCGCGTGCAGATCGTGGCCGGACGGGTCGACGTCGTCGCGCGCGACGACGACTCCACCGGCGCCACCGTCGAGATCCACTCGGTCGTCGGCGCGCCCCTCGAGGTGAGCCTCGTGGACGGTGAGCTCCGGGTGGGGTACTCCTACACGCTCGGCGGCTGGGAGAACTTCGTGGACAAGTTCCGGCACTTCACCAACCGCGACAGCGTGAACGTCCACATCGCGGTGCCGCGCGAGGTGCATGCGAAGCTCGGCACCGTGAGCGCCGAGGGCTTGCTCGCCGGGGTGCGCGAGGACGCGCAGGTCTCCACCGTCTCCGGCGCCCTGGTGACCGATTCCACCTTCGGGGCGCTCGCGGCCAACACGGTCTCGGGGGAGATCATCGTGCGCAACCACACCGGGGACCTCCGGCTCAACACGGTGTCCGGCGACCTGACCGCTCAAGGCTCCTTCGCCCGGGTCTCGGCCCACTCCGTCTCGGGCGCACTCGTGCTCGACAGCGCCGGCACGACGTCGGCGATCAACGCGACGACGGTCTCCGGCGACGTCACGGTCCGACTGCCCGAGGGCACCGGCATCACGATCGATGCCACCAGGGTCAGCGGGCGGGTCGTCGTCGACGGGCGCGAGTACACGGCGGCGCGGCCGGGCAAGGTGCGGGTCGACCTGCGGGAGGACTCCGGCGGGTGTTTCGTGTCGACGCAGACGGTCTCGGGTCATCTGACCGTCCTTCGTGGCACGGCGGCTCGCTGATGCCTCCGGTCTTCGCTCACGGCCAGCTGCGGCTCTATCTGCTGGCCCTGCTCGAGTCCGGCGCGAAGCACGGCTACGAGCTCATCACGGCGCTCTCGGACCGTTTTGGTGGGACCTATCGGCCCAGCCCCGGGACGATCTACCCGCGGTTGGCCCGCCTCGAGGAAGAGGGGCTCGTGCACCGCACCGAGGACGGACGCAAGACGATCTACCAGCTCACCGATGCCGGACAGCAGGTGCTCGACGCCCGCCGGGACGAGCTGGCGACCATCGAGCAGGACCTCGCGGAGACCGTGCGCGGCCTGGCGGACCGGGTCCGCGACGACGTTCGCGGCGCGATGCGTGGGCTCCGTGCCGATCTTGCGGCTGCCGCGCAGTCGGCCCGTGCCGAAGCGACTCCGTCGTCGCCACCCGCCACGGAATGGGAGGAGCGCCTCGGGTCACGGACCCGGGCAGTTGAGACGGAGGCGCTGCTGCAGCAATTCCGGGACGAGATGCGTGCGGAGCTCCGCCGGGTGTCGGCCGGTCGTGGGCTCAAGCAGCTGACCGTCGACACGGTGCGCACGGTCCTCGATTCCGCGCGCTCGGCGATCCGGTCGACGCTCGGCTGACGCTCGCTGCCCCTTGGTCGACGCGAGGTTCACGCCTCGTCGGCGGGGAGCTCGAGCCAGGTGTGCCAGCCGGAGTGCAGGACGAGCCACGCCATGAGGCCGTAGCCGGCCTGACCCGGTAGCCCCGTGCTGCTCGAGGCGAGATCGGCGAGCCACTGATCGTGCTGTTCGAGCGGCGCGAAGGTGTCGACGTAAGTAATGCCGCGACGGATCGCGACGTCGCGGTACGCGCGCGAGAGCTCGCCGAGCGCCTCGGCGTCCTGCGCGCCGGCCGGCGGCGGCCCGACGACGAAGGTCGGCAGGTGGCGCGCCCCGGCCACGTCAAGGATGTTGGCCAGATTGAGCCGCGAGCGTGCGGGGGAGATACCGGCGCGCTGGTCGGCCCTCCCGAGCGCCACGACCAATCGGTTGTCCGCCTCAGGCGAGAACCGGCGGGCTGTCTCCTGGTCCCAGCGCAGACCCAGCGCCGTCGTCGTCTCGCCCGGCACGGCCAGGGTGATCACGATCGGCGGGATCTCGGGCTGGGTGCGCGCGACGACGCGCCCGACCCAGCCGAGGCCCTTGGAGTCGCCCGCGCCAGCGACAAGCTCGTCTCCCACAACGCAGATGCGCAGGGCACGACCCGTCACGTCCGCTCCTCCCGACCGTCGACGCGCCCGGTGCCAGACGCCTTCCCAGTGTGGACCGGGCGCGCGCCGTGGCCGCGGACGACGCGCGGGAGACGGCGGGCGCGGCCAACCTCCGCGCTCAGCGGGCGAAGGCCTCCTCGATCAAGGCTGCCTGTTCCGCGACGTGGATCTTGTGCGAACCCGCCGCGGGTGAGGCCGACGCCGGCCTGGTGACCGCGCGGACGGGGCGGCCGAGTGCCTCGGGAGCGGTCAGTGCGATGAAGGGCCAGGCGCCCTGGTTGCGCGGTTCCTCCTGCACCCAGACGAGCTCCGCGTCGCCGTAGGCCTCGATCGCATTCCGGAGCGCCTCGATGTCGAGGGGGTACAGCTGCTCGAGCCGCACGATCGCCGTGCGGGGGTCCGCGGCCTGCGTACGGTGCACGAGGAGGTCGTAGTACACCTTGCCGGAGCACAGCAGCACGCGGTCGACCTGGGGGGCGTCGGCGTCGGAGTCGGGGATGACCTCGCGGAAGGTGCCCGTCGTGAAGTCCTCGACGCTCGAGGCTGCCGCCTTGAGCCGGAGCATGGACTTGGGCGTGAAGACGATCAGCGGGCGACGCGGTCGGGCGTAGGCCTGGCGGCGCAACAAGTGGAAGTACGAGGCGGGCGTCGACGGCACCGCCACGGTCATGTTGTCCTCCGCGCACAGCTGGAGGAACCGCTCGATCCGGCCGGAGGAGTGGTCCGGACCCTGGCCCTCGAAGCCGTGCGGAAGCAGCAGGACGACCGACGTGTGCTGACCCCACTTCTGCTCCGCAGAAGAGACGAACTCATCGATGATGGTCTGCCCGCCGCTCGCGAAGTCGCCGAACTGGGCCTCCCAGAGCACCAGGGCGTCCGGCCGCTCGACCGAATAGCCGTACTCGAAGCCCATGGCGGCGAACTCGCTGAGCGACGAGTCGTAGACCCAGAACTTCTCCTGGTCGCTCGAGAGGTAGAGCAGGGGAGTCCATTCGGCGCCGGTCTGGCGGTCGTGCAGAACCGCGTGACGCTGCACGAACGTGCCGCGACGCGTGTCCTGGCCGGCGAGCCGGACCGGGGTGCCCTCGATGAGCAGCGAGCCGAAGGCGAGGAGCTCGCCGTAGCCCCAGTCGATGCCACCCGTGCGGGACATCTGCTCGCGACGTTCGAGCAGCGCGATGAGCTTGGGGTGGACCGTGAAGCCCTCGGGCGGGCGCAAGTGCGCGCGTCCGATCCGTTCCAGCACGCCTCGGTCGACGGCGGTCCGCCAGCCGACCATCACGCCGGCGTCCTGCAGCTGGGCCTGCGGGCGCTCGAGACCGGAGACCGGCTCGGCTTCCGGAGGCGGCGTGTAGCCGCCCTCCCGCGTCTCGGTGAAGACCCGCTCGAGCTGCGCCTGGTAGTCCTGGAGCACGACCTCGGCGTCGGCCACGGTGATGTCACCGCGCCGCACCAGCGCCTCGGTGTAGAGCTTGCGGACGCTGCGCTTCGCCTCGATCAGGCCGTACATCAGTGGTTGCGTCATCGACGGGTCGTCGCCCTCGTTGTGACCTCTGCGGCGGTAGCAGATCATGTCGATGATGACGTCGCGGTCGAACTGCTCGCGGAACTCGAAGGCGAGCTCGGCCACTCTGACGCAGGCCTCGGGGTCGTCGCCGTTGACGTGGAAGATCGGCACCTGCATGCCCTTGGCGACGTCCGTGCAGTAGAGCGTCGATCGGGACGACGACGGCCCGGTGGTGAAGCCGACCTGGTTGTTGATGATCACGTGGATGGTGCCGCCGGTGCGGTAGCCGCGGAGCTGCGCAAGGTTGAGTGTCTCGGCGACCACGCCCTGGCCGGCGAACGCGGCGTCGCCGTGGATCAGCACGGCAAGGACGGAGAACCCGTCGCCGCCGAGGTCGATGCGGTCCTGCTTGGCACGCACGATGCCCTCGAGCACCGGGTCGGCGGCTTCGAGGTGGGACGGGTTGGCCGCGAGGTAGACCTTGGTCTGCTGGCCGCTGTCGGAGGTGAAGAGCCCCTCGGTGCCGAGGTGGTACTTGACGTCGCCGGAGCCGTGCACGCTGCGCGGGTCGGCACTTCCCTCGAACTCCTTGAAGATCTGCGCGTAGCTCTTGCCCGCGAGATTGGCGAGCACGTTGAGCCGGCCTCGGTGGGCCATCCCGATGCAGACCTCGTCCAGGCCGTTCTCGGCAGCGCGCGAGAGCACGGCATCGAGCAGCGGGATCACGGACTCGCCGCCCTCGAGCGAGAACCGCTTCTGTCCGACGTACTTCGTCTGCAGGAAGGTCTCGAACGCCTCGGCCGCGTTCAGCCGCCGAAGGATCCGCAGCTGCTCGGCCGCCGGCTTGGGCTGGTAGCCGCCCTCGAGCCGCTCTTGCAGCCAGCGTCGCTGACGCGGGTCCTGGAGGTGCATGTACTCGACCCCGACGGTGCGGCAGTACGAGTCCCGCAGCAGGCCCAGCACGTCGCGCAGCTTCAACCGGTTCCGCCCGCCGAAACCCCCGGTCGGGAAGGTGCGATCGAGGTCCCACAGTGTCAGGCCGTGGTTCTGGACATCGAGGTCCGGGTGGCGACGTTGGCGGTACGCGAGCGGGTCGGTGTCGGCCATCAGGTGACCGCGGGTGCGGTAGGCGTGGATCAGCTCGGCGATCCGGGCCGGCTTGCTGAGCTCGGCTTCAGGGTCGACGGAGATGTCCTGCTTCCAGCGCACCGGCTCGTAGGGGACTCGGAGCGCGGAGAAGATGCGGTCGTAGAAGTCGTCCTCGCCGAGCAGCTTCTGGTGGACGATCCGCAAGAACTCCCCGGACTGCGCGCCCTGGATGATGCGGTGGTCGTAGGTCGACGTGATCGTGAGGACCTTGGAGACCCCGAGCCGAGCCAGCTGCTCCTCGGAGGAGCCCTGGAACTCGGCGGGGTAGTCCATCGCGCCGACGCCGATGATGGCGCCCTGGCCGACCATCAGGCGGGGAACGGACTGCACCGTGCCGATCGTGCCCGGGTTCGTCAGCGTGATGGTGGTGCCCGCGAAGTCGTCGACGACGAGCGTGCCGATCCGTGCTCGCCGCACGACGTCCTCGTATGCCGCCCAGAAGCTGGCGAAGTCCATCGTGTCCGCGCTCTTGATGTTCGGGACGAGCAGCTGTCGGGTCCCGTCGGGCTTGGCCAGGTCGATGGCCAGTCCCAGGTTCACGTGTGCGGACTGGGCGACCGCCGGCTTGCCGTCGAGCTCCGTGTAGCCCGCGTTCATGGCGGGGAGATCGGCGATGGCCTCGACGATGGCGTAGCCGATCAGGTGGGTGAAGGAGACCTTCCCGCCACGGCTGCGCGAGAGGTGGTTGTTGATGACGATCCGGTTGTCGACGAGCATCTTGGCGGGCATCGACCGGAAGGAGGTCGCGGTCGGGACACTGAGGCTCGCCTCCATGTTCGTGACGACCCG
>Ga0209745_1000470_pt1 | contig 24311 bp, 16 predicted proteins | sample BarGraNGADG00312_FD_184495 | JGI IMG/M metagenome (GOLD analysis project Ga0209745, IMG submission 184495) | Arctic peat soil microbial communities from Barrow, Alaska - Barrow Graham LP Ref core NGADG0004-312 (SPAdes) (version 2) | ecosystem: Environmental > Terrestrial > Soil > Wetlands > Peat...
CTCTGCACCCTGCAAACGGTCCTGGCAGCAGGAGGACCACGTTGAACACGTCCACCTTGGGGACCGATCCGACCCACCGGTTGGTCCGCGCCAGGAACGCCAGATAGTCGCGCTTCGGCATCAAGACAGCCCGTTGGGCGCCCTGGATGTCGAGCGTCTCGATCAGGGCTTCGTCGTGCCACTCCTCGTGGAGGTCCCATCCGGCGTTCCGAAAATAGTAGTAGAACGGGTGCTGGTAGGCGCCGGTCGGGAGCCACACGAAGAGCGAGGTCTGCGGCCGGCCGGCGCGCCGCTCGACCGGTTACTGCCGGTCATCAACGGCACTCACCGCCGCTGGGCGCAGTTCATAAGGTTGCTCGATGGCAAGGCGTTCGTGCGAACGGTCCAGCATATATTCGCGGGCCGATGACGCTGATCGACTTGCTCGAGCTCTACGCGTGGCACGGCCGCCATCACACCGCGCAGATCACGGCGCTCCGTCAGCGGATGGGCTGGTCGCGCGTCTTGACGGTTTCGACGTAGGTCCGAAACGTCTCGTCGCTGTCGCGGCTCACGCAGATCCAATCGCCGTCGAAGCGGCCACACGCGGCGCCCGCGATCGTGAATCTCGGCACGTGTGCCGGCGAAACGACGTAGATGGTCTGCGCGTCGAGTGTTCGTTCGCTGACCGCTCGCTCCATGCGACGGCACTCCGCTCTCACCTTCTTGGCGGGCAGGCGCGCGAAGATGCCGCTGTTGTAGGTCGTCTTCAGGCGGTACGCCAGGAGCATGTAGCGGTACGCGTGGTCCTCTTCGTACGGATCGCCGCAGACGCCGAGTACCTGCATTGGAAAGAGCGCCAGGTGACGGTAGCGCCCGGCGGCCAGCCGGAAATTGAAAAGGGGCACCTGGTGGAACGCCTTCTGTGACAACCAGAACGGATCAACCTTGAGGTCCACCGCCTGCAGCGTGACCGCCGCCGCGAGCAGCGCGGTCGCCGTCGATTGACGTCCGGGCCCGAACGCGCGCGTGACGCCCCAGACGCCAAACATCAACACGAGGTAGTGAAGAGGCCAGATGAAGCGGCCCGACGCGCGAAAGGGCGTGACCAGCGGCGTGAGCCAATCAATTCGCAGCAGTTCGTGACCACCGACCGTCACGACGCTCGAGAGCGCATAGAAGCCCATCAACACGCAGGCCGCAACGACCGGCCAGATGTGCTGCCCCGTGGACGGTCGCCGGCGGACGAACACGAGGGCGGCCGCAACCAGAAGGACGAGACCGCCGAGGCCGAGGAAGCCCAGCCCTTCCCACTGAAACGTGGGCAGGGGCACCGAAGGCAACAGGCGCGAGAGGTGCATTGGATTAACGAACGTCAGCAGGTCGGACGAAAAACTTCCGAAACCCATTGTTCCAAGCTGCGCCTTGCCGAAGTAGCCGATCGCGCCAAATACGGCCAGCATGCCGGCCGTGGTGGCGAGCGCGGCGGCTGCGGCACGGCCAATCGTCATCAGCCCCGATCGCCATAGTCGTACGTAGAGTGCCTGCGCGAGCACCCAGCACATCGCGGCGAGATACGGATGAATAGCAGCCGCCAGCATCGCTGCGCCCGTCGACAGCCACGCGGACCGGCGCGCGGATCCCACGTCGGGCTCGGCGCGAAGCCCGAGATACATCAGCCCGAGCAGCAGCCAGTGGGCGCAGAGCGTGTCGTGGCCAAGCCGGGCCACGAGGACCGGGCTCAAGACGACGAGGCAGCCGCCGAGCACTTGTTGTCCGGGACGTTTCGTCACCGTGCTGGCCAAGGCGGCGCCCATGTAGCCCTGCATGACGAAGCAGAACGCGAACCACGGACCAATGAACTGGAAATTCGCCGGCAGCAGGCTCGAGAAGGGTTTGAGCAGCAGCGACACAAGCGGATTCGAGTCCGTGAATCCGATGGTGGTGCCGATCGGATAAGGCATGGCGGCGAGCTTGCCGAGCGGGAATGTCCACGGCTCGTTGCGGAAGAGCAGCCATCCGAGCCAGTGCTGCAGCCAGTCGCCGGCCAGAACCCATCCGACGTTCATGGGATTCAGCGTCGAGCCTCCGCCGATCTGGAGGAACCAGACGAAGCCCAGGAGACCGGCGACGAGGCGGGGCCAGCGCGGGCTTGTCATCGCGGAGTGCCGCTCTGCCGGCGCAGCCGCGCGCGAAGCCTCACGAGCCGGACCGCCATCTTCAGAGGATCGAGGCCGAACACGAGCGAAGACCCCCCGCGCTGGTGGCAGTCGATGGGGACTTCCGTGAACCGGGCGCGCGCCTCTCTGAGCAAGACCAGCACCTCAATATCGAGCAGCCAGCGATTTTCCTGCAGTTGGGGGAGGACTGGTCGAAGGAGCGACGCCCGGAAGAACTTGAGCCCGCACTGTGAATCGTAGAAGCCCAGGTGAAACAGTTCCTCCACGCCCGTCGCGAACGTTCGCCCCTGTATATGGCGAAACAGCGACCGCTCCACGGACCGTCCGGCCATCTTCACGCGCGATCCGCAGACCGCATCCACCGAAGCGTCGGGAAGCAGGTTGGCCAGCCGCCAGTACTCCCGGGCCGGCACCGCGCCGTCCGCGTCGATGAAGCCGAGCCAGTCGGCGTTCGCGTCGGCTCGACTCCAGCCCCAACGAACCGACGCGCCCTTGCCCTGATTGCGCTGGGCGCGCAGGTACTGAATACCGTGCGGCGCCCCGCCGCGTCGCAGGGTCTCGGCCGCCGCATCCACCGCCTGGCGCTGCCGGGCCTCCTGGTCCGCCTTGCTGCCATCGTCCACTACCAGCGCTGTGACAATGGTCGATGTTTGGCGAAGTCCCTCCGATGCCCAGTCCTGGAGGAAGGCGGACAGCCGGTCTCCCTCATTGTACGCCGGCATCACTGTAGTAACATTCACCGTTCGCCTACGCCGCGCAGAGGCTGACATATTGTCCAATCGAAAGCAACACCGACGCAGTCGCCGTAATTCGCCGGCACGTTGCCGTCTCGAAACTCATCGGCCACGACCAGATTCAACTCCGACCAGACCGCCAGCATCGGTTGATAGCCCCGCCCGCCTTCATACGCCCGCAGCGTCGCCTGTTTGTGGCTCTCGATGATCGTCGCATCCTGATCCACCGGCGCGATGCCCTGATCCGGACACCGCCGACCCACCTCCTGCACCAACGTCCGATTGACCCGCGCCAAGCCCTGCAAGGGCGCCGTCTCCTCCGGAATGTACGCGATCTCCTCCGGGCCCCGGCGCGCCTGCGCCGCCGTGATCAGGGCCTCGTCGTGAAAGCTGTAGAGAAACTTCCGCGCCGCCGCGGCCTGAGCAATATGTAGAAACTCCAGGCGCGGGCCTTCAGACCCGCGGCTGCTTCGGTCCCCCGGCTCGTCGCTCACCGACCAACTCGCGCCATAGGCGCAGCCGGAGCAGAAACAGGTCCCGGAACGCACGGAGGATGACCCGCAGGTTCGCTCCCGTCGGGTGGCCTGCCGTCCTCGGGAGATGCGTCACCGCGACGTCGGCGATGACGAAGCCGCGCGCCCGCGCCCCGGCCAGCAGCTCGGTGTCGATCATCGCCCCGTTCGACTGGGTGTGCACGTGCTGCAACAGGTCGCGGCGGAAAAGCTTGAAGCCGCAGTCGATGTCGCGGCACAACCGGCCGAACAGCGTGGCGACGACGAGGTTCCACCCGAACGCGTTCACCTTCCGGATGAACGCGTCCTGGCGATTGGCACGGTAGCCGCTCACGATATCCGCGTCGCCCGCCCGCTCAATGAGCCGTCGGAGTTCGGTTGGGTCGAACTGGTTGTCGCCGGGCAGGAACGCAATCCAGTCGTGCCTCGCGGCATCGAATCCGGCCCGGAGCGAACCGCCATAGCCCCGGTTCGGAATGTGCTCGACCAGCCTCAGGTGAGGCACACGCGGAACAAGATCCCGAACGACCTGCCCCGTGCGGTCGCCGCTCCCGTCGTTGACCGCGATGATCTCGTAGTCGATGCCGAGCGATTGGACGGCGGCCGAGACGCGCTCGATCGTCGCGGCCACGGAGCCTTCTTCGTTGTACGCGGGGATGACGACGGACAGTCCCGACAACGTCCTGGTCTGACCCGGAGTCGCACCGGGAGCGGCAAATCGGTGGGAGGGCGTCACTGTCTCCCCGGGAACTCGTTCACGAGCACGACAATCAGGCTGATCAGGGCGTCGAGGTCGCGACCGTCGATGAGCTCGACGGGAGAGTGCGAGTAGCGTCCCGGCCACGAGATCGGCACGACGATGCTGCCGTACTTGCTGAACTGGGAGCCGTCGTTCCCGCCGCTCGTCACGCCGACCGTCGTGGGGACCTGGCGCGCTCCCGCGAGCGCGCGAATCCGCGCCACCGTCTCGGGCGGCGTGATGCTGCTGTTGTCCACGGCGCGCAGGACGGCGCCGGTGCCGAGCGGGATGTGCGCCATTCGCTGCGGGTCCACCGGCGAGTCGGAGGACACAAAGGTATCGACCGCAAACACGTAGGCCGGGTGCAGTCGCTCGGCCAGCGCGCCCGACCCGGCGAGGCCCGTCTCTTCCTCGACGACCCAAGCGAACGTGACGCGGTTCGTGACCTTCGCCGGGTCGATTTTCTCGAGCGCCGCCAGCAGCGCGGCGCACCCCGCCCGGTCGTCGATCGCGCGGGCCGATCCGCGCGATCCGGCGAGCCGCATAAACTCCTTCCGGACCGTCGCCGTGTCGCCCTTGACGATGCCAAGCGCCTCGGTCTGCTGCCGGCTGGTGGTCCCGAAGTCGAGCAGGACCTCCTCGGCCTTCGGCTGTGTCTCGGCGGCCCGCAGGTAATTCGGACGCGGCGCCACGATCGCGGGAACCTGGCCCCGGGCCGTGTGCACGAGCACCGGGTGCGCCTCCAGCAGGCTGTCGAAGAAGCCGCCGCGCTTGCGCACCGCGGCCGTCCCGTCGTCCTGGATGCTGACGATCTCGTAGCCGAGTTCGTCGGTGTGGGCCACGAAGAGAACCTGCTGTCCGCCCTGGCCGAACGACACCGTCAGGTTGCCCTTCGCATCGACCTCCGGCCTCGCCCACCTGGGAAGGCGTCTGGCCACGGCCTCCCGCACGGCCGTTTCGTGGCCGGAGACACCGTAGGCAGCGATGAGCGCGTCGAGGTGCGCGAATACGTCCGGCCGGTTCTCGTGCGGGCGGCCGGCCAGGCTTCCCGAGACGGCTGTGCCCTTCGGCAGCCCGGCCATCTCGGCGAGCAACGCGGTGACCGCGGACAGGTCGTCGTCCTGGACCGTCTCGACTGGCGTCTGCGCGAACAGCGTCGGGATCGCCAGCGTCTGGACCGTGGCGCGACGCCACGCGTTCGTACCGCGGAGAGCCGGAACGGTCTGAATCGCCAGGCCCGCCTGGCGCGCGCGATCGATCAACGCCGCGTCGGCTTCTGGCACGACCGGGCCGCCGCCCAGGCGACCGAGCGCGCCTTTCGCATCGGCCGTGTCACGCCCCGGCGCGCCGCGACTGAGGAGGACCACCAGGTCCGGGTCCGTGGTCTGGCCAAGCCGCGCGAGGCCACGGTCGCCGAAGAACCCCTGGGCAACCCAGGCGATCGTGAGCGTGCCGGTGACGGCGGGCGGCTGTTTCAGGCCCGCCAACAGGTTGACGAGTGCGAGCGCTCCGCCCCGCGCCTGTGCCGCCACGCCGGCGGTTCGTCCCCCGGCCAGCCGCTGGACACGCTCGCGGAGGGCGACGGTGTCGAGCAACCTGATCCCGAGTTTCTCGACGTCTGCGCGCGAGTTGGCGCCGACGTCCACCCAGAGGTCGTCGAGTCCCTTGATCGCGGTGGACGTGTCGCGGCCGCGCTGCAGGTGGCTCGAGGCGGTCGCCACGATGCCCGGAACGTGGGTGGACACCTTCCACGCTGCCGGACCTTTGCCGACGGGCGCGGTCACGCCAGTCGTGCGGATGACCACCGGCTGTCCGTAGACGAACTGGTCGAACAGGCGGTAGCTGGCCCCGGTGGACACCCGGGTGAGTCGCAGGAAGCCATCGTCCGTGATGCCCGAGACCAGGTAGCCGTCCTCGTCGATGGTCGCGGCGATCAGCAGATGCGGCTGGCCCTGTCCGATCGTCAGCACCAGGTTGCCGACCTCGTCAACCTTTGGCGTGGCCCACGCGGGCAGCATCCCGGCGACGGCCTGCCGCACGTCAGACTCGAAGCCCGACACGCCCTGCGCCTGGATCAGCGCGGCAAGCCGGTCGTCCGCCGCCGCCGATGCGACGCCGGGAGCACAGAGGGCCAGGAATGACAAAACGGCGAGAGCTCGACGACACGTTGGCATGACCGGCGTCTCCAGGGGGACAGTCGGGGATCATATCAGGAGGAAGGGCGGATACCCAGTCCGCCGCTCCCCGTGTTTTGTTACGATAGACACGTGCTTGAATCCACGACTTTGGTTCGCGTGTCCGCGGGTCGTCTGGCGGCGATCGCTCTCGCGCTCGGCGCCTGTTTCCCATATCAGGTTGCCGCCCAGGGCGATCCGGTGAAGTGGTCTGCGAGTACGAAAGCGACGAAGGTGCCGCCGGGCGGCACCTTCGAGGTCCAGGCTCTCGCGCAGATCGCAGAAGGGTGGCACCTCTATTCGCTCACCCAGCCGCCGCCGCCCATCGCGACCAGGATCACCGTGGCGCCAGGGCAGCCGTTCAGCCTGGGCGGCAGCATCGACGCGCCGTCACCGCACACGGCCTTCGATCAGAGCTTCGGCATCGACACCGAGTTCTACGCGGAGAGCGCGGCATTCTCGGTGCCCGTGAAGGCGGTGGTTGATGCGCCCGCCGGGAAAACGAAGGCTCGGGTGCAGGCGTACTTCCAGACCTGCAACGACCAGTTCTGCCTGCCGCCGAAGACCGTGACGATGGACGTGGCGATTGAGATCTCCGGCGCGCCGGTGGCTCGGACCCCAGCATCCGCGCCGGCTGCGACGCCCGCCACCGCGGCTCCGCCGGCTGCCACTCCGTCCCCGGCCGCCCGGAAGGATGCTGACGCCCAGGCGGTTACGCCGCCGCCTGCGGCCGGCCTGCCCGCCGCCGGGGTTGCCGCAGGTGGGGCTGCGCCTGCCATGCCCACTCCGGGGACTCCCGCGGGCGCCGCAGCGGTCGCGTCGTCCGCCGCCACGCCGGCGGTGCCGGCGCAGGGCCAGGGATCGCTCTGGTCGTTCATCTGGCTGGCGATGACCGTCGGTGCGCTGTCGCTGCTGACGCCGTGCGTGTTCCCGATGGTGCCGATCACGGTCTCCTACTTCACGAACCACGCCGCGGGTAGCCGCGGCAAGGCGGTGCAGCAGGCGGTGACCTACATGCTCGGCATCATCCTGACGTTCACGGCGCTCGGCATGGCCATGGCGCTGCTGCTCGGCGCGACCAGCCTGAACCGGTTTGCGGCGAACCCGTGGATCAACATCCTCATCACCGGCATTTTCCTCGCCTTCGCGCTCAGCCTGTTCGGCGTGTTCGACCTCGGCGTGCCGCCGGCGCTGGTCAACAAGCTCGATTCCCTGACGCGGCGGCAGGGCGGCAGCCAGACGCTGGCGACGTTGCTGATGGGTCTGACCTTCACGCTCACGTCGTTCACCTGCACGGCGCCGTTCATCGGCACGCTGCTGGTGATGGCGGCGGGCGGCGATTGGCAATGGCCGCTCGTCGGGATGCTCGCGTTTTCGACGGTGTTTTCGCTGCCGTTCTTCCTCCTCGCGCTGATGCCGCAGTGGATGGCGTCGCTGCCGAAGTCGGGCGGCTGGCTGAACTCGGTGAAGGTGCTGATGGCCTTCCTCGAGGTGGCCGCCGCGACGAAGTTCCTGTCCAACGTCGATCTGGTCTGGGGCTGGGGGATCTTCACGCACGACGTCGTCCTCGCCACGTGGGTGGTCATCTTCGTGATGATGGCGCTCTACGTGCTCGGGCTGTTCCGCTTCGCGCACGACGCGCCCGTCAAGCACGTGGGCATCACGCGGCTGACGACCTCGCTCGTGTGCGGCACGATCGGGTTGTGGCTGATGACGGGGCTGGTCGGCAAGCCGCTGGGCGAGCTGGAAGCGTTCCTGCCTCCGCCGCCCGAGTCGCTCGAGTCGGGCGTGTCCACGGTCGCCGGCTCGAACGAGCTGTCGTGGATCATGAACGACTACGAGCAGGCGCTGGCGACGGCGAAGCGGGAAGGGAAGCGCGTGTTCATCGACTTCACCGGCTACACCTGCACGAACTGCCGGTGGATGGAAGCGAACATATTCCCGCGCGAAGAGGTGCGCCGCGAACTCGCCGGCTTCGTGCGCGTGCGGCTCTACACGGACGGTGAGGGCGACGTCTTCCAGCGGCAGCAGCAGTTGCAGCAGGACAAGTACAAGACGGTCGCGCTGCCGTTCTACGCGGTGGTCAACGCCGACGGCAGCCCGGTGGTCAGCTTCCCCGGCCTGACCCGCGACCTGGCGCAGTTCGTGGCGTTCCTGAAACAGGGTCGGGCGACGATCGGCCGGTAGGGGCGGGTTTGAAACCCGCCCCTACAGCTGTTTCCAGACGTCCCAGGTTCGTTCATAATGCCGAGTCATGCCCCGCATCCTCCTTGGCCTCGATGTCGGCAGTTCGTTCGTGAAGGCGGCGCTCGTTGACGCTGACACCGGAGCGCTCGTCGCGCAGGCGTCGGCCCCGTCCTCTGAGATGCCCATCGCCGCGCCGCAGCCCGGCTGGGCCGAGCAGGACCCGGCCGAATGGTGGCGCCACGCGGTCGCAGCCGTTCGCGACGCGGTTCAGCGCGCGGGCGTCCCAGGCACGGAGGTGTGTGCCGTCGGCATCTCGTACCAGATGCACGGCCTGGTGGTGGTCGATACGCACCAGCAGGTGCTGCGGCCCGCGATCATCTGGTGCGATGGCCGGGCGGTCGAGATCGGACAGCGCGCGTTCGACGAGATCGGACGCCTCTCCTGCCTCGCGCGGCTGCTCAATTCCCCTGGCAACTTCACCGCCTCGAAGCTGCGATGGGTCAAGGAACACGAACCGGAGGTCTTCGCCTCGACCGACAAGGCGATGCTCCCGGGCGACTACCTTGCCATGCGGCTCACGGGTCGCATCGCGACCACCGCGTCGGGCCTCTCGGAAGGCATCTTCTGGGACTTCTTCGACGGCCGAGTCTCCGAGGACGTACTCGACGTCTACGGCTTGTCGCCCGCGCTCATTCCTGAGATCGTCCCGACGTTCGGCCACCAGGGAGAAGTGACGGCCGCGGCCGCGAATGAGCTGGGGATTTCGGCGGGCACGCCCGTCGCCTACCGCGCCGGTGACCAACCGAACAACGCGTTCTCGTTGAACGTCCTCGAGCCGGGGGAAGTGGCTGCAACTGCGGGAACGTCGGGCGTCGTCTTCGGCGTGGGCGATCAGGCGCGGTGGGACAACGACTCGCGCGTCAATACCTTCCTTCATGTCAATCATCGGCCGGACGCACCGCGCTACGGCGTGCTCCTGTGCGTCAATGGAACCGGGTCGCTCAACAGTTGGGTGAAGCGGACGGTGGGGGAGGGGTTGACGTACGACGAGATGAATCGCGCCGCACTCGAGGCGCCGATCGGGTCGGACGGGATTCTCGTGTTCCCGTTCGGAAACGGCGCCGAGCGGACGCTTGGCAATCGCGACCTCGGCGCGTCGGTGCACGGCCTGTCGTTCAACCGGCACACGCGGTCGCACCTGTTCCGGGCGGCGCAGGAAGGGATCGTCTTCGCGCTGAACTACGGCATCGACATCATGCGCGAGATGGGGATCGACGTGCGCGCGGTGCGCGCCGGCCGCGCCAACATGTTCCTGAGTCCGCTGTTCGCGCGTGCATTCGCCGATACGTCCGGCGCGGTGGTGGAGTTGTACGACACCGACGGGGCGCAGGGCGCCGCCCGCGCCGCCGGTGTCGGCGCCGGGATCTTTCCGACGACGCGCGACGCGTTCGCCGGCCTGCGTGCCTGCAACCGCCTCGAGCCTGACGCGACGACATCCGCCCGGTATCGTGAGGCCTACGCCCGCTGGCTCGACGCGCTGTCACGCCGGATGCGCGAACCCTGACCGTCTACTCTTCCGCCAGCAACCGTCGCTCGCCGGTCAGCGCCCGGATCCCGGCTGCGTCCTGCACCACTTCGAGCGCGCCGAGGTAGTCGCCCTGCGGGCTTCTCACCGGGTAGTAGCGGATGTGGATGAAGCGTCCGCCCATTTCGATCCAGAACTCCGCCATCGTCCGCGTTCCCGCCTTGAAGTCGGCCAGGATCTTGTTGACGAGGTGCACGCTCTTCTCGGGATGGCAGTTCTGCACCGCCATGCCTATCACGCCACGCGTCCGCGGAAAGATCTTCTCCCCGTTTTCGTGGCTGAAATAGCGCACCTTGTCGTCCTTGTCCACGAAGGACAATTCCACCGGGAGCGTGTTGAGGATGGCGGCCATCACATCGCGCTCGACGCCGAAGGAGAGGTCCTCGACGCCCCCTCCGGTGATGATGCGGTCGGCCAGCGCGTAGTACTTCGCGCGGGTGTCGGGCCCGACCGACGCCTCGGTGGCGATGATGCCGGCGACGACAGCGTCCCCGTCCGCCCCGCTCATCACGCGGCGCGCCATCGGGTAGAGGATGTCGTTCTCCTTCCAGAAGTGGTTCTTCATCAGGGTGACATACTCGGCGAACACGTTCCTCAACTCGCCAAGCGCCCCGGTGTTCCCGCCGATGTACTCGTCTACCAGGTCCACGAGCCGCGGCAGCAGCGATCGGTTCTGCTCGTGCTCGGCGAGCATCACCGCGAGCGGACCGCCATGTTGGGGGATTCCGCGCTGCTCGATGAGGGGGAACAGGTGGTTCTCTTCCTTCTTGTTGTGACACCCGTCGACGTACTCCTGGAAGTACTGCGCCGCGTCGCGCAGCAGGCCCGGAGGCGGCGCGCCAGGGCCAGCCAGCGCCCGCTCCACCGCGTCGAAGACCTTCTCCGTGGTCTGATGATCGTTCATGAGCAAGTCCGACCAGTTCTCCGCCATATATGCCTCTCTGCTTCCCGAAGTGGATGATTCCTTTTCACCTTATCATGGGAGGAGCACGCCGGCGATGCCTATGACCAACGTCATAACAGCGTCCTCTGCTATGCGACTGCGCGCCTCACCGGTCGGCGGCGACCGCCCTCCCAACCCGCGTCGGCGTTTGAGGTCCGGGACGAGGACGTGGTCAAATGAGCGGACTCGGCGCAGACATTCCCTGGAGGTCATGTGAAACGCTTGCGTCTTCTCGTCGGGTTCACGATCCTGCTGGCAGCGTCCGATCTCACCCTTCGCGCACAGTCCGGCGCTGGCGGCGCACAGAAACCGGCGGCGCAGGCCCAGAAGCCCGAGGAGAAGCAGGCCGATACCAAGGATCTCCTGACGTCCGGGACGTTCTCGGGCCTGGCGTGGCGGACGATCGGGCCCGCCGTGACCTCCGGACGCGTTATCGACATTGCCGTGCGCCCCGACCGCCACGCCACCTGGTACCTCGCCACGGTGGGCGGCGTCTGGAAGACCGAGAACACCGGCATGTCCTGGACGCCGGTGTTCGACTCCGAAGGGTCGTTCTCGATTGGCTGCGTCACCATCGATCCGCGCAACCCGCACACCATCTGGGTCGGCACCGGCGAGAACAACAGCCAGCGCAGCGTCTCGTACGGCGATGGCGTCTACCGGTCGCTGGACGCTGGCAAGACGTGGGAGAACGTGGGCCTGAAGGACTCGATGCACATCGGCCGCATCGTCGTCGATCCGCGCGACTCGAAGGTCGTCTACGTGGCGGCCATGGGACCGCTCTGGTCGGCGGGCGGCGACCGCGGGCTCCACAAGACGACGGACGGCGGGAAGACCTGGAAGGCGGTGTTGACGGTCAGCGAGAATACCGGGGTGAGCGATGTGGCGATCGACCCGCGCAATCCCGACAACCTCTACGCGGCCGCCTATCAGCGGCGGCGCCACGTGTGGACCTTGATCGACGGCGGCCCGGAATCGGCCCTCTACACGTCCACGGACGCGGGCGCCACCTGGAAGAAGCTGGACAACGGCCTGCCCAAGGAAGACATGGGACGAATCGGCCTGGCCGTCTCGCCCGTCAACCCGGATGTCGTGTACGCCGTCATCGAAGCGGCGAACAAGGCCGGCGGCTTCTTCCGTTCGACCGACCGCGGCGCGAGCTGGGAGAAGATGAGCGGCTACGTGCCGGGCGGCCCGATGTACTACAACGAGATTGTCGCCGACCCGAAGCACGTGGACCGCGTGTACTCGATGGACGTCTACATGCAGGTCACCGACGATGCCGGCCGGACGTTCAAGAATGCCGGCGAGCGGTGGAAGCACGTGGACAACCACGCGCTGTGGATCGACCCGGACGACAGTGACCACCTCGTAAACGGAAACGACGGCGGCGTCTACGAGAGCCTCGACCGCGGCCGCACATGGGAGTTCAAGGCGAACCTGCCCATCACGCAGTTCTACCACGTGGCCGTGGACAATTCGACGCCCTTCTACTACGTCTACGGCGGTACGCAGGACAACACGTCGATGGGCGGGCCGTCGCGCACCACGACCGACCACGGCATCACCAACGACCTCTGGTTCGTGACGACTGGCGGCGACGGGTTCGTCAGCCGCATCGATCCGGACGACCCGAACATCATCTACGCCGAGTCGCAGCACGGCGTGATCGTCCGCTTCGACCGACGGACCGGCGAGCAGATCGACATTCAGCCGCAGGCCGGCAAGGACGAGGCCCCGCTCCGCTGGAACTGGGACTCGCCGCTCGTCATCAGCCCGCACCTGCACACGCGCCTCTACGTTGCGGCGCAGCGCGTCTTCCGGTCCGACGACCGCGGCAACTCGTGGACGCCGATCAGCGGCGACCTGACTCGCCAGGTCGACCGGAACGCACTGAAGGTGATGGGGCGCGTGTGGAGCGTGGACGGGGTGGCGAAGAATGCGTCCACCTCGTTCTACGGGAACATCGTGTCGCTGGCCGAATCGCCCGCGAAGGAAGGGCTGATCTACGTCGGGACCGACGACGGGCTGGTGCAAGTGACCGAGGATGGCGGAAAGAGCTGGCGGAAGATCGAGAAGTTCCCGGGCGTGCCCGCCAACAGCTACGTGTCGCGGCTGGAGCCGTCGCCGGGCGACGCGGACACGGTGTATGTCGCGTTCGACAACCACAAGATGGGCGACCTCAAGCCGTACCTGCTCGAAAGCACCGACCGGGGGCGTACGTGGACGTCCGTGGCCGGCAATCTGCCCGAGCGCGGGTCGGTCTACGTCGTCGTGGAAGACCCCGAGAAGTCGAGCCTGCTGTTCGCGGGGACGGAGTTCGGCGTCTTCTTCACGAGAGATGGCGGGAAGAAGTGGACGAAGCTCGAGGGCGGCCTTCCGACGATTGCTGTCCGAGACATCGCCATCCAGAAGCGGGAGCACGACCTGGTGATCGCCACCTTCGGCCGCGGCTTCTACGTTCTCGATGACTACCGACCGCTGCGGCAGATCTCGCCGGAAGTGCTTGCGCAGAACGCCATGTTCCCGGTGCGCCAGGCGTGGATGTTCGTGCCGTCGCTCCCCTATGGCCTCCGGGGCAAGGGGTTCCTGGGCGAATCGTTCTACGCGGCGCCCAACCCGCCGTTCGGGGCGGTCTTCACCTACTACCTGAAGGACGCACTGCAGACCAAGCGTCAGGCCCGCCAGGCGCAGGAGAAGAAGCTCGCCAAGGAAGGCGGCGCCATCACATATCCGCCCTGGGACTCTCTTCGCGCAGAGGACCGTGAAGAGGTCCCTGCCGTCGTGCTGACGGTGACGGATGATGCGGGCAACGTCGTGCGCCGACTGACCGGCCCGACGAGCGCCGGGTTCCATCGTGTCGCGTGGGACCTGCGCTATCCGCCGGCCGATCCCTCATCGGCCGAGCCGTTCTTCTTCAGCGACGAAGACCTCTTCGCGACGCCGCCGGTTGGGCCGATGGCGGCGCCGGGGACCTACAAGGTCTCGATTGCGACCCGCGTGGATGGCCGGTTGGCGCCAATCGGCGAGCCGCAAGCATTCCAGGCGGCGCCCCTTGGTACCTCGGCGCTGCCCCCGGCAGACCGCGCGGCGACGCTCGAATTCGCGCGGAAAACGGCCCGGCTGCAACGCGCGGTGCTGGGCGCGTCCGAGGCGGCGAAGGACCTTCGCAAGCAGCTGACGCTCATCAAGCGGGCCGTGGAAGACTCGCCAAAGGCGGACGCGACGCTGATCGACGACGTGAGGCGCATCGACGGGCGCGTCGGTGACCTCCAGTTCGCGCTCGACGGAGACGCCGTCGTGCGCCGGTATAGCGAGCCGACACCCGCCTCGATCGTCGAGCGCGTGCAGGGGATCGTCGCCGGCCACTGGTCGTCAACATCGGCGCCGACCGAAACGCACAAGCGGTCGTACCAGATCGCGAGCGACTCGTTCGCGCCGGCACTCGAGCAGTTGCGAACGATCGTGGAGGTGGACATGAAGGCCCTCGCCGATCGACTCGAGGCGATTGGGGCCCCGTGGACGCCGGGGCGTGTGCCGCGCTGGTCGCCGGAGAAGTAGCTCTCGCGGTCGCGCCTCAGACAGATTCCGGGGGTTCGACAGGAACGTGCTTCAACGGTGACGATCTCAGCCCTGGAAGGTGTCTCTTTCGTGTGGATGAGCCAGGTCCTGGAACAGCCATGGTGAACGACCGCGCGAGGCCGACCGGGTGGCGGCGATGGGTCTCCGGGCCTCGGGGCACGGCTCTCTCTGCGGCCCTCGTCGCTGGAATCCTGTTCGGCGTTGCCTGGTTAGAACTTGGACGCTGGCGGGAGAACCAGCGCCTCCAGGTGTTGCGCGGGCAGGTCGAGGTGGCCCTCGGTGGTCGGAGCCGTGCGCTCGCCTCAGCCCTCGGGCGGCGGCTCGCGCTGCTCGACGGCCTCCACGCGTTCGTCGAACTCGAGGCCGGCTCCGACCGTCTTGCGCGTGTCTTCCCGGACTTTGCCTCACGCCTGCGTGGCGCCGTTCCCGGCATACGCAACCTCGCCGTGGCGAGGGGAACGGTCTACGTGCTCGTATCTCCCCTGGCTGGAAACGAGAAGATCATCGGCTACAACTTGCTGGCCGATCCTCGCGCCGAAGTCCGCGAGGACACCCGGCGCGCGCTCGACGGTCCCGGACCCTCGCTGAGCCGTCCCATCGAACTGGTCCAGGGCGGGCTGGGCGTCATCGCCCGGCGTGCCGTTCGACAAAACGGCGTCGTGTGGGGGTTGGTGGCGATCGTCCTCGACATCGACCCGATCCTGAAGGAATCGGGCCTCGTCCCACCGCGCGACGACGTGTTGACCGCCGTGCGGGCTCACGGCGGTCCCGTCTTCTTCGGACCGCCCGAGACGTTCGCGGGCGACCCGGTCATCCAGCAGATCAACCTCCCGGACGGCTCCTGGGACATCGCCGCACAGCCACGGCGAAGCTGGCGCGCGCCGTTGATGGAAGAGCGCCGCCTCTGGCTGGCGTCCGGCCTCGTCCTGGTGTTCATTCCCATGGCGCTGGTGTTTGCCCTGACCTGGCGTCAGAGCGTCCGTCGGCAATACCAGGCGGACACCGAGCGGCTGATCGAGGAGCGCACGGCCGCCCTGGCCCGCACGACCGTCATTGTCGAGAACAGCCCCGTCGTTCTCGTGCGGTGGCTGCCCGAGGACGGGTGGAGGGTCGAATACGTCTCCGACAACATCGCGCAGTTCGGTTACTCGCCCGCGGAGTTTCAGTCCGGCAGGCTGAAGTGGTCCGACATCCTGATACCCGCGGACCGCGAGCGGATGCGCCAGGAGGTTGCCAGGGACCGCGACGTGGGCCTGCGCCGCACGCGGCAGGAGTACCGGATCGCCACGGCAGACGGGCGCGTGCGATGGATGGAAGACCGGACGTCGATCGTCGAAGGTCGCGGCGGCCGGCTCATTCACCAGGGCATCATCATCGACGTCACCGAGCGGAAGCAGCGCGAAGAAGCGGAGCGGGAGGCGGAGCGCCAGCTCCGGGACATTCTCGAGAGCGTGCAGCTGATCGCGGTGATGATGGACACGACCGGCCGCATCACGTTCTGTAACAGCTATCTCCTCGGCCTGACAGGCTGGGGGCGCGAGGAGATCATCGGAGGGGACTGGTTCGAACTCTTCGTGCCGGTGTCGGCGCGCGCGGACGTCCGTCGCTGGGTCCAGGAATCCCTCGACAAGGGGGCTTTCGACGGTAGCCACGAGAATCCCATCGTGACGCGTGACGGTGTCGCGCGCGAAATGTTCTGGGACAACACGTTGATCCGGGATGTGTCGGGGACGGTCATCGGCCTCGCGAGCTTCGGCCGCGATGTGACCGAGCAGCGTCAGTTGGAGGCACAGTACCGCCAGTCGCAGAAGATGGAAGCCGTCGGGCAGCTGGCGGGCGGCATCGCCCACGACTTCAACAACCTGCTCCAGGTGATCGGCGGCTACGCCAGCATGGCGCTCGATGCCGTACCGGCCGGATCGCCGCTCGGCATGGAAGTCACCGAGATCCAGCGGGCGGCCGACCGAGCCACCTCGCTGGTGCGGCAACTGCTGGCCTTCAGCCGCCGACAGACCATGGAGCGGCGGGTGATTGATGCCAACGACACCGTCGGCAATCTCCTGAAGATGCTGCGGCGGGTCATCGGCGAACACATCGAGCTCGAATTCCACCCGGGCCACGACGTCGCGACGGTGCACGCCGACCCGGGCCAGATCGAACAGGTGCTGGTGAACCTGTGCGTGAATGCGCGGGATGCGATGCCTGAGGGCGGGCGCATCACGATGTCCACGTCGCGCGTGGTCATCGACTCCGCGTTCTGCGAGCAGCGGCCCTGGGCCCGTCAGGGCGAGTTCGTCCTGCTGACCGTGTCGGATACCGGCCCGGGAATCCCTCCCGACATCGTCGAGCACATCTTCGAACCGTTCTTCACGACAAAGGACGTGGGGAAGGGCACCGGGCTCGGCCTCGCCACGGTGTACGGGATCGTGAAGCAGCACGACGGGATGATCGAAGTCTCGACCGGGCCGGAACGCGGCGCGACCTTCCTGATCTACCTGCTCGCGGCTCCCAGCGACGTGAAGCCGGAAGAGCCGCAGGTGTCCGCGCCCGCGGCCCGCGACGGGCACGAGACGATTCTGCTGGCCGAGGACGAGGACCTGGTGCGGAACTTCGCGCTGCGCGTGCTCGAGCACGGCGGGTACCGGGTGCTCGTGGCGAAGGACGGCGCCGAAGCGATCGCGCTGGTCGAGTCACGCGGCCACGAGATCGACTTGGCGCTGCTCGATGTGATGATGCCGAAAGTCAACGGGCCGCAGGTTCACGCGCGGATCCGGCAGACCCACCCGGGAATGGCCGTGTTGTACTGCAGTGCCTACAGCCGGCAGGCGCTGACCGACAGCGCCGTGCCCGACGAAGAGAGCCTGGAGCTGTTGCTCAAGCCGTACGCACCGCGGGTGCTTCTCGAACGGGTGCGGGCGGTGCTGGCGGCGCGGGCCCGAGCTGGCGGCGCCTCGTCTGCCGGTCCTACTTCTTGACAGCCGCCGATCCGGCCACCTGCTGCCGGACCTTGTCCACGTTACGGTGGAAGACGAACAGAGGGTCGGCGTTCTCGGCTTTGGTGGTGAAGTTGTAGGATTTCCCGCCGCGCTTCTTGATGAGCAGGTGTTTCTTCAGATAGTCCACCTCGAACGTCTCGACCTCGGCGAACTTCAGCGAGAACGCATCGTCCTTGTTCGTGGTCTCGTAGCGGATCCCCTGCGGGTCTGCCAGCAGCCGGCCTTCGCACGACCCCATCGTGTGCCTGTGCACGACGTCCACCGCCTCCTCGAGGCGGATTTCCTTGAACCGCACCATCACGTCGGCCGTGCCGACCGCCACCTCGATTGGCGCGGCGTAGCCGTCGTAGCCCTCGGCGGTGAGGTTGAGATGATGGGTTCCCGGGGGAATCTCCTTCGCGGTCACCGGCGCGTTGCCGATGAACTTCCGATCGAGGAAGACCATGGCGCCCGGCACGTCGCTCTCGATGTGCAGCTCGCCGGTCGCGGGTTCCGCCGGCGCTGCGGGCGCCGGCGGCGCGGGCGCCTCCACCTTCTTCTTCGGCCGGGGCTTCCCGTCGCGCGACGTCTCGATGGTCGTCGTCGGCGGCTCGGGCTCGGGGGTCGACGAGGTTGCCGCCGGCGCCGGTGACGGCTTCGCGGTCGAGACGGCAGCCGGTTCGGCACTCCCTCCGCCGCGGATCATGGGCGCGAGCCAGTTGCCGGCGAGCGCGGCGATTGCGAGAAGAGCAACGCCTGCGACGCCGATGAGCGCCCACTGCCACGCGGGACGCGATGTGGGTGACGGGTGTTGTTTCAAGCTCATCGGCGCTTCCTCACTCCCATTCGATTGTGCCTGGCGGCTTGGACGTCACGTCGAGTGCCAGGCCGCTCACGCCAGGCAGCGCGAGGATGCCGTTTCGCAGTTCCTCGACCAGCGCATCGGGCAGCGCCGCAGGGGTTGCTGTCATCGCGCGCTCGGAGTGGATGGGTCTCACGATGACCAGCTCGCGACCGGCTCCATCGAGCTCGAGCGGGACGAGGACCGTCGGACACTGCCAGATTGTGTCGTAGAGACCGTGGCGTTGCAGGCCATCCATCACGATCGCATCGGCTTCACGCAGCAGGTCCAGGCGTTCGCGCGTCATCCCCGCGGCCAGCGGCCGCGCGGATGAGGGGAACGCGGGTCCGAGGTTCCAGATGCAGCGATTCAGGCCGGGGACCTGCTCGAGGATCATCCCGACGGCTTCGAGCAGGCGATCCCACGGGACTTGCCCACCAAGCATCACCGGGTGTTCGTAGGCCCGGAGATCGGCTTTCACGCCGACCGACCGGATAGGCAACGTCAGCGCCTGGATTCCGTAACGGGCGGCCAACGCCTCGACCCGCGGCTCGATCTCGGCAAATCCCTCGCGGTCCTCGGCGCCGCCCGAGCAGAGGAGACGCACGCCGAGACCCGGACCCGGGAACGGGTGGCGCCAGATCATGTCGTGCGGGATGCCGAGCTGCTCCCCGAGTTCCCGCACTTCAACCTTGTAGAGTTCCGCGAGCGGTTCGACGACGCGGCCCGCCTCGATCATCCGCTCGATGACCGGCACGCGGTTGTGATGCGTCTTGATCGTGTCTGCCCGCTTCGTCCCGCCCGTTTCGATCGTGTCGGGATAGATCGTGCCCTGGCCGAGCAGATGATCCTCGATGCCGAGCCGGCGCGCTTCGCGCTCGAACACCTCCACGAAGGTGTCGCCGATGATCTGCCGCTTCCGCTCCGGCTCGCTGACGCCCTCCAGCGCCTTCAGGAACACGTCGCCCGCGTCCACGAAGTGGAGATGCTCGCCGAGGCCGAGCGACTGGAGCATCAAAATGACGGCGCGGCTCTCTTCCTTGCGCATCAGCCCGTTGTCCACGTGCAGCAGGTGCAGGCGTTCGGGACCGATCGCCAGGCCGAACAGCTTCGCGGCGACCGTAGAGTCGACGCCGCCCGACGCGAGGAGGAAGACGGAACGATGCCCAACCTGGGCGCGCACGCGATCCACCTGCTCCTCGAGATACCGTTCCATCGTCCAGGACGGCGTGCAGCCGCAAATCCCGAGGACGAAGTTGGCGATCATCTCGTGGCCGTGGACCGTGTCGTCCACTTCCGGGTGGTACTGGAAGCCGTAGCGGCGGTAGCGGTCAGACCCGATGGCCGCGTAGCGGTGGCCGCCGCCTTCGCTCTCGCCGAGCACGGTGTAGCCGAGTTCCTCGAAGCCCTCGCCGACGCTGACCACCGAATCGAAGTGGCTCATGAAGACCGGCTCCACCGGGGCCAGGCCCCGGAAGAGCTGGTGGTCGCGGACGATGTGCAGGCTGGCTCGGCCCCACTCGCGACCGCCGTGCACAACCTGGCCGCCGTAGTGCTTCGCGATCTCCTGGTGGCCGAAGCAGAACCCGAGGATCGGGGTGTCGAGGTCGTAGATCGCCTTGGTATAGCCCGAGTCCTCGCCGAATGACGAGAAGCTCGGGCTGCCCGACAGGATGATCCCTTTGTAGCCGGAGAACATCTCGATCGGATCCTCCGGCTGACGAATCTCCGCGAGGACGCGAAGTCGGCGCACCTTGGTGGCAATCAGGTGCGCGTACTGCCCGCCGAAATCGACGACGGCGATCGTGTCGTGCCGACTCATCGCGCGAATCCGACCGTGTCGGTCGTCTTCGCGTCCTTGAGGTCGGCCTGGTAGAGATTCGTGTCGGTCATGTTGGCGTTGGTCAGGTCTGCGCCTCGGAGGGTGGCCCCCTTGAGGTTCACCTCCTTGAGGTTCGCGCCGACGAACGTGGCGCCCTCGAGGTTGGCGAACTCGAGGCTGGCCCCGCGCATGTAGGTGTTGGACATGTCAGATCCGGACAGGTTGGCGCGGATCAGGTCGGCGCCTGCGAAATTCAGTCCGTGCAGGTCGAGGCCCGAAAGATCCACGCCTGCGAGCCGGGCATGCTCCGTCACGGCCAGAATCTTGACGACGTCGGTCCGAGTCAGGTCTGCCATAAGCCTCCAGTGAGCGCAAGACTACTGCGTACGATAGCCCGACCACCAGCCGACGGCAACAGGCAACGCGCCTCGTCGCTATCTGGACGTTCGCAGGCCCGTGTGCTGTCCGATCCAGCTGGCCAGCAGGTCGAGGAATCCCGGGACGAACTCTTTCTTCAGCGTGGCGTACTCGCTCGCGCTGCCGGTGTTCGCCTCCTGGTAGAGATGGTTGGCGCTGGGCAGCACCACAATCCGGTGGTCCTTGTGCCCGCTCCGCGCGAACACCTCTTCCATCGCCTGCCTGTTGGCAGCGGCGGGGACCTGGAGGTCCTTGTCCCCGAAGATGGCCAGGATCGGCACCGTGACCTTCGCGAGCGTCGGCGCGGGGTCATAGTCCAGGAAATACTTGAACCACGGCGTGCGCACGAGCGCCACCTGCGCGGCCATCTGCTGGCGCGCCGCCGCCTGCGGGTCGCCGATGGCCTTGCGTTGCGCCTCCGGCAGGCGCGCGAGCGCGACCGCCGCCAGTTTCTCGCCGGCCTCCGCCACGGCCTCCCATCCCGTGCCCGACCGGACTGACGCGAACATCTGGCGCTGCAGGTCGGCGTTCGCCCGGATCTGCTCCTCGGGGATGTGCTCGGCCTTCGCGATCAGTTCCGCCTGCGCCAGGATGATTCTCTCGCCGGTCAACGCCGGACCCGACATCAGGATGATGAACGCGACGTCGGTGGACCTGGCGGCTGCCATCGGCGCGACGATCCCGCCCTCGCTGTGGCCCAGCATCCCGATGCGCGCCTTGTCGATGTCCTGTCGCGCCATGAGGAACTGCACCTGCGCGAGCGCGTCGCCGGCAAAATCAGCCGATGTCGATTGTGCCGTCGTGCCGGTGGATCCGCCCACGCCGCGATCGTCGCAACGCAGGACCGCGATGCCCGCCCGTGTCAGGTGATCCGCGATCACTTTGAACGGCTTGAAGCCGAAGAGTTCCTCGTCGCGGTTCTGCGGGCCGCTGCCGGTGATGAGCACCACCGCCGGGTGCGGTCCGCCGGCCGGCGGGACCGTGAGCGTTCCGGCGAGGGAGATGGCACCCGCCTGGATCTTCACTTCTTCCTGTTTGTACGGAGGTGGCGGGTCGGGCGCCGGGGCCGCACCACCGCGCTTCGCCTCGAATGTCCCCTTCACCAGGCCCTGCTCGAACGTGCCCGACATGATGTCGGCCTTGATCTCTCCATCGAAGATGGCCAGGGTCGGACCGGCTGGCAGCTCGAAGTGCGCCCGGGCTCCATCTGCGCGGACGTTGCGGAGGGGCAGGCCCGATGCACCCTGCTGCGGGATGTCGATGGTGGCGGCGAGTGCCGGGCCCTCCCCGGTGAAGACGATGAGGATGCCGAGCTCCCGGCCCATCACCTTGATGGCGCCCTCCCAGCGCCCGGCAATGGGAGATTGGGCGAGTGCGGCGAGCGGACAGACCACGATCAGGACGATGGCGACGAGCAGGATCCGATGGAACATGAGCGGTCTCCTTTGGCCGGAAGAAGTGGTCAGTGGCCGGTTTGCAGTCTGTCCCGATGGCCAGCGCCTCGAGCCATCCTGCCGGGCGCCGAAGACACACGATGGTGGCCTCGGACGAATTCGATCAGACGACGGCGCTACAGCCTCTTGCGAACGTAGAGCGTCGAGAGCAGTTTGGTGAGGGCCATGATACAGAGCACGACGAGGAGCACGGGATCGAAGGGCAGACCCCAGCGGGGGGTGCCGCCGGGCAGGAGGGTCTGGCAGGCCATGGCGCCGACCAGCGAGACCACTGCGGAGATTGAGCAGTTCCGCTCGATGACCAGTTGGTGCAGGCGCTGGCGCTCGTCGTGTACTTCGCCCAGTCTGGACCAGATGATCACTACGTCCAGCAGGGCCACTCCGCTGAGAGTGCCCAGGAGGGCGTTCCGGGCTGGTCCGGGAAGGGGCAAGGCGGCGGTGGCGCTGAAGAGGATCGCCCACGCTGCGATGTAGACCCATCCTTGCCAGGTCTTGGCGCCGATGCCCCAGCCCGCGAACCGATACGTGAACCACTCAGGCTTCCCGAACATGCTGTACCTCCGGAATCCCGAACAGCTCCTCCACCGGGCAGCCGAACACCTGGCCGAACCTCAAGGCCAGTTCCAGTGAGGGCACATACCGAGCGCCTTCGATTGAAATGATGGTCTGCCGGGAAACCTGCACCCGGGCGGCGAGTTTTTCCTGGGTCAGCCCCCGGGCCTCTCGGAATGTCTTGAGCTGGTTCTTGGCGAGGGTCATCTGAATGTCAACCTTGCTTGACGACAAGTATACTTTACGTAAAGCACGCTTGTCAAGTGGAGCCGCAAGGTCTCCTGGCAGATCAGGGCGAGGCGTCGAGCGCAGTGAGGCCCCTCCTCACATCTCCATCGCGTGCAGCGGACGACGCGTCTTCCAGCCGCCGCGCGTGAAGTCCGGGAACTCGACGGGCTTGCCGCGCCCGGCGATCGACACCTCGGTCAGCGCCGTCACGACGCTCCATGCGGCGGCGTCGTAGACATCCAGGTCGAGCGGTCGCCCGTTCCTGAGGGCATCGATCAGGCGGGAGTCTTCGATGTAGTCCATCCCGCCGTGCCCCGCTCCACGCGCCTTCTCAGCCTGCGTCGTCCAGAGCGGGTGATCGAACTCGGGGAACTTGTCCAGGGTGTCCCACTCGTCCGACGTGCTGCGCCCCTCGACGTAGACGCGGTTCGGGTACTTCTCGAACAGCCCCTGCGTGCCCTGGACCTTGTGGATGCGGCTGTAGGGACGCGGGAGATCCGTATCGTGGTAGAGGGTGATCACTTTCCCGAGGGCCGTGTGGATCAGCGTGACATTGACGTCGCCAAGCGCGTACTTCTGCGTGGCCCGCACGTCGTTCGGGCCGAACCTCTTCGCGGCATACAGGTTCAGGCCGCGCGACGGGCTGCTCATCGAGACGAGGTAGTCGAACCGGTCGCCGCGGTTGATGTCCATGCACTGCGCCACCGGGCCGAGGCCGTGCGTGGGGTAGAGATTGGCGTTGCGCTTGATGGCGTGGGCCAGGCGCCAGAGCCCTTCGCCCTCGTTTGAGAACTTCACGCCGCGCAGGTCGTGCAGGTAGCCCGCCTCGGCATGAAGGATCTCGCCGAGCAACCCCTTCTTCACCATGTTCAGGCACTGCATCTCGGGACGGTCGTAGCAGCAGTTCTCCATCATCACGCAGTGCCGCTTCGTCCGCTCCGACGTCTCCACCAACTGCCAGCATTCCTCGAGCGTCATCGCGGCCGGCACTTCGGTGGCCGCGTGCTTGCCGGCGTCCATCGCCGCGACACAGATGGGCACGTGCCATTCCCACGGCGTCGCGTTGTAGACCAGGTCGATGTCGGTGCGCTCGCAGAGCCGACGGAAGTCCTCGGGCCCGCCCGAGTATCCCTCCGGCTTCGGCTGGCCGGCATCCACCACCCACTTCTGCACGCGCTCCACCTTGGCGGGCACGATGTCGCAGACGGCCCGGATCTGGGCTCCTTCGATCTTCAGCAGGTTCTGGACGTGCGCCGATCCCATGCCGCCCACGCCGACGTAGCCGATCCGCACCGGGTCGATCGGCGGCAGGCGGAATTCGAGGAGCGGTGTGGTCGTGATCGACCGCGCCTCCTGCCCCTGGCTCGAGCGCGCCTCCGCGGCCCCGAGCGCGACACCCATCCCCGC
>Ga0209745_1000471_pt1 | contig 24258 bp, 24 predicted proteins | sample BarGraNGADG00312_FD_184495 | JGI IMG/M metagenome (GOLD analysis project Ga0209745, IMG submission 184495) | Arctic peat soil microbial communities from Barrow, Alaska - Barrow Graham LP Ref core NGADG0004-312 (SPAdes) (version 2) | ecosystem: Environmental > Terrestrial > Soil > Wetlands > Peat...
GAGGTCTTCGGGCACTACTACGCCCAGCTGGAACAGGGGCGTACGGGGCTGATCCCGGAGGACTCGATCGAGCCGGTGCTCGACGTCACCGACATCTCACACAGGAAAGGGTATCGACGGAGGCCGACCCAGCTTGCTGTCATCGGCAGAAGCGGGCGCATGGGGCTTCGACAGGCTCAGCCAAACGTCCGGAGGACAAGCAGCAGCGGGCGCACCGGCCCCCGGTAGCGACGCTCGATCGCGCTCTCGGGAGCACCGACCCGACGAAGCCAAGGAGCCAGCGGTCACCCGTGGTTCCCGTCTTCGGATTCGAACAGAGTGCCGGACTCATCCACAGGCCCAATCTCGCGTCGTTCGCCTGCGTCCGCCGCCTTCCGCTCTCATCCACGGAAGGCCGCCGGTGACCGCCAACTGAGACCAGAATTGAGACCACACACGAAGAACTCCCCCGGCGGTGAGTTCCGGGGGAGCGTTTCCCCTAGTCAGGTGGCGGAGGATACGAGATTCGAACTCGTGAGGGCGTAAACCCAACCCGCTTTCCAAGCGAGCGCCATAGGCCTCTAGGCGAATCCTCCGCGAAGCAGGATACCGGCACAGGCGGGTCGAACTCCAAACTGGCTTCCGTCCCTCGTGAAGGCCGCAAGCGCCGTGCTGACGACCGCTCCCGAGCTAGGGCGAGTGGGTGACGGCCTTGCCCGTGGCGTCGAGATAGTGGATCGAAGGGAACCGAGCAGTTTGGTCCGATGAGCCACCCGTGCAGAGCAGGAGGATCGCAGTCTGTCCGCCTGGGTCAAGCGGGCCCATCGCCGCCGAGCACTGGTCACTGAAGTCGGTGGTCGGTTCTCTCGCGCCATCGGGTAGCACAACCACCAGGTAGTCCTCCCAATGACCCTGGCCATCGCCGCCCCGCCGGATTCAGCCAGGTCACCCGTGAGCACACAGCACTGCCGGCCTCTGGTCCCGTCGAGCCTCACCTCTCCTGAGCAAGCCACCCTCAGGCCCCGATCGTGCGTGAACCAGAACGTGCGGTCACCCAGCTTCAACTCGGCGCTCGGCGAGCGTGTGCCCCGGTCGTTCCAGACCTTGCCGTCGCCGTCCTGCCACATGAGGCCCTCGAGCTTCAGCTGAGGCTCACCCATGGCGATGATCACCCCCAGCCCATCGAGTTGGTCGGCCATGGCGTACGTGATGCCGCCGGCGACAGCGCCCTCGGCCCACCGAACCTCACCCGGCGTGCCCCGGGAGGCCGCAGACTTGACCGCGCCGACGCTGATCCCGAGGTGGTCGGCCACGTCCGCTTCACTGAGGTCGTTGTAGTAGCGCAGCACGATCACCCGGCGCTGCTGCGGGGGCAGCGTTGCCAGCATCCGCACCACTTCGTCCCGGTCGTCGATGACCTGTTCTGCGCCGCTGGGCACCGCCCGGTCCAGGTCGTCGGACGCCATCGGAGGACGGCGGCGCCACCGATCGATGTTGACGTTCACCAGGACCCGCCTGGCGTAGGCCGTTGCCTCATCGAGGCGGACACGGCGCCAGGCCAGGTAGGTCTTCACCAGCGCTTCCTGCACCAGTTCCGTGGCAAGGTCGGCGTCCCCGGTGAGCAGCCAGGCCGTGCGGGTGAGTGAGCCGGACGCCGAGCGCACGAACGCGGTGTACTCGGCATCCCGGGCGGGGGTGGGCGATCCGAACATGGATCCTCTCTCGTCAGCCGTCACCCTGTCCTACGCAGGTGCGCACCAAAAGGTTGCCGAGCATTCGACGCGGGTTACCGCTTCACCGACTGGGTGATCCGCCTGCCCTTGGCGTCGGTGTAGGTCACCGACTTCACCAGGCCGGCCAGGGTGTCGGACTGCCCACTGGCAACGACAAGCGTGCGGTTGCCAAGGTCCAGGGTCGTCCACTTCACGCTCGGCATCGCGACAGTGACGGCAGGGTCGCTGGCGAACGGCGGAATCAGCCCGACCACCATGGCCTCCATCTTTCCGTTCCCGCCGACTCCCGAGTAGTAGAACCGGACCGCTGCGTCCGCACCGGAGAGCGGGAAGCTGAACCCGTTGCCTCCCTCGTCGTGGTAGCCGAACGAGTCCACCTGCGGTTCCACATAGAAGTAGCCCTGATGGCCGTCGAAGTCCACCAGCCAGGTCGACAGGACAGTGTCGTCGAACTGATGAACCCTGTGGTCCTTGTCCTGCCAGACCACGGTGGCCAGCTTGGCCGCGTCCGCGGCTTCATCGAAGCCGGCGGCGTAGACGGTCACGCCGATCCGCTCGAGCACCAGGTACTCCGACCAGATCCGGCCCTTCTGAGCCTCGACGGCGAGCGAGATCCCTCCCGCCACCTCCGGGATCATCCCCCAGAGCGGATCGACGCCCATCTGCACGGTGCCGTACGGGTCGTCCATCCGGCTCAGCATGGCTTCAGTGGCGAGCAGCATCCCATCGCCGTCGTACAGCTCGGCGGTCGTCTTGAGGTCGTTCCCTGCCCGGGTCACCGTCAAAGCGATCTTCTGGTAGGGGCCGGTTCTCTTCTTGTCGCGTAGTTCGAGGGTCGCCGAAGCAGTGCCGTCGGTGGGTGCCGACGTCATCTTCGACGGCGCCTGCGCCGGCTCGGGAATCCCGGCGACCGTGCGGTGGGCAATCACGCCGTAGGACAGCAGGCCGACGGTGAGGACCGTCGCAACCCCGCTCACCGCCCGACGCAGCGTCCGTGTCCGCCGTACCCGGTGGCCGGCGGCCAGCAGGGCATCAGCGTCCACACCGAGGTCGAGCTGCATGATCTGCGGCAGTTGCTGCACCTCGGTACGGAACTGCTCTTCGACATCGATCATCGGTCTACTCCTGGAGTCGCGGGGACGTACGTGCTGCGTATGCTGCCCAGGCCGCGCGAGGCGGCCGACTTGATCGCGCCGACGCTGATCCCGAGAAGCCCGGCAACCTCGGCCTCCGGCAGGTCGTTGAAGTACCGCAGGACGAGCACCCGGCGCTGCTGGTCGGGCAGGGCCGCGAGCATGCGCACCAGCTGGTCGCGGTCATCCACCGAGCGCTCGGCATTCCTGCGGTCGGCGCGTTCGACATCCCCTGTCGGGGTAGGCGTTCGGCGCCGCCACCGGTCGATGTTGAGGTTCACAAGGGTGCGGCGCGCGTAGGCGGTGGCGTCGCCGTGACGCACCCGCCGCCACGCCAGATAGGTGCGAATCAACGCTTCCTGGACCAGGTCGGCAGCGGTCTCCCGATCACCGGTGAGCAGGAAGGCCGTCCAGGAAAGGGAGGGGTACGCCGCGTTCACGAACTCCACAAACTCGGCATCGCTCGTGGGGGTGGGTACACCGATCATGGAAACCTTCCGCCTGGAGCCTCACCAGAAAGACGCACCGCGACCCGAAAAGGTTGCCTCCCGCGGTGTACGAATGTGGCTGAGCGGTGGATGCCGGGCGCGAGAATGGCCAGATGAGGATCGCGCTCGGCCAGATGGCCGCCACCACCGACAAGGTCGCCAACCTCCGCGCCGTGGCGGGCGGGATCCAGGCCGCGTCCGACCACGGCGCCGAACTGGTCGTTCTGCCCGAGGCGGCGATGTGCTCCTTCGCCCGGCCGCGCCTCGAGGCCGCCGAGCCCTTCGACGGGCCGTGGGCGACTGCCGTCCGCGAGCTGGCGCGGGTTGCAGGGGTGACCGTCGTGGTCGGGATGTTCACCACGACCGGCAGCGAGCGCGTCCGGAACACCCTGCTGGTGACCGGACCCGGCGTCGAAACGCGCTACGACAAGCTGCATCTCTTCGACGCGCTGGGCTACGCCGAATCGAGGCAGATCGAGGCCGGGGACCGCGCGGTCACTTTCGAGGTCGGCGGTCACACGTTCGGTCTGGCCACCTGCTACGACGTCCGCTTCCCTGCGCTGTTCACCCATCTCGCCGACGCGGGCGCCGAGGCGATCCTGCTGCCGTCCTCGTGGGCGCCGGGACGGGACAAGCTGCACCAGTGGCGCACCCTGGTCACCGCCCGAGCCATGGACTCCACAGCCTTCGTGGTTGCGGTCGACCAGGCCCTGGCGGACGCGTCGGGCGACCACGCGCCCACCGGCATCGGGCACTCCCTGGTGGTCGACCCGACCGGGACGGTGATCACTGAACTCGGGGACGGTAGCGAGCAGGCAGTTGTGGAACTCGACCTGGACGCGGTTGCCGCGGTGCGGGCGCAGCTTCCGGTGCTCCGGCACGCCCGCGACGTGCCCGCCGATCCCGGGACCTGAGCGGAAACGCGACCGCAACCGGCGACTCGCCGGGGAACCCGAGATATCCACAGATCGGTGATGGGATTCGTTCCGCACGCGACAGCCTCGGCGGTCAGCTCGCGCGCCTCTACCGCGTCCCGGTAGAGTTGATTCCGGTTCCCCGCGCGGCGGTACCTCGCCCAACTCCCCCAGGGTCGGAAGACAGCAAGGGTAAGTGAGCTCTATCGGGTGCGCGGGGGCCGTTTGCATTTCCTCCCCCGGCGGGCACGATGTCACCGCCTACCCGTAAGGTTCAATCCGTGGACGAGAGCGAAACCGAACTGTTCGAGGAAGAGCCTCTCGAGCTCGTCGAGCAGGACGGTCCCGACCTCTTCGGAATCGCCCCCGACGTGGAGGAACCGCCAGCAGACCTCGGGGTCGAAGTGGGCCCGCACCGGCGTTCGCAGGAGGAGGTCACCGCTTCCCTGATGGAGGTGGTGGACGCCCTGCGTCAGCCGTCGGAGGCGGTTTCGCGTCCCGACACACCGCTCGCCCTGTACCGCCGCTACCGCCCGGACACGTTCGCCGACGTGATCGGCCAGGAGCATGTCACCGAGCCGCTGCAGCGGGCTCTGGCCAACAACCGCGTGAATCACGCCTACCTGTTCTCCGGCCCGCGCGGCTGCGGCAAGACCACCAGCGCCCGCATCCTTGCCCGCGCCCTGAACTGCGCCAACGGCCCCACCCCGGTTCCGTGCGGGGAGTGCCAGTCCTGCCGCGACCTGGCCCGCGGGGGTTCCGGCAGCATCGACGTGATCGAGATCGACGCCGCGTCCCACGGCGGCGTGGACGACGCTCGTGACCTGCGCGAACGGGCCTTCTTCGCACCGGTGCACAGCCGCTACAAGATCTACATCATCGACGAGGCGCACATGGTGACGCCACAGGGCTTCAACGCCCTGCTCAAGGTCGTGGAGGAGCCACCGCCCCACGTGCGGTTCGTGTTCGCCACCACCGAGCCCGACAAGGTGTTGGGCACGATCCGTTCCCGCACCCACCACTACCCTTTCCGGCTGGTGCCGCCGAAGACCCTTTCCGCCTACCTGCTCACTCTCTGCGACGCCGAGGGCATCGCCGTCGAGCCGGCCGTGCTGCCGCTCGTTGTGCGCGCCGGTGCCGGCTCTGTCCGCGACTCGCTGTCTGTACTCGATCAGCTCCTTGGCGGCGCGGGTCCGGACGGCGTCAGCTACACCCAGGCCACCTCCCTGCTCGGCTACACCCCCGACACCCTGCTGGACGAGATCGTTGACGCCTTCGCTGCCGGCGACGCACGCGGTGTGTTCGCTGCCGTGGACAAGGTGATCGAGGTCGGCCAGGACCCGCGGCGCTTCGCGGAGGACCTGCTGCGTCGCCTGCGGGACCTGATCATCGTCGCCGCCGTCCCGGAGGCCCTCAGTAGCGGCCTCGTGGACGTGGCCGGCGACCAGGCCGACCGCCTCACCGTGCAGGCCAGCGCGCTCGGCCCCGGCGAACTCACCCGCGCGGCCGAGGTGATCGCTGTCGGGCTCACCGAGATGCGCGGTACCACCGCGCCCCGCCTGCACCTGGAACTGATGTGCGCCCGCGTCCTCCTGCCCGGCGCCGACGTGAACGACCGTGGCCTGCACGCCCGCCTCGACCGTCTCGAGCGCCGCCTGAGCATGCCCGCCGAGGCTGCCCAACCGGTCCCCGAGGCGCCGGTGAGGCACGAGCGCGCCGCCCAAACGGTCCCTGAGGAGCCGGTGACGAACGAGCGCCCCGCCCAAACGGTCCCTGAGGAGGTTCGGGAGCTTGCGAGCGAACCGTCACGAAGGGCCGAGCCCGAACCCGAGCCCGCAGCGCCAGCACCCACCCAGCCCGGCACCTTCGGCACAGCCGACGTGCGCCGCTTCTGGCCGCAGATCCTCGACAACGTGAAGAACCGTCGACGGTTCACCTGGATCCTGCTCAGCCAGAACGCCCAGGTGATGGAGGTGCGCGAAGGCGTCCTCACGCTCGGCCTGGCCAACGTCGGCGCCCGCGACAGCTTCGGCCGCGGCGGCAGTCCCGACGTCCTGCGCGAGGCGATCCTCGAAGTGCTCGGCGCCGCACTCCACATCAACCCGATCGTGGACGAGACGGCCGCCGCACCCCCGCCGTCAAGCTCACTGGAGCCGGCCGCTCCGCCGAGTTCGCCGGCCAGCCCGCCACGGCCGCAGGCTGCGAAGGCGGTGCGCTCGAACATCCGCGCGACCCGCTCCCAGGCCACGCCGCCGGAACCGACCGTGGAACCCAGCCGCGACGATGCCGTGGTCGACGAGGCCGGTGCGACCACCGACGAACTACTGATGAAGCACCTCGGCGCCGAGCTGATCGGCGAGGAGGACGCCTGATCCGCGGCGGTCGTCGTCTGTTCCTCGCAGTTCGTTCCTCACTGCTCGTCAAGACTCCTTCCTTCCCGGCCGCTGACGCGTCCGCGGCGGTCGTCGTCTGACCGGGCCGGTAGCATGAGCTGCAGCCCACCAACGCTAGGAGTTGTCCATGTTCGATCCGGGTGGCCTCGACCTCCAGAGCCTGTTGGCCCAGGCCCAGGCGATGCAGGACCAGTTGGAGCAGGCCCAGGCCGCGCTCGCGTCCCGGACGGTAACCGGCACGTCCGGCGGCGACCTGGTTGAGGCGACGCTCACCGGTACCGGTGAACTGGTCGGGCTGGTGATCAAGCCCGAAGCATGCGATCCCGAGGACACCGAGACCCTTGCCGACCTGATCGTCGCGGCTGTCCGCGACGCCAACAACCAGGCGATGGCTCTGGCACAGGCGACGATGCCGCCCATACCTGAACTCGGCCAGTAGGCCACCGGAATGTACGAAGGCCCGATCCAGGACCTGATCGACGAGCTGGGCCGGCTACCGGGCGTCGGCCCGAAGGGTGCCCAGCGGATCGCGTTCCACATCCTGCAGACCGACAAGGCGGACGTGGAGCGCCTTGCGCAGACCCTGCGTGAGGTCACGGAGAAGGTCCGTTTCTGCGAGGTCTGCTTCAACATCTCCGAGGCCGAAACCTGCCGGGTCTGCCGCGACCCGCGGCGCGACCGCACCTCGATCTGCGTGGTCGAGGAGTCCAAGGACGTGATGGCGGTCGAGCGGACGCACGAGTTCCGCGGGCTCTACCACGTGCTCGGCGGCGCGATCAGCCCCATCGACAACATCGGCCCGGCCGACCTGCGCATCAGCGAGCTGTGCAAGCGCCTCGCCGACACCACCGTGACCGAGGTGATCCTGGCCACCGACCCGAACCTCGAGGGTGAGGCCACCGCCACCTTCATTTCCCGACTGCTGATCCCCATGGGGGTCACCGTCTCCCGGTTGGCCAGCGGGCTGCCGGTCGGCGGCGACCTGGAGTACGCCGACGAGGTCACCCTCGGCCGCGCCTTCCAGGGCCGACGCCAGCTCACCGCCTAGGTGTGCCCGGCCAGGACGTGGGAACGATGACCACCATCGCAGTGCCCGGGCTGCCCGCTGCCGCCGGGTTGGTCCGCCTGATCGCCAGCGACCTTGACGGCACACTGCTCCACCACCATCAGGAGGTCACTCCCCGCACGGCCGCAGCCATCGGGGCGGCGTTCGGTGCCGGACTGATGGTGGTGGCCGCCACCGGGCGTCAGTTCCCGCAGCTGCCCGAGCCGGTGCTGGCCTCCGGTATCCGCTACGTCGTGGCCAGCAACGGTGCGATCGGCGTCGACCTGGCCGACATGACGGTGCTGTTCGAGGACCTCCTGGCACCCGAAGTGGCTGCCGACATCGTTGCCTACCTGACCGCGGAGTTGGAGGGCGTCCGGTTCTCCGCCGTCCGCGACTCCGGCGCTCGGCACGCCGCTGAACCCGGCTATCTCGACCTGGTGAGCCCCGCGGAGCGCGCCCAGTGGGTGGAGATCGCGCGGCCCGAATCCCTCGCCGATGTGGTCAGCCAGCCGACTCTCAAGCTCACCGTCCGCCATCCCAGCCTCACCGCCGACGACCTGCTGGCCGTGCTCGACGCCTCGGGCCTGAGCGGCTTTCACGCCACCACGTCCGGCGCGCCGTTCCTGGAGATCCAGGGCGCCGGCGTGACCAAGGCGTACGGCGTGGCCCGGCTGTGCGAACTCCTCGGCTTCGAGGCCGGCGACGTGATGGCGGCCGGCGACGCCCGCAACGACGTCGAGCTGATCGCCTGGGCCGGTTTCGGTGTGGCCATGGGCAACGCCGTGCCGCAGGCGATCGCCGCCGCCGACTGGATCGCCGCCCACAACGAGGACGACGGCCTTGCCCTCGTCATCGAACAGGTCCTCACTGGCCTGGGTGCGAGCCAACCATGAGCACTCCCGACCGCGCGCCGACCGCCTGGGCGGCCGCGTGCGCCGAGCATGCCCTTGCCCGGTTCGCCGCGCGGGCGACGGACGACTCGGCCGGGCAGGCCATCACTGCAGCCCGGAGCTGGGCAGCCGAACGACGTTGGCAGTGGGCCCAGCTGGCCCCTGCGCACCGCGCGCGAGTCTTCGCCACCGAGCCGCCACCCCCCGAGCCGGCAGCGTGCGCGACCCCATCCTCGTCGGGCGTCGCAACTCCGTAGCTGGACCGCCAAGATCGCGGGGGCCGCACGCTCCGCAATCCCGGTGCGATTTCGCGACACCTCTGTGCGAAGGAGGCCGCTGGCTGAGGTGCTTCCGCGCAGTTTCACAGTGTCGCCACAGAATTCGGGAGCACCATGGGTGCACTGCAAGCTTTCAGGAGGTTGGAATGCGTCATTACCCGGGTCCGGGCTTCAACGGGGGCAACATGCTCTACGGCATGTTCGGCTTCATCGGCACGCTCGTGCTGCTGGGCCTGCTCACCCTGTTCGTGATTTATCTGGTCAAGCGCAGCAAGGGCAAGGCCGGCAAGCCGGCAGGCTTTGGCCACCCGTACCACCGTCCGCCCATGCCGCCGGCCGTGCAGATCCTCGACGAGCGGCTCGCCCGTGGCGAGATCGAGGTGGAGGACTACATGACGAGGAAGGCAGCACTGCTCGGTGCGGCCGGCCCTGTCACCAATGAATGGACGCCGCAACAGCCGCCGGCTGATGCGGCCCCGACCGACGAGACGAAGGTCGACCCGGCCGGCTGAACCAGGACCGGTGGCCGGGTTCGTCACATCACCACCCGACTCGTCGGGTCGCGACTGGCCCGGTCACCACCAACCCTTCGACGGCGCCCCTGCCACCTCCCCGCTCCGGCGCCACCGGGCTCGTGCAATACAGGAAGCTGTAGAGTGTCAGGGTCCGCAGGGCGTTGATGGGGCTATCACCCCGGAGCCGCCGGAAGAACGGGGCCATTGGCCCCCACTAGAACCGGCAGCGGCGATCAAGAGTGGGGTTCGCGTTCGCGTACCCAAGGAGGGTGGTACCGCGGGGCCGCCGAGAGGCACCTCGTCCCTTCGTTCCTGTACTCGACGAAGGATCGCCAGCGATGACCACCGATTCCGCCTCCCGCCAGCTGTACCGTCCGGTGCCGACCATGCTCGACCTGCCCGCGATGGAACGCGAGATCCTGGCGTTCTGGGCGGCCAACGACACGTTCGCCGCCTCGCTGAGGCGCACAGAGGCCGGCGCCCCGTGGACGTTCTACGAGGGCCCGCCCACAGCCAACGGCATGCCCGGAACCCACCACATCGAGGCCCGGGTCTTCAAGGACGTCTTCCCGCGCTTCAAGACCATGCAGGGCTACCACGTCGACCGCAAGGCCGGCTGGGACTGCCACGGCCTGCCCGTGGAGCTCGCTGTGGAGAAGGAGCTCGGCTTCAACGGCAAGCCCGACATCGAGGCCTACGGCGTGGAAGCGTTCAACGCCCGCTGCCGCGAATCGGTCACCCGTCACGTCGACGAGTTCACAGAGCTCACCGAGCGCATGGGCTACTGGGTGAACCTCGACGAGGCCTACTGGACGATGGATCCCTCGTTCGTCGAGTCGGTCTGGTGGGCGCTGAAGCAGATCCACTCCAAGGGTCTGCTGGTGGAGGACTACCGCGTCGCCCCCTACTGCCCACGCTGCGGCACCACGCTGAGCGACCATGAGCTGGCGCAGGGCTACGAGGACGTCACCGACCCCAGCGTCTACGTCCGATTCCCGCTGCTGTCCGGCCCGCTGGCCGGCAAGGCGTCGCTGCTCGTCTGGACGACGACGCCGTGGACGCTGGTGAGCAACACCGCCGTCGCCGTCCACCCCGACGTCACGTACGTCGTCGCGACGAAGGACATCGCTGGCGGTGAGTCGCTGGTGGTCGCGGAGCCGCTGGCGGAGAAGGTGCTCGGTGACGGCTGGCTGCTCGGCCGGACGTTCACCGGTCGCGAACTGGAATTGTGGCGCTACCAGCGTCCCTTCGAGCTGGTCGAGTTCCCCGACGTCGTCGGTGGCACCCACTACGTGGTGCTCGCCGAGTACGTCACCACAGAGGACGGGTCCGGCCTCGTGCACCAGGCGCCCGCGTTCGGCGAGGACGACATGGCGGTGTGCCGCCAGTACGGGCTGCCGATGGTGAACCCGATCCGTCCCGACGGCACGTTCGAGAAGAACCTCGACCTCGTTGGCGGCATGTTCTTCAAGACAGCGGACAAGGTGCTGGTCGAGGACCTGGTGGCCCGCGGGATGATGTTCCGGGTACTCGAGTACGAACACTCCTACCCGCACTGCTGGCGCTGCCACACCACCCTGCTGTACTACGCACAGCCGTCGTGGTACATCCGCACCACGAAGATCAAGGACGCGCTGCTGCGCGAGAACAAGGCCACCAACTGGTACCCGGAGAACATCAAGTGGGGCCGGTACGGCGACTGGCTGAACAACAACGTCGACTGGGCGCTGTCGCGAAGCCGCTACTGGGGCACGCCGCTGCCGATCTGGCGTTGCCCGGCCGGACACCAGACCTGCGTCGGTTCGCGGGCCGAACTGTCCGGACTCACCGGACGGAACCTGGCCGACCTCGACCCACACCGTCCGTTCGTCGACGACGTGGTGTTCGCCTGCCCGAACTGCCACCAGACAGCCCACCGTGTGCCGGAAGTCATTGACGCCTGGTTCGACAGCGGCTCGATGCCGTTCGCCCAATGGGGCTATCCGCACGCAGAGGGGTCAACGCAGGCTTTCGCCACGGCCTATCCTGCCGACTTCATCTGCGAGGCGATCGACCAGACCCGTGGCTGGTTCTACTCGCTGATGGCCATCGGCACGCTGGTCTTCGACCAGTCCGCGTACAAGAACGTCCTCTGCCTCGGCCACATCCTTGCCGAGGACGGACGCAAGATGTCCAAGCACCTGGGCAACATCCTCGAGCCGATCTCGCTGATGGACACCCACGGCGCCGACGCGGTGCGCTGGTTCATGGCTGCCGGCGGTTCGCCGTGGTCGTCGCGCCGGGTCGGCCACGGCACGATCACGGAGACCGTCCGCAAGGTGCTGATGACCTACGTCAACACCGTCGCGTTCCAGAGCCTCTACGCCCGCGCCAACAATTGGTCGCCGGCCCTTCGTGACGCAACATCGGCTGGCGCCGCTGTTGCTCCTCAGGGATCGGGTAGGGACACGGTCCCTGAGGAGGCTCGTGAGGAACGAGCGAGCCGTCACGAAGGGCCGTCGAGTCATGTGCTCGACCGGTGGCTGGTCAGCGCCCGGAACACCCTGGTGCGCCAGGTGACCGAGGCCCTGGAGGACTTCGACACCCAGCGGGCCGGCGCGCTGCTGGCGACCTTCGTCGACGACCTGTCCAACTGGTACGTGCGGCGCTCCCGCCGACGCTTCTGGGAGGGCAGCGACGGTGCGTTGCAGACCCTGCACGACACCCTCGATACCGTCACCCGGCTGATGGCGCCGCTCGTTCCGTTCGTGACCGAGCGCGTCTGGCAGGACCTCGTTGTCACCACCGACACGGCAGCACCGGCATCGGTGCACCTGGCTTCGTGGCCGGAGGTGGACGCCGCGGCTGTCGACCCGAAGCTGGACGAGGCCATGCGCCTCACCCGCCGGATCGTCGAGCTCGGCCGTTCGGCCCGGGCCGAGGCGAAGGTGAAGACCCGCCAGCCGCTGAGCCGGGCGCTCATCCCGTCCGCGGCCTTCGGGCTCATGGACGCTGAGCTGCAGGCCGAGGTGATGGCCGAGCTGAACGTCGAGCGCGTGGAGTCGTTCGCCTCCGCCGGCGACCTGGTGGACCACTCGGCGAAGGGCAACTTCCGCAACCTCGGCAAGCGGTTCGGCAAGCAGACCCCGCTGGTGGCTTCGGCGATCGCCTCAGCGGACGCCTCGGTGCTGTCCGCCGACCTGGCGACCCACGGCCGCGCCAACGTCCTGGTCACCGACCTGGGCGAGGTGGAGGTCACCCCCGACGACGTGATCATCTCCGAGCGTCCGCGTGAGGGCTGGTCGGTGGTCAACGAGCAGGGCGAGACGGTTGCCCTCGACCTCGAGCTCCCCCCCGCACTGCTGCAGGCCGGCCTGGCCCGCGAGGTGATCCGGGGCGTGCAGGAGGCCCGCAAGGCCTCCGGCTTCGAGGTGTCCGACCGGATCCTGCTGCACTGGGCCGCAACAGACCAGGCCACCGCCGACGCGGTGCGCACCCACGCCGGGCTGATCGGCGAAGAGGTGTTGGCCACAACGGTCGCCGAGTCCGAAGCTGCCGACGACTGGTTCGCCGACGATGAACTGGGCCTGCGCTTCGCGGTCTCCAGGGTCGAGCAGGCCTGATGGACGTCCCGCAGCGGTCGACCCCGGTCGTGTTCCTGCACTCTGCCGGGCTGACGCCGCAGATGTGGCAGTCCCAGGTGGAGGCCATCGGGGCCGACGTCCAGGTGATCGCTCCCTGGCTGGCCGGGCTGCGCCCGGGCCGTCCGGCGGAGCTGTCGCTGGCCAACGCCGCGGTGGACGTGGTCAGCCAGCTCGACCGCTACGGCGTCAACAAGGCCTGGCTCGTCGGGCACCAGCTCGGGGCGATGGCCGCGCTGCAGGTGGCCGTCGACCAGCCCGAACGGGTGGCCGGGCTGCTGCTGACCGGCGCCCTCATCTCACCCGGACGGCTGGCAGTGACCCTGCAGAAGGGCCTGATCCGGATGCTGCCCAACCGTGCGCTGGCCGACAGCGGGGCAACCAAGGACGACCTGATCCGGGCGCTGGACGTGGTCGCGACCGCCGATTTCGGCAAGCGACTGGGCGACATCGCCATCCCGGTGCTGGTGATCGCCGGCGCGTCCGACCCCGGCCTGCCTTCGGCGAAGTTGCTGGTCCAGCGCATCCCGAACGCGCGACTGGTCGAGATCCCGGGAGCCGGCACGACACCGAGTCTCGAGCAGCCAACCGCCTACAACCAGCTGCTCACGGCGTTTCTCGCCGGCTGACGGCACCGGGTGACGTAAACCACCGAGTAGGGGGAAAACGTCACCCGATCACAGGCATAGGGTGTGCGAGTGCCGGAACCGCAACAAGCGCCCCTGGATCGCCGCGGCCTCCTGCTGGCCTTCTCGGCCTACCTGCTCTGGGGCGCGTTCCCGTTCTACTTCCACCTGCTCGCCGCAGCCGGTCCGGTGGAGATCATCGGCCACCGCATCTTCTGGTCGTTCCTGTTCTGCATCGTCGGCGTCCTGCTGTGGCGCGAGTGGGGCCACCTGCGCCGGGTGGTGGCCACGCCACGGCTGTTCTGGGGGCTGGCGGCTGCCGGTCTGCTGGTCAGCGTCAATTGGCTGATCTACGTGTGGGGCGTGCTGAACGATCACATCGTCGACGCGGCCCTCGGCTACTTCATCAACCCGCTGTTCACGGTCGCGCTGGCCGTCCTCGTGCTGCGGGAACGACTGCGGACCGCGCAGAAGGTGGCCGTAGGCGTCGGCCTCGCTGCCGTGATCGTGATCGCCGTGGGCTACGGCCAGTTCCCTTGGGTCGCGCTCAGCCTCGCGGTCAGCTTCGGGCTCTACGGCCTGGTGAAGAAGCAGGTGGGCGGCACCGTGTCCCCGCTGGTCGGCCTGACGGTCGAGACCGCCCTACTGAGCCCGCTCGCCCTCGGCTACCTGCTGTACCTGGAGTTCACGGGAACCGGCGCCTACCTTGCTCACGGTCCCGGCCTGACCATCGCCCTCAGCCTCGCCGGCGTTGTCACCGCCGTGCCACTGCTGATGTTCGCCGCGGCGTCCGGACGGATCCCGCTGAGCATGATGGGCCTGATCCAGTACCTGACCCCCTGCATCCAGTTCTCGATCGGCGTCTGGGTTACCCACGAGGCCATGCCCCCGTCCCGCTGGGTCGGGTTCGGCCTGGTCTGGGTTGCGCTCGTGCTGCTCACTGTCGACAGCCTGCGCGCAGCGCGGCGTCCAATCCTCGTGGAGCCAGAGGTCGTGAACTGAGCCGGTGACCCGAGGTGTTCAGCGGCCGAGTTGGCTGAGCACCTCGGCCATCACCTGCTGGACCGCGAGGGTGTCGGCCAATGGCATCACGGGGCTCTCGGTGAGCCCAGCAGCGATGCAGTCGCAGACGTGGGCGAGCTCGTGGCTGTACCCGACGCCGGTCCGCGGGAAGCTCAGCTCGGCCGGTTCCGTGCCCAGCAGGTGCACCGAGAGGTCCTCGGCGCGGTGGAACCGCGGCTTCACCTCCACCCAGCCCTTCGTGCCGGCCACCACCTGCCGTCCCGGCCCGGGTGCGGTGAATCCGATCGCCTCTGTGGCGTAGCGGCCGTCGGCCCAACCCATCAGGATGCCAGCCTGGCCCTCGACGCCGTTGGGGTAGACCCCGCCGACGGCGTGCACCAGGTCGGGAGTGCCGAGGAACTGCTGGGCGAAGGAGATGACGTAGACGCCGAGGTCAAACACGGCCCCGCCGCCGAGGACCGGGTTGAACAGCCGGTCGGCAGGCTCGAACTCGCGGAACGCCAGTAGGTCTCCGTAGACGGCGCGCACCTCGCCGAGCGCCCCGGACGCGACCAGCTCACGCAGGTGCACAACGGCCGGAAGGAACCGCGTCCACATGGCCTCCATGACGAACACGCCGCGACGTCCGGCGGCCTCGATGATGGCAACGGTGTCATCGACAGTCGTCGTGAACGCCTTCTCCACCAGCAGGGCCTTGCCGGCCTCGATCGCTGCGAGCGCCAGCTCGGTGTGCTGGGCGTGCGGCGTGGCAAGGTAGACGGCGTCGATGTCAGAGGCGAACAGCGCCTCGTAGCTGCCGTAGGCCTCCGGAATGCCGTGCCGGCCGGCGAACTCCTTTGCCCGCTCCGACGACCGGGAGCCGACAGCGACCAGCTCTGCGTCAGGGACGTGGACGAACTCCGCGGCCACGGTGGCCGCGATCCGGCCCGGACCGGCGATGCCCCAGCGGATCGTCATCGCAAATCCTCCTCCGCTGGCGGCAGGTACTTCCTACGGCGCTTCAGCTCGGTGGCGATGCCGCCCAACAGCGAACTCGCAACGATGGCTGCAAAGACGTTCAATACCCAGTTCCCGATCCCGAAGAACGCCAGTCCGAGGAGCACCGGCCAGAGCACGCCGTTCACCACATTGAGCGTCGACTCCAGCACCGACGGTGGGCGTCGCTCTTCTGCGGGCACCAGCCCGTACCCCGCGAACTGCCCCGGCACGACGACCTCTCCGGGTCCGGGGAGCGGGGGATGCTGCTCAGGTTCGAACGGCGGTTGCTGCCACGAGGACTCGTCGTCCCCATCCTGTCGCGGTTGCGTCACAACACCATCGTAAGCCGCCCTGGCGCGGCGAATCAGCCCCGGTCAGCGCAGCAGCTGGGCGGCGACGTACCGCTGGCGGCGAAGTTCGCGGAGCCGGTTCTTCAGGATCGCGCTGACGGCGATCGGAATGATCAGCATCGGCCACCAGCTGCCGGTGAGGATGCAGACGACGATCGCCAGCGGCCACACGAGGGCGCGGACGGCGCGCAGGCGTTGCTCCTCCGGTCCGGGCGCAGGAACGTTGGCGAGGGCTGTCAGGTTGGCTCGCGTGACGACCGGCAGGAGCACAGGGCCGGTCACGAACGGTCGGGCAGGTTCGGAGTCGAAGGAGGGCTGCTCCCAGTGCTGTCCGGCGGTCGGGCTGGTGGTCATGCTCCAAGGTTAGGTCCGCTCCGTCGGCGGCTGTATCAGGCACATCCACCATCCACCCCTGACTCGCGGCTCCTGACGATGGACCCCGCACCCACTTAGGCTGCCGGCCATGGATTCGCTGCAGACCCCAGCCTGGGTTACCGTCCACAAGCGCGCACCGTGGTCGATCGTCCTGCGGGTGCCGACCCACGATGGCCCGGTCTGGTTCACGGAGAACGTACCGACGCTGGGGCCCGAGCCGGCGCTGCTGCAGCTGCTGTCGGAGCGGGTGCCGGGACGCGTACCGACCCCGCTCGGCGCCGACCCGGAACGCGGCTGGCTCCTGCTGGCCGACCACGGGCCCACCCTGCGCACCCGAAGCCCGACGACGCCGCCGGGCTCACCGCCGTCCTCCCGTCCGTGGCCCGTCGTCGAGGCTGCGATCGAGCCGTGGACCGACCTGGCCCCGGCCAGGGAACTGCGGGACGCCGTGCCGGCCGCGCTTCTCGTCGGCGTGCTCGGCCGCTCGGAGAGCTGGCGGCGCGCCGTTCCGCCCGACGAGCCAGGTGACTACGCCGACGCGAGCACAGCCTGGCTGCTGGAGCTCGTCGGCGGGGCCAACGACCTGGGCTGAGCGGCCCATCCAGTGAGTTGGGTTGCCGCTGCGGTCGCCCGATCTGGCACAGTGGAACAGTGCGGGTGGTACAGAAGTTCGGCGGCTCATCGGTAGCCGACGCCGAAAGCATCAAGCGGGTGGCCCGGCGGATCGTCGCCACCCAGGCCGAGGGCAACGAGGTGGTCGTCGTCATCTCTGCGATGGGTGACACCACCGACGAGCTGATGGACCTGGCACTGCAGGTGTCGCCGGAGCCGCGTCCGCGCGAGCTCGACATGCTGCTCACGGCCGGCGAACGCATGAGCGCAGCCCTGCTGGCGATGGCGATCAACGACCTCGGCTCCACCGCGCGGTCGTTCACCGGCTCGCAGGCGGGCGTGATCACCACCGGCAACCACGGCGACGCGCGCATCATCGACATCACCCCTGGTCGCATCGTCTCCGCGCTCGCGGAGGGCGACGTCGTCATCGTCGCCGGTTTCCAGGGCGTCTCGCAGACGACCAAGGACATCACCACGCTGGGACGGGGCGCGTCCGACACCACGGCCGTCGCCCTGGCAGCAGCCCTCGACGCGGCGTACTGCGAGATCTACTCCGACGTCGACGGGGTTTTCACCGCCGACCCGCGGATCGTGCCGGGGGCACGCCAGATCCCCCAGATCGGCTACGACGACATGCTGGAGATGGCGGCCAACGGAGCCAGGATCCTGCACCTTCGCTGCGTCGAATATGCGCGCCGCGAGCACGTCGCGGTACACGTCCGCTCGTCCTTCAGTGACTTGCCGGGCACCTGGGTGCGAGACATCAACTACGAGGAGAGTGGCATGGAGCAGCCGCTGATCGAGGGCATCGCGCACGACCGCAGCGAGGCCAAGATCACCATTGTCGGCGTGCCCGACCAGATCGGCAAGGCAGCCGACATCTTCACCGTCGTGGCCGAGGCCGATGTCAACATCGACATGATCGTGCAGAACGTCTCCCGTGAGCACGAGCAGGCCACCGACATCACCTTCACCCTCGCCCAGAAGGACGGCACCAAGGCGATCAAGGCCCTGAAGGCCGCCCAGGCGCGCATCGGCTTCGTCGACGTCCTCTACGACGACAAGGTCGGCAAGGTCTCCGTCGTCGGCGTCGGCATGCGGTCGCACCCGGGCGTCACCGCACGGTTCTTCCGTGCGCTCGCCGCGGAGGGCGTGAACATCGGCATGATCTCCACCTCCGAGATCCGAATCTCCGTGGTCGTTCAGCTCGACGACGTGGACCGCGCCGTCCGCGCCGGCCACACCGCCTTCGGCCTGGACGCCGACGGTGAAGCAGTCGTCTACGCCGGCACCGGCCGCTAACTCAACACTCCCCGAGGGAAGGTTGGCGAGCGCACCGGAACGGTCCCTGAGGAGGGGTGCGAGCGCACCGGAACGGTCCCTGAGGAGGGTTTCGAGCGCACCGGAACGGTCCCTGAGGAGGGTTGGCGAGCGCAGCGAACCAACCCGTCACGAAGGGCCGCTGGTGGCGAAAGGTCGTGGTCTCGACAAGCTCGACCAACGTGTTCGCCGCACTCAGGGAGCGTTTAGGCAGCGCCTCTAGACTCTGATCGTGATCTTCAAGCGCGTCGGCGACTCCCGTCCCTACCCCGAGCACGGCTACGTACAGAAGCAGTGGGCGGCGATCGCCCCGCAGCAGGTGCGGCTGGACGAACTCGTCACGACCAAGCGGACGCTCGATCTCGAAGCCCTGCTCGAGGAGGATTCCACCTTCTACGGCGACCTGTTCGCCCACGTCGTCTCCTTCGAGGGTGATCTGTACCTCGAGGACGGCCTGCACCGCGCGCTGCGGGCGGCGCTGCAGCAGCGTCAGACCGTGCATGCCCGCGTCCTGGAACTCAAGTAAGCTTGGGCGAGTTCACTTTCCAAGCTGAGTTCAGGAGTACGTGTGCGTCAGGTCATCCGGGTCATCAAGACCCCGGTCACACTGATCATCCTGCTGGCCATCCTCGGCTACGGGGCGGTGTGGGGCTATCAACAGGTGACCATGCCGGACAACCGCAAGGTCGCGACCTGCGTGATGACCGATGTCGGCGCGAACCTCACCCCGGACAGGGTGACCGTCCGGGTGCTCAACGGTGGCGCGACCGGCGGCCTGGCCAAGCTGATGGCGGGTTACCTGCGCAGCCACGGGTTCCGCGTCATCTACTACAACAACTCCGATCAGCGCGTCCCCAACACCGTCGTCGTCGGCAACTCCGTCGATGACCCGGAGGTGAAGCTGATGCTCGGGTTCTTCACCGGCTCAACTGCCAAGGGCGATGGAAGGGCAGACCACGGGGTCGACGTCATCCTCGGCGACAAGGACACCCACATCGAGAACCCGGTCGCGTCGATCCCGGTGACCGGCCCGGTCTGCCTGCCGGCAATCGCAACCTCAACGGTGTCGGCCATTCCGACCCCGAGCCCCAGCCCGCGCGCAACCAAGAAGAAGTAGCCGCTCAGGACCCGTCCTGCCAGCGCGCCAGCCGGCCACCGCCGGCGATGCTGCGCAAGCGCGACTCCACCTTCTTGCGATCGGCGCCGTTGGTGACGATCAGCAGGTCGTCACCGGTGCGGACGATCTGGTCGGGCTCGGGCGTGAACGGTTCGCCCTCGCGCACCACGAGAGACACGACCGAGGTCCGCGGCAGCCGCAGCTCGCGGATGGTCACGCCGTGCAGCCGTGAACCCGCCGGTACGTGCACCTGCATCATGTCGGCCTTGATCGTGTCCAGCGGGGCGAACTCGATCTCCACATCGGTGGCGTCCTCACCGTCGGAGACCCGCAGCAGGCGCGCAGCCCAGGGCAGCGTCGGCGCCTGGAGCAGGGTGAATACAACGACGAAGGCGAACACCATGTCGAACAGTTCGTTGGCCTGAGGAGCTTTGGCGGCCAGCGGCACCGTCGCCATGATGATCGGGACGGCGCCGCGAAGGCCAGCCCAGGACACGAAGGCCTGCTCACGCCACGGCACCCGGAACCAGCTGACGCACGCCAGCACCGACAGCGGTCGCGCGATGAACGTGACGAACGCCCCCGCCCCCAGACCGAGCGCCAGCGCCCGCGGCGAAATCAGCTGCGGGTTGCTGAGCATGCCGAGCATCACGAACAGCCCGATCTGCGCGACCCAGCCGATGCCCTCGGCGAACGAGCGGGTGGCGTTGCGGTGCGGGAGCTCGCCGTTGCCCAGCATCATCGCCGCCACGTAGACGGCCGCGAAACCGGACACGTGCAGCGCGGCCCCGGCGCCGTAGGCGAGCACCGCCCAGGCGAGACCAGCCAGCGGGTACAGTCCGGACGCGGGCAGCGCGATCCGTCGCATGATCAGCACGCCGATCTGTCCGATTGCGATACCGACGGCCACACCGACGACCAGCTGGAGCACGATCACGCCCACCAGGCCGGGGATGCCGCCGTCCGGGCCGTGGCCCAGCGACCACTCGGTGGCCAGGGTCACCAGCAGCACGACCGGGGCGTCGTTGAAGCCCGACTCCCCCTCGACCACCGCGCGGACGCGAGCGGGCAGCGGCACCCGTCTCAGCACGGAGAAGACGGCTGCCGAGTCGGTCGGGGCAAGAATGGCGCCCAGCAGCACCGCGACCGGCAGGGGCAGGCCCAGCACGTACGCGGCGAACAGCGACACCAGCACGACAGAGACACCGACGCCGAGGGTGGCCAGCAGGACGGCCTGCGGCAGGGCCCCGCGGATGTCGTCCCAGCGGGTGGTGAAACCGCCCTCTGCGAGGATCAGCACGAGGGCTGCCAGGCCGAGGGAGTGCGCTGTGGACGCATCGTTGAACGGCAGGATCGTCTGCCCGAGGCCCATGCCGAGGGCGAGGAAGATCAGCAGCGAGGGCAGGCCGAGACGGGACCCGAGGCGTGCGGCGAGGACCGCTGCGAGCAGGATTATGGAGCCAAGCAACAAAACCTGGTCCAGCGCCACGGGGCCTCCTTGGCCCCACCCTAGTGAACGGCGCGGAGGCGCGTCCAAGCGTGGACACGCGAGGAGTGCGTAGCGACGGGCCCACCGCGCCCGCCCCGACTTGTCAGAATCTCATGCGGCCATAGGCGCATGAGATTCTGACAAGTCGGTGGATCGGTGGGGTCAGCTGAAGAGCTCGCGGGCCCTTCCGGCGGCGACGACGGCATCGAGGTCGCCACCCACCTGGGCGGTGACGGCAGCGGCGACGGCACCCTCGACGAGCGGGCCGTCGCTGAACTTCACGTGCTCCAGCTCGTCCTCGTCGAGGAAGTCGAGCACCGACTCCACCGTCATGGTCGCCGAACCCAGATCGCTGAGGATGGCGACGTCGTGACCGGCTGCACGCAGCTCGCTCACGGCATCGTTCACCTTGTCGAAAGACGTGCCGATGCGGCCGTCATCGGTGCCACCGGCAGCCCTCAGCTCGACGTTGCGTGCCATCTGGGCAGCCAGTTCGACCACCCCGTCCGCCAGCTGCGCCGAGTGGGAGACAATCACCAACGCAACGCTCACGCCGCCTCCGCCGCGTCGGCCGCTGCATTCAGGATGAGTGCGGTGGACGTCGCCCCGGGATCCTTGTGACCGATGGAGCGCTCCCCAAGGTATGAGGCACGGCCCTTGCTGGCCTGCAGCGGGATGGTGTCCTCAGCGCCCTTGGCAGCAGCATCCGCCGCGACCCGCAGGGTCGCCGCTGGGGTGGCCCCGCCCTCCGCGGCAGCCGTTGCCGCCACCAGCGCCGGGGTCCAGGCGTCCACCATGGTCTTCTCGCCAGTGGTCGCCTTGCCCCGGGCAACGATGCCGTCCAGCGCACCGGCGATGACGGCGACGACGCCATTGGCGTCGAGGTCGCCCTCGGCAGCCTTGGCGGCCCGCAGGAACGCGGTGCCGTACAGCGGACCGGCTGCACCTCCGACGGTGGACATCAGGGTCGATGCCACCAGCTTGAGCACACCCTGGACGTCCTCTGCCTCGTCGGTCAGCTTGCCGACGACGGCCTTCATTCCACGGTCCATGTTCTCACCGTGGTCGCCGTCACCGATGGCTCGGTCGAGGTCGTTCAGGGTTTCCCGGTTCTCAGCCAGGACGGCCTGGGCGCCGCGAATCCACGCGAGCGCCCAGGCCACCGACAATGTGTCGCTCACCTGTGTGATCTCAGAGCCCGCGACGGATTGCGGGCGTGAGTACCGGTGCGTCCCAGAGCCCGGTCAGCTCGTCGTCGAGCACCAGAACGGTGATCGAGCAGCCCTGCATCTCCAGTGAGGTGATGTAGTTGCCGACCAGCGAACGGGTGACCTCCAGCCCGGCGTCCGCGAGGCGCGCACGAGCGTGGTTGTAGACGATGTAGAGCTCGGCCTCAGGGGTGCCACCCATGCCGTTGACGAACAGCAGCACCTTGGAGCCCGCCGGGGCCTTCAGGTCGGCGAGGATCGGGTCGACCAGCTGGTCGGTGATCGCGTCGGCCGGAGCCATCGGGATGCGGTGACGGCCGGGCTCGCCGTGGATGCCGATGCCGATCTCGATCTCGTCTTCACCGAGGTCGAAGGACGGCTTGCCGGCGTGCGGGACGGTGCATGCGGTCAGGGCAACACCCATCGAACGCACAGAGGCGTTGACCTTCTCCGCGATCGCGAGGACGCCATCAAGATCGTCGCCACGCTCGGCTGCTGCGCCGGCGATCTTCTCGACCAGGACGGTGCCGGCGACGCCGCGGCGTCCGGCGGTCCAGGTGGAGTCCTCCACCGCGACGTCGTCGTTGACGACGATCGCCTTGACGGTGATGCCTTCCATCTCGGCCATCTCGGCAGCGGTTTCGAAGTTGAGCACGTCACCGGTGTAGTTCTTCACGATGTGCAGGACGCCGGCGCCGCCGTCGACGGCCTTGGTGGCCTCGAGGATCGGATCCGGGGTCGGGGAGGTGAAGACGGCGCCGGGGACGGCGGCGTCGAGCATGCCCTTGCCCACGTAACCAGCGTGCAGCGGCTCGTGGCCAGAGCCACCACCGGAGACCAGGCCGACCTTGCCCTTGACCGGCGCATCAGCGCGAACCACGTAGTCAGGATCGTAATGAACGGTGACCAGATCAGCATGTGCAGCCTGGAACCCGGCAAGGGTTTCGGCCACCACATTGGCGGGATCGTTGATCAGTTTCTTCACAGGGCTCTCCTTTGAGGCGTGTATCGGGCGGGCAAGGCCAACTTTGCCGCTTCGCCGCGGTTTCAGAAAGGGGGGTCGGGCGCACTTTCGTGCACCGCGGGTGTTCGGCCGTGAACGGTGTGCCTCCCCGGCACACGCGGGGACGCTCATCGGTTGACACTGCCATCCCGTCCCGCGGACGATCTCTGGCATGCGCGCAGAGCGGGTCACGGGCCGGGTCAGCTACCACGGCGAGGGTCCGGTGTGGTGGGAACGCTGGCAGCAGCTCCGCTTCGTCGACATGTTCGCCGGCGACGTGCTGACCCTCGACGGCGACCAGGTGACGCGGCTGAGCGTCGGCTCGCCGATCGCTGCGGTGATTCGGCCACGGCTCGGTGGTGGGGCGATCGTCGCCCGGGAGCGCGACCTGGCGATCAGCAACTTCGACGACCTCTCCGACCTTGCCGGGTTCGTCACCCTCACCGACGACGAGGGCTTTCGCAGCAACGACGGCGGCTGCGACCCCGACGGCGGGTTCTGGATCGGCACGCTGGAGTACGGCTTCCGGGCCGGCGCCGGCACCCTCTACCAGCTGGACGCCGGGTCGCTGCGGGCCCGTCCGGTGGTTCCGGGGCTGAGCATCAGCAACGGCATCGGCTGGAGCCCTGACTCGTCCACCATGTACCTCAACGATTCCGGCACCGGCATCACCTGGGCCTTCGACTACGACCCGGTGGACGGCCTCTGCAACCGGCGGGTGTTCGCAGAGCGCGCGGATGACGGCGTGCCCGACGGGCTCTGCGTCGACGTCGAGGGCGGCGTCTGGACGGCCCGGTGGGGAGCCGGACGCGTGCAGCGCTACGACCCGTCAGGAAAGCTCGACGCCGTGGTCGAGCTGCCCCCGTCGCAGGTGTCGGCGTGCTGCTTCGGTGGGCCGGACCTCGGCATGCTGTACATCACGACCTCGCGGGAGAACCTGCCGGAGGACGCCGAGCCGGAGGCCGGTTCGCTCTACGCCTTCAAGCCAGGGGTGACCGGCCTGCCGGTAGCCGGTTTCGCTGGGTAAGGAGAGCAGAACGCCGCCCGAGGAACCCGGACGGCGCTGCTGGCGGTGGCGGAGGGATTTGAACCCTCGGAGGGTTGCCCCTCACGCGCTTTCGAGGCGCGCTCCTTAGGCCGCTCGGACACGCCACCGCGCAGGA
>Ga0209745_1000473_pt1 | contig 24235 bp, 19 predicted proteins | sample BarGraNGADG00312_FD_184495 | JGI IMG/M metagenome (GOLD analysis project Ga0209745, IMG submission 184495) | Arctic peat soil microbial communities from Barrow, Alaska - Barrow Graham LP Ref core NGADG0004-312 (SPAdes) (version 2) | ecosystem: Environmental > Terrestrial > Soil > Wetlands > Peat...
CGAACAAGGCTGGCGATCTGAAGCAGAACCTCTTGGTTTTGCGGCGAAATATCCAAATCGATCGCCATCGATGACTTCCCACAGAGGTCAGTACTCGGCATATTACCCACTGGGGCAAGCTTCTTCTTCTTCCCGTCTCCAGGCATCTTTGAACTCCGGTAGCTCTCTAATCGCAGGATATACATCGCACCAGCGATCGCCGTTCATGTATTCCAGAACGCTAAGGTTGTAAAGCATGGACTGATGCTCGGTATCATTCGGAGCATGCTTATTTTTGGCTACTTTTGCCAGAAGATCGAAATGCTCATCCGGCACCATGCGGCCATACTCGTTGATCAACCGTCTAAAAGCCCTTTCTGCTATTTCCTGGTCAATCGGAATCAGTCCTCCTTTGGCCTGAGCCAACTCGATCGTATATGCTAGCAGCCGAATGAAATCTCTCAGCATTCCGCCACTTTTTAAGGCCAGGTACTCAACGACACCGTTGGCGAATAGATGCTGAGTGTCTATCCTTTCCTTTGCTACTTTGCAGAGCAGCTCAATTCCTTTCTTGCAGGTATTTCCGTCCTCCTCTTGTACCTTGATCATTGGCAAGATGGCATAGTTTGGAAAAGACCCAGTCAATGGGTCTCTTTGGGCGAGTAGAACATGGATATGGGTACTGTGTAGACCATATATGCGTCAAGAGCTTTGAGCTGCTCGGCATGGTCCAGATAAAGAGCATCATGTGTAGTGCTTCTTGTTTTCTCATCTAGGACCCTTAGAACGATTCTGTCCAGGTTATCTATTACTAGGACGAGATCGCGATATCCGTTCTTTTTGATCTCAGGAAGAGCTGCCTGGATAAATTCGTTCATCCTGGCAATGAGCTGAGAAACTTGTGGCTCCAGTCTTTCACGAATATCCTTTCTGCTCTTGCGACCAGTTTGAATTTGACCGGTGATCTTGGCAAACATTTTGGCAATGAGTGGCAATAGGACAGGGGCTTTCAATCCAAGTTCAAATTCAGTGTCAAGAGTCTTCGTGACCGTTTTCTCGTCACTCCACTCGTAGACCACCTCTGCAAACCACATCAGAATACCATTCATTAACCTTGGATCGATCTGGATATCATTGTCTGCGAGGGATCGCTCCAGACGCTTGATGATTGCTACGAGAAGGTCTGTGTACACCAAATCGCCAACGTCGAGATCCTCGTCGGCCGCGAAGTAAACAACCAAGAAATCCTTTTCCTCTAAATCCTTTACCAAACGCAGCAATTCAGTTGACTTTCCGCATCCTCTATGGCCGCTGATCAGTTGGGTCATGGGACCTTTTGAGCTGTCAATGCGCCATGCAAGGGTTTTTACAATATCTCCTTCTTCGCCCCTCGCAGGACTGCAATCCACATATCGAGGATCTCCGCTTTGAAGTGGGTCAAGAGTAACGGCGTTGTAGGCATCCTTGATGTCTATCGCTGGAGAATTTCCGCTCATCTGTATAAGTTATTCTTTGATTTTCGTATATAGTTTGCTCTGAAGAAGAGAAGGCATAAAATGGCTCGATGATCCATTGGCCCAAGGGCTACAAGGTCACAACTGAGAATGCCGGTGAAAAGATGGCGATATGAATAATAGCATTAGTAAATCTAAGTAGGAAAATAGTCGAGGGCAGAGCAGTTAAACCGCCCCGCACCCTCGCTCCTTCGTCCTGACCCGCACCACGTCCTCCACAGGATAGATGAAGATCTTGCCGTCCCCGGCTTCACCCGTCTGGGCCACATCGCAGATCAGGTCGATGACGACCTCAGAGTCCTTGTCCTCGACCACCAGCTCCAGCTTAATTTTCGGCAGGAACTCCACTTTGTAGTCTCCGGCGCGCCACTGAAGTGTGATGCCCTTCTGCCTTCCCCGGCCTTTGACTTCAGTGACCGTCATCCCCGAAAAGCCCTTCTTGTCCAGCTTGTCACGCAGCAGGTGGAGCTTCTCGGGCCGAATTATGGCTTCAATCTTCTTCATCTCAACTCCCTCACATATAGGCGCCTTCACCATGCTGGCTGATGTCCAGACCCACAGATTCTTCATCATCCCGGACCCGCAGACCCATGGTGGCATCAATGATCTTGGCCAGACCAAAGGTGACCAGGAAGGAGTAGGCCCAGGTGACTCCAATGGCTATGATCTGCACCACGACCTGGTGGGAGTTGCCCGCCAGGAGTCCCGTGGCGCCGATGGTGGCAAAGATGCCGGTAGCCAGGACACCCCAGGTGCTGCCGATGCCATGGCAGGCCAGGACATCAAGAGAGTCGTCTACCTTTTTGCTGCCGCGAATCAGGATGATGGCGTAGTATCCGGCAATCGCAGCCACGATGCCTATGGGAATCGCCGCCATGGGGGTCACGAACCCGGCAGCCGGCGTTATCGCGGCGAGACCCGCCACGGCTCCGGTCACGATTCCCAGGGCGGAAGGCGCTCTCTGCCTCCAGGAGAGAAGCATCCAGGTCGTCGCAGCTGCAGCGGCAGATGTATTGGTGGTGACAAAGGCATTGGCGGCAATGCCGTTCGCGGCCAGGGCGGAGCCGGCGTTAAAGCCAAACCAGCCAAACCAGAGCAGAGCCGCGCCCATGACGGTCGTGGGAATATTATGCGGCTCCATGGGGTCGGTTCCGAATCCCTTGCGAGCACCGATTACCATGGCCACTGCCAGGGCCGAGACACCGGCAGTGATATGCACCACAATTCCACCGGCAAAGTCCAGAACGCCCATCTGCTGCAGCCAGCCCCCGCCCCAGACCCAGTGAGCTACAGGATCATAGACCAGAGTGGCCCAGGCCAGAGAGAAGACCAGGAAGGAGCTGAACTTTATGCGCTCCACATAGCTGCCAGTGATCAGGGATACAGTGATGATGGCAAACATGGCCTGAAAGATCATAAAAGTGAGCGAGGGGATGGTCAGGCCCTCTTTTATACCCATGCCCACACCGTTCAGGCCCAGGAAATCCAGGCCGCCTATAATGCCTGATACATCCTTTCCAAAAGCCAGGGTGTAGCCGTATAAGATCCACTGCAAGCTTATGATGCTCATAACGGCGAAGCTGAATATGATCGTGGAGATGGCATTTTTCTTCCTGACCATGCCCCCGTAGAAGAGTCCAACCCCCGGAATCATGATTAAGACCAGAGCCGCACTGATCAGGACCCAGGCGTTGTCTGCAGCATTTATCGTTCCCTCATCTGCAGAAGCCGTACCTATCAGCAGAGCTAATAATAGTAATGACCAGATTGCACGCATGTTACCACCAACCAGTTAAGACAAAAGCTTATTTTATAAGCGTATTTGGGAAAAGATATGCAGAGTTCCTAATCTGTGTGAAAAGATCATAAAAACTCACAGGACGATTTGCCGTTGAGCGGGACTATTTATGACCCATTGAATGGGGAATATTTCGGCATATTAGAGAAATTGTTAATAATAGATTCACTATTTAGAGCCAATATGAAAAAAACATAAAAATTATGAACAGATTTTAACTAGATTTATATACATAATGCATGTGGTGTAGGAATCAGTGCTGTGCAGATCAATATCGCACAGATCAGTGTATCCACAGGAAGGGAATTGAAAATGTTACAAAGAGCATTATGTAGAGTCAGTTTATGTCTTATTGTTGCTCTGCTGGCAGTCTCGTTTGTCTGTTCAGGCGAAGAACGGGCACCAGATGCCAGTGGAACAAATACGGGAAACGTCAATGATATCTCTGCCGCGTCTCCCGGTCAGCCCACTCCAATGGAAGTGGCTGACGCCGTAGGTCATAATAAAGTGGCCATAAATATGATGTGGACACTGCTAGCAGGATTCCTGGTCATGTTCATGCAGGCGGGCTTCGCCATGGTTGAGACGGGCCTGTGCCGGGCCAAGAACGTGGCCCATACCATGGCCATGAACTTCCTGGTCTATCCCCTGGGCATGCTGGGATTCTTCGTTACCGGGTTTGCCATCATGTTTGGAGGCTTCGGCCCCATCGCAACTATGGGCAGCTTTGCCGGGCTTAACCAGGAGTTCACCATCAATCTGATGGGCCACAGCTTCGGGCTCTTTGGAACCAAGGGCTTCTTCCTGGTAGGCGTCTATGATGTCGCGGTCTTCGCCCTATTCCTGTTCCAGATGGTATTCATGGATACGGCGGCCACCATTCCCACGGGCGCCCTGGCGGAACGCTGGAAGTTCGCTTCCTTCTGCCTCTTCGGCTTCTTCGTGGGCGCTCTGATCTATCCAGTCTTCGGCAACTGGGTATGGGGCGGAGGCTGGCTGGCACAACTGGGCGTGAACTTCGGCCTGGGACATGGACATGTGGACTTCGCCGGCTCCTCGGTGGTGCACATGACAGGTGGTGTCTGCGGACTGGTGGGGGCCTGGCTGATCGGACCGCGCATCGGCAAATTCAACAAAGACGGCAGCGTCAACGCCATACCCGGCCACAACATTCCCATGGCCCTGATCGGCACCTTCATCCTGGCCTTCGGATGGTTCGGCTTCAACGCCGGCTCGAGCCTTGCGGGCACGGATTACCGCATCGCTGTGGCCGCAGTGAACACCATGCTCGCTTCGGCTACAGGCGCCCTGGCTGCCACGGCCTGGATGTGGACCGTAAGAACCAAGAAACCAGACCCGAGCATGATGGCCAATGGAATGCTGGCCGGCCTCGTGGCCATTACCGCCCCCTGCGCCTTCGTCAACGCCCAAGCTGCCGCCCTCATAGGTCTGATCGCCGGTGTGTTAGTGGTGGAATCGGTCTACTTCTGGGAGAGAAAGATGAAGCTCGACGATCCAGTGGGTGCTCTTTCCGTGCATCTGGTAAATGGTGCATGGGGCTGTCTGGCTTTGGGCTTATTCGCCGACGGCACCTACGGAGAAGGCTGGAACGGCGTGCCTGGAACCGTAACCGGGCTGTTCTATGGAGATGCTGGGCAGTTCGTCGCGGAAGTGATCGGCGTCGTGACTAACATAGTTGTAGTAGGGCTGCTGTCTCTGATGGTCTATAAAGCGATTGGACTTGTCACTCATTTGAGAGTCGATGCAAACGTAGAACTGTGCGGTCTGGATGTCCCGGAGATGGGCACTAATGGATATGTGGGCGAGTCAATTCCCGAATGCCCCAGCATGCCAAATAGAGAGGTGAGCCAATGAAAATGATTCAGGCCGTATTGAGGCCTTCCAAGCTAGAAGAGGTCAAGAAAGCACTGGAGGATGCCAGCTACACCAGCCTGACGACCATTGAGGTGAAAGGCAGAGGACGCCAGAAAGGCATCAAACAGATCTGGCGAGGTGAGGAGTATGTATTGGACATGCTCCCCAAAGTCAAGTTGGAGGTAGTGGTTCCTGATGAAAAAGAAGATGAGGTTGTAGAGATAATCAGAAAGGCAGCATATACCGGAAATATCGGTGACGGAAAGATCTTCGTCCTGCCGGTGGAAAAGACCATTCGGATCAGGACCGGAGAAACGGACGGAAAGGCACTGTAGATCGCCACTTGTGCAATCGGCTCCATCTCCATCTGGAGCCGACATTTTTTAGATTCTCGCTATTTTTTGTGGGTTCGTGCGCTGGTCATAGGAATCCGACATTATTAGTGGTCCTCTGTGCGCTCTATGCCTCGGTGGTTAATTCCGTAACCTCCTGGGTTTGATTATTGAGCTACTAATACTAACCGCAGAGACGCAGAGTTCGCAGAGACTTGGAATTTACCCTATTTCCAGCATTTGAAACGAATAGCATATTTTCTTCTGAGCGAATAGTCGCCTCCGTCGTTCGTCCTCCGTGCGCTCTGCGACTCTGCGGTTGAATGGTCGTTAGCCACTGGGTTACAACTAAATGATTACGGACTCCATCATCTTCTTCAAGTCGCCGCTGAATGCCGTCTTCCCTGCCAGGTCCATCTTCGCGTCCGCATTCACCAGAACCATCTAGGCCTCCCGCCCGACTTGAGCGTGTAAAATCTCCGCGGCAGGTCCGGAAGTTGTACTCCCGGCGGTGGAGCCATTGGCCAACTCCACTTCACCGCGCCAGAACGTCACGCCCGCGGGCGCGCCCAATACCCGCATGTCGTAGCTCTCGCGAATGGGTATTGACTCGCCTTACTGTGTGAGGTTTTGCGACACGTTTAGAAGATCCAACAGGATATGCACCCTGTCTGGGGCCTCCTCAAACACGTTCAAGGATAATTGGCAAGGCTTCATAGATTGTTCCCCGCGGCCGCGGGGTTAGGGGGGCCTGCACGGCCATAAGTTGGCCCCCGTCACCCAGCGCGTAACACCCGCGCGGAACCCGGAATATAAGACTGAATTTTATTGCATAAGCGCATTCTTCCGGGGTGCCGCGAGTCGGCCTGCTGGCCTCCCGCGCCATGGTTGGAGGCGCCGCTCTAGGCCGCGGCCGGCCAAGCGACGACGGCCAAGCTGGAGACTAATCGAGAGTTCCAATGTCTGGAGGTAGCCACGACTTTTGGCTTATGGTCGAGTCGATGAGGTCAAAGCATCTCGATTTTCATTCGCCACATGTGAGCCTATTCCTGAGACTCATGGGCGTTTCTGTGAGAAGGATCTCTTTTAAGTAAGACCTCGGGTACCGCAGAGGGTTAGCATCACTAGCCACTTTTCCAAATCCTAATAATGATTGCCAATCCAGCCAGGTTTATGGCCAGGATGAGTATGATGCCGATCATCTTCTTCATGTCGCCGCTGGGTGCGGCTGCCGTCTTCCCTGCCAGATCCATCGTCTGGTCCCCATTCACCAGGACCTGCCAGGACTTCCCGCCTGCCTTGAGTGTGTAAATCCCACGCTCCAGCCCCCGGAAGCTGTAATCCCCGCCCGAGTTGCCGTTGGCGACCTTTACATCACCGCGCCAGAGCTCCACGCCCGCGGGCGCGCCTGCCACTCGCAGGTTGTAGCCCTCGCGGATGGGCAATGGGTTGCCTTCTGCTGTGAGGTTCAAGGAGATATTCAGCAGACCGAGCACAGTGGGAGCGATGTCCATCTCCGACCAGCGGCCGCCCAGGTTCAGCTCCTCCACTCCCAGTCCGACGAAGACGAGGGGAACGCGCAGGCTCTCTAGCCGACCGGCATATTTGTCAGCAGAGTGGCCGCCCTTGCCTTTTGTATCGGGAAAACACATGCCGTGGTCGGCGGTGATCACCAGAAGTACGTTGTCCTTGCGGCAGGCTTCTTTCAGCTGGCCAAGGGGCTCGTCCAGGGCCTGCACCGTTTGAAGGTAGCCGTTCGCCCCCAGGTTCTGCCCGGCGCTATCCACTGCACCCACATTGACCAGCATGACGAAGGGCTGGCCGGGGAGGTGCTCGACGATGTCCCTAGCCGCGTCCAGCCCCCACGCATCGTTCCCTGCGTAGCCTGGCAAGCCAGCAGGCGAGGTGTACTCTGCGAATTTATCCCGCCATTCCTGGAAGAGGACTCGTATGCCTGCGGGCACATTGCTCCTAAAGCCGGGCGTGGGCTCCGCCCCGTGCAGGGCATTGTCGCCCAAATAGAGGACAGCATCCATCTTTTGCAGAACCGGCATTGAATCGCCTCGCTCCAGAACGGCCAGACAAAGGTAGCCATTCTGGCGAGCCATGTCGAAGATAGTCTGGCCAGGGGCCTCCGGATTGACCTTTGAATCACCGGTGATGAGAACGCTATGGCTTTTTGTCGTCTCTGGGACGGGGACAGTCACATCCACGGCACGGGCCCCGCCGCCGGTGAGGTTGAAGAGCACGGCTTTTTGCAGTGCTGATCCATCCAGAGCATAAGCGCTGTGCTCGGGATAGACATAGGACGCGCCCAGGCCGTCCACCACCACGATCACGGCGCCTGCGGGCGAAGCCTCCGGGCCCACCTGCACATCGACGGCGCTGCTGCTGCCCGTTAGCAGAAGAAGAAGAAGCAATAAAAAAAGAAGAGAACGGATCATCCGATATCGGCGCTTCAGAAATCGGTCATGATCCTGTACTGGTCGATCTCCGTCTGCTTCAGGCCCGTCAGGAACTGCTCGGCCATGTCGCGAATATCACGGGACCTGGTTATAGCCCGGCCCACGACTAGAATGTTCGCGCCGGCAGCCAGAGCAGCGCCCTCGGTATCCACGCGAATGCCTCCCGCTACAGCTACGAGGAGCCTGCGGCCGTCTTTGGCCAGAGCCTGCATCTCAGCGATGTTCTGCCAGGCGTGCGCGCTCTTTTCATTATCGATGGCCCGGTGCAGCTCGACCACATCCGGCAGGACATCCAGGCCCTTCAGGACGGCGAGCGGATCAGGTACATTGAGCATATCGATTATGGAGTAGATGCCCGTCTTCCTGGCCTCATTAATGGAGAGCTCGAGCGTCTTCTTGGGCGCAAGACCCGAGATCACCACGGCATCGGCAGTTGAGTCTGCAGCCAGACGCACTTCCAGATTGCCCGTATCCAGAGTCTTGAGGTCCAGGATGACAAAAGCACCCGGCCGGATGGCGCGAATCTCCTTGACCACATTTACGCCCAGCATCTTCACCAGGGGAGTTCCTACCTCAATCAATATGTGATCGCTCTCTGGCAAGGCGGTGAGCACCCGGCGCACCTCGGCCACATCCACCAGGTCAAAGGCCACCTGCAAGTATGGTGGGTCCCAGAGGCGTGTGACGCGGAATCCCATGATAGGATGCGTGGAGCGGTCCTTCTCGTAAAGAACCTTATCGATATCCGGGAATCCTGCCATGGCGCGCTGCAAAGCCAGCTTCGTGGCCCCGTAATTGTAGCGATAGATGGCGTCGTAATCCTTGGCCTGAGGATGAATGAATACGGATACTATTACCAGCAGATCCTCAGCCTTCTCCCGAGGTATGATGCCCTCGGCAACGGAATCCGCCACTGCCTTGGCCACTGCCATCTGTGCGGGACCGAAGATCTGGGCTGCTTGATCCATGTTCTTCACAGTCACTTTGGGAACGATTAAAGTAGAAGGCTTGGGTGGTAGATTGGGCCGAATAACACCCAAAAGCGGCGTATGCCCCGCCGAAAGCTGTGTGAGTCCCGAGGCAAACGCCGTTCCAACGGGTCCCTCTTTATCTCCTATGATCAGATCGATATGAGCTATCTCAGGCTCCTTTCCTATCAGAGCCTCTCCAACCAAAAACAAAAAGATTCACCTCGCCGATCGTTTGGGCAATCTCTCTATTTTAATCCTTTTGCCGCGTTTGGTGCTGGGCTCAGAGGCCAAACGACGCGCAAAGTCGTTCTGCACACTTCAGGCCTCGCACCCTGGGATGACGATCGATCGCGGACATTATTCGCGTCCAATCATGATTAAATAAGCTGCCAGTAAATGAGCGGCGCCAGTGCCAGCAACATCAGGCCGGTGAACAGCCTCATTCCCACCCGGTGATCTTTGCGGAAGTTGTCCACCTGCTCAGGGCTCATCCCCAGGGCCAAGAAACTGCCCAGAACCAAGATGGGCAGAATTACTCCCAGATTGTAGAAGAACAGATATGTAGCACCATCAAGGTAGTTTCCTGCCGAGATACGATCCAGTATCGCAAGATAGACGCCTCCTACACAGGGGGCTTTTACAAGGGAGAAGAGCGCGCCGATCAGGAAGTAGGAACTGATGCTGCGCGTCTCAACACCGGCCTGGAAATACTTGAGCGCCCAGTCTGTACGGAAGAGTGAAGGCTTTCCCTGTTGCAGTCGCATTGCGTCCAGAATCTGAGAAAGGCCGGCCACCAAGAGCAGGGCGGTCACAGCATAGCGGAAATATGCGGCCATCGCCTCAAAATGCAGCAGTCTCTGCATGCCCAGGCCAAAGAGGAAGTACATGGTGAAGATGCCTAAGGAGAAGAATGCCACCATCGTCAAAAGATCACGCCTCTTTCCTTCCGTGGAGAGGATGGACGCTGCCAGGAAGACCAGAATGGCCAGGGCGCAGGGATTGAAACCGACCAAAACGCCTGTTCCGAGGACGCCCAAGATGGTAAGAATGGAGAGCTTTTGCAAATCCTGCCCGTTCACCATTCCGGGGCCGTTTCCCTCGCCGGAGGTGTGGCTCTCATTGCTTGGCAAAGATATTGCAGGCTTGACTTCAGAACTCGGGTTTGCCAGAGCCCCTAAAATAAGCCCTTCCAGCTTGGAATTGTTCCCATCATAGTCTCTGTAATTTATGACCCGGGTTCCAATGATAATGGCAGGAACATCCTTGGCGTTGTATTGCTTTATGATTCGATGGCCCTCGTCCGTATAATAATAATATCCCGTGACATTCAGGGGCACCGTTTGCCCAACCTTCTCAAGCGTTCTGTCTGCGGCCGCGCATTTTGTACATCCCGGGGACTTGATGATGATGACCTCTGTTGCCCCTTTACCTGCCACGACAATGCTATTCGAAAAGACCAGAGCTGTGCAGACGAGCAGGATGAGACAGATGACTCCAAAGGGAGACTTGAGAGAGAGCATCAGCAACCTTATGATACCGAAGAGATATAAAAAGAAGGTCCCAGTCAAAGAAGCCGCAGCCGGGTGCAGGGGATGAATAACCGCCCCCTGCCAATCAAATTCGCTTGCTGGACGTTTTCTTCATCTCTCTAGACAACCCCGCGTCCGGCAATCGTCTCCATTTTACCAGAGCAACCCGGCATTTTTTTTCATCCGAGACCAGGAGCTTCACTCTTCGGTGACGTACTCAAGGCTCGGCTTATTCTCACCAGAAGCCTTGCTGGAAGTGAATCCGACTGATGCCTCGCCTTCTGCCACGAGAACTATAGTGTAGGGACACCCTTCCGTGCAGGTTTCGACAGCCTTTTTGATAATGGGTGTCACATCCAGGGTGCAGTTACCCTCCTTTTCTATGTCCAGGGGTATGGATACGACGCTGCTGTCATATTCACCTTTGTCAAACCAGTTTACATTATCGAATGTCGCTCCATGGAAGAAGTAAGCTGTGACCTTACCCGTCTTTTCGACCTTGGCAGCATTCAAAGTGAGCGTCGCAGACTTGATCTGATCCGGCTTGAAGATGCTCTGCGATCCAAAGAGGTTGACAAAACTCAGATAGGTCTCATTCACAGGGGTTCCATTGACGGACGTAACCCAGAGGAGACTGCTTTCTCCATAGCTCTGGTTGACCTCCTTCGCATTTACATAGGTGTCAACATCCATGTTTGCTGTAAAGCTCCCCGCTGCGGCATTTGCTGCCAGCAGCAGGAAAAGGCTTATGAGTGCATACAAATATCTCAAATTCAATTCCTCCGCTAATGTACCATAATCAAACAAATAAAAAGACTTACCTTCATATGTAGCTTATGTTAGGCGACCTTCGGTCCATATGAGCCATGCAATTAAATGCAAATGCGCTGTATTCTCTCTTTGCCAGGTAGTCTGCAGGAGCCCAATTCATGAAAACGAACCATTTTAACCAACTGCGCGGAAAAATCCGCTACGTTAGCTTTATTAACCTCATCACTGCTCTTGGTCACGGTGGTCGCTTGAGAAATATAGTCTTTTGCATCTTCTGCGCCGCCTTGCTGATTGCTTCAGTCGCGGATGGTGCCACGACACAAGTAAGCTCGAATCTGCAAGCCGCGATAGATGCTGCCTCCGCGGGCGATACTCTCCAGGTAGCGCCGGGAGCTTATGACAAAATAACCATACAAAAGAGCCTTAACCTGGTGGGTGACGGTGCGGTTATCAGGGCCGGAAATAGGGACGCTTGCGTAAATGTAGAGGCGGACAATGTTCGCATAGCTGGCTTCATCGTCAGAGACGGGTTTTATGGAATAAAGCTCAATAGTGTTACGGGTTGCACTATTGCCAACAATACCGTAATCCATTGTGCTCAGCCCGGCATTGCCCTGCTCTTCTCCAATGGCAATACCATCACGGGAAACAATGCCAGCTTTAACGGCATAGTAGGCGAGGGTTGGTACGGGATATATCTATCCAACTCCAACGACAACCTCATCACGAACAATGTGGCTTATGGGAATGGCGCTTACGGCATAAACCTCTTCCCGTCCTGCAGCAATAATACCATACGAGGCAATGTGTTGCAGGGGAACATGTACGGGCTCTACATGTTCACCAATTGTGCCAAAAATATCATCGAATTCAACGACATGTCCAGAAACACCAATTCCGGTCTGGACCTGCGCTTCAATTGCACCGACAACCTCATCCTCAACAACAGCATGCAGGACAACGTCGTTTCAGGAATAGTCCTCATGGAGTCGGGACAAAATACCATCAAAGGGAACCTGATCAAAGGCAACAGGCGCTATGGATTGCAGATACAGAGCGGCTCAGATGGTAATGCTATCCTCGATAACAGCATATCAGACAGCCAGACGGGAGTATTCCTGGATTCGGGCAAAAACCAAATCTACGGAAACAGAATAGAGGACAATGTAATTCAAGCCGAAGACAGGGAAATAAATACCTGGAATGCCGGATATCCTGTGGGCGGTAACCTCTGGAGCGACTACCAGGGCCGCGACGAGATGCAGGGGCCTGGTCAGAACGTCCCCGGAAAGGACGGATTTGGAGATACGCCCTACAAGATAAGCGAGAGCGCAAGAGATGAATATCCCGTTATGGGCAACCAGGTCAAACAGATCAGCCTTGAAAGCCAAGATCTGACTCCTACCAAAGTGAGGGTGGGCGACAGCATTGCCGTAAAAGCAAAACTTAAATCCAAGTATGGGCTCTCGCAAGTAACAGCACATGCTTTCCAATCGGGAAAGGAGGCGGAGGGCTACTCCAGACTGGTTAAGTCCGGGGATTTATATCTCGGTTCCTTCTCTACAGCGCTCCTGAACCCGGGAAATTACGATATAGTTCTGAGCGCAACAGATGCGCGAGGGTTTGAGCTGCGAGAAACTTTAGGCACAGTATCGGTGACCGCTAGGGGCGGCTTTTCCTGATTACTGACAGTATTGAATGTATTAAAAAGGGGAGATAATGACACTATTTAGATCATGTTTAGCAGGAGTGGGAATAGTCACAGTTATGGCGTTATTGGTGCTGGCAAATGCGGCACACGGGGGCGAAGCCTATTGCGATGCATGCAAAGGCGACTCCGGCTGGTCGGGAGCAAAAGCTCTTGATCAGATAGGTAACCCCAACGCTGGAACGGCGGAAGTCATGCCTGGTTTGAACACGGCTCAAAAAAATAGAGTGGGCATATGGAAAGAACCCCTCGCCGGATTCAGCAATGACAATAAGACGGCGCCGGTCAAATCAGCCCAGAATAGCAGTGCTCCCGTGACAGAATTACCTGCAAAAACCGTTGTGCAAAGCAAACCCGTTCAGGATGACACCGCGATCGTGCGGAGCACTGGGGCCAAGGGTATGCTCGTCCCAATAGAGAACGTCTCTGGTACCGATATCTTGCTGGACATCAGCGAGAACGCCACAGAACACATTCAGGGATCAATTGCTATCCCCTATACAGAATTCATGGATAATGGAAGCTTATTGTCTGTTGCAAAGATCTCCACGATGCTGGGAGACGCAGGAATATCCCGCACAGATCCCGTGGTCGTATATGGCGAGTGCATGCCTTGCGGCGGTGGGCCGTCTCCTGCGACTTATGTTTACTGGATGCTGAAATCATTGGGCCACGAGAATGTCCGTGTGTTAGACGGAACTATTAAGGATTGGACCGCAGCAGGAAAGCCCGTCGTCAAAGAGACGGCCATAAGGCCATCCAAGAACTATACGGCACAGTTCACAACTGACCTGATTGCCACCTACGATTATGTGAAGAGCGGGTCCGCACAGATCATAGACGCAAGAACCCAGCAAGAGTTCGGAAACGGCACCATACCAGGATCAATGAACATTCCCTATGAGAGCGTTATCACAGGCAATAGCAGAATCAAGAATGAAACCCAACTTGCCAAGGTCTTCTCCTGGCTGAATAAGAACCAGCCGGTGGTAGTCTACACCAATACGGGCATCAAAGGATCTGTAGAATGGTTTGCGCTGGAGCTTCTTGGCTATGATGCCAAGCTCTACAGCTATGCGGACTACTATCAGAATAACCAGATAGCTACAAGCCAGGGCAATGCAGGCAATGCTACAGCTTGAAAACAGCAAGAGGCAATTAAATGTTGAGAATTAGAACTGCTGGGTATACCCTGCTGCTGATTGCAGTGCTCGCGGCATTTGTCTCCAGCGCTAACGGAGAATGCAGCGCCTGCAAAGGCGGATCGACCACCGCTCAACAGGACGTGCTGAATAGCGAATGGGCAGTATTCATGGGGAAGGAGAACGCTACGCCGGCAGTAGTTACCAGCGCCACCGGCCTGATCTCGCCCCAATACTCCAGGGCGAATAATCAGCTCGTGCAGACGGGAAACAGTGGTACGGCATCGGATAAACCGAGTTTGGATAACAGCCCGGCTAAAGATCCGACTCCCTCGAACATCGCCGATTCCGGAGCTGAGTCTAAAAACATCAAGCCCACCATAGCGAGAAGCCAGAAGTTCGCATCAGTCCTCGTTCCTCTGGAAAAAGCTAATAATTCAGGGATAGTTCTGGACATCAGTCCCAACTCCACGGAGTATCTCCCTGGCGCGATTAACATCCCCTATACAAAATTCCTTGATTCGAGTGGAGTTCTCTTGCCTGTATCCGAGATGGCTCGAACACTAGGCGACGCCGGCATATCCCAAAGTGATGCCGTGCTGATTTACGGCGAATGCCAACCCTGCGGCGGCGGACCGTCGGCAGCAGCTTATGTCTACTGGATCATGAAGTATCTGGGACATGAGAACGTCAAACTGCTGGACGGAGGCATCGACGACTGGGTGGCGGCAAAGCTGCCAACAGTGACAAAGCCCGCGATCCTCCCCCAGAAGAGCTATACTCCATCCATAAAAGCCGATCTTCTGGCCACTTTTGAATACATGCATAGCAATATGCCAGTGATCATCGATGCCAGAACTCCGATTGAGTTTGGCGCCGGATCGATACCAAATGCCGTTAATATTCCCTATGACAGCGTCCTGGAAGGTAAGAGGATCAAGGACGAGGCAACACTGCAAAAGCTATTCTCCTCACTGCAGTTGGATAAGCCCATTGTAGTCTACACCAATACCGGCGTCAAGGCCTCTATGACCTGGCTTGCGCTGACGCTCTTGGGGTATGATGCCAGGATTTATTCCTGGCAGGATTGGGAGGCCAACCAGCCCAAGCTCAACATCGATTTGCAGGAAGCTAAGGCTACGCCGAATCCTGCGAAGATCGGCGATGTTGTCCAGATGACGGTTGTATTCAAAAACCAGAGCACTAGCAGCGCACCCGTTGAGGCCAGCAACGAGACGGTTCTGACCATCAAAGGATGCGCCACCTGCGGATTTGGATCGCCCCAGGGTTATGCTGATTTAAGCAGCAGCGGTGGCGTGGTGAAGATAGGCTCCACGTCCCAAGCCCAAAAAAACGCTGCGAACAAAGGATTCACCGTCGCGGCTATTGTAAATAGCCCAAAAGGAGATCAGGTGTCCAAGGTGATAGTGAAGCGAATCTCTGGAGACGAGTTTGCAGGAATTTGGAATGCAAATGTTGCGGCAGGGACCTATAAGGTCGACATTGTGGCATCTTTGGAAAATATCAACAGGACGTTTTCGGATGCACTGGAGATCGAGGTCGTTTGACACCAGTAAATATAAGAACATTGGGAATTAATAGTGGGAGTTAAGTGTGAACTCCCGCTTATTGCTATATTTTATTCTGGCGGCATGTCTGGTTAGCAGTGCGGTTGCATTTCCTATGCAAAATGCACTCGATAATAACAAGGCTACCATCTGGTTTCAGAAGGAGTATAACAACTACTTCAAACCAAACATTAACGACAGCAATCCTCCCACCATTTATGGAGTGAGCGTAAGTCCCTCGGCCCTGAAGATCGGCGCACCCCGGAGTGAGATCAACGCCTTAGTCTATGACCCAGGCGGCATTGAGACGGTTTATGCCGATGTCGGCAATCGCATGAACCTCATGCTGGACCTGGATCACAATAACAGATATACCGGATACTGCGGGTCCAATTTGCCTCCCGGCGTATACAATGTGACAATTGTAGCTATCGACAAAAGCGGAAATGCTGCAAAGGACGAGTCAAGAAAGCTCACTATTCGCGACCCCAATGACCTCAACGGCAATGGAATCGAGGATAGCCTGGAAAAGCATGGGCCCGGGGATCTGAAAGTGATCGTCCTGCATGACGGCAACCTGAGCAATGTTGCATCGGCAAAAGCGGATAGTTTCAGCATTCTGCCAGGGAGCGCGTTAACGGTGTCCTCAGACAAGCTGGAGAAGTTAGCCAAGACGAATGGTGTCAAAGGCATCTACAAGGACCAGAAGTTGAAGGTCATGGAACTGCAAAGGGGCGGTTCAAGCAAATCTTCGTCCGTTTCATCGATCATCAATGATCCGAGAAAGAACGAAGGCCCCAGTGGAACTGGGGTGACTGTGGCACTCATTGATACCGGCGCGGATATAGATCACGAGAGCATAAACAACAAGGTCGTAGCCTTCAAAGATTTCGTGAACAATCAAACCGTAGCCTACGACGACAATGGTCATGGAACTCATTGCGCCAGCCTCATTGCAGGAGATGAGGGTACGGGAGTGGCACCCGGAGCAAAGCTGGTAGTAATAAAGGTCATGGACCGGGATGGTGCATGCTATCTTTCCGATGCACTCAAAGCACTGGACTGGTGCCTGGAGAATAGAGATCGCTACGGAATAAAGGTGGTATCATTTAGCGTCGGTGGTGAGAGCCCTTCTGATGGATCGTCTCTGTTGGACGAAGCATGTGACAAGATGGTCGAAAAGGGACTTATCATGTGCGTCGCCGCCGGGAACTCAGGTCCATCCCCTTCGTCCATTGTCATTCCGGGCGACGCCCAGAATGTGATTACGGTAGGGGCGATAGACGGTTCCGGCTCTATCTTCGACCAATCTTCACGCGGCCCCACCGCCAACGGTGAGACCAAGCCGGATCTGGTCACACTGGGCGTAAATGTGGTCTCGGCCCTGGCGGGATCGAAGAACGGCCAGAGCTCAGTGAGCGGCACCTCTATGGCGGTCCCTCAGGTATCAGGCGCCTCTGCTATTCTGCTGGAGGTCCGGCCTGATTTGGAGCCGGCCGATGTGAAAAGGATACTGCTCAAAACTGCGGACGACCTGGGACAGACAGGTCAAGATAATGTTTACGGCTACGGAGCACTTAATTTGACAAGGGCTCTTGCTACTATTGCAGCCTCGCCAGCGAAGCTATCGCCACCAGATCTCGAGGAGATAAAGCTGAACCGGGAGGAAGCCTCTGCAGGTGAGCCGGTCATGATCGAGGCGCAAGCCTCTGGTGATATCAAGACTATAATCACAAACATCATGGGACCGGACAGAAAGCTCGAGATTCCCATGGATGATCTGGATGGCAACGGTATCTACTCCGCGCGCTGGGAGACGAGCTTCTGGACGCCCGGCGACTACGAAGTTGCTGTCGATCTAGAGGGAAGATTCGGAGAGGTGAAATCAAAGGCGGTCCCTTTCCATTTGCGGAAAAAGATGTGAGGCTGTCATGTCTTTAGCCTGGCAGGAGATTGCGAAGTTCGGCAAAAAAATGGTGGCCTCCGGCCTTACAAGCTCTCGGTTCGGAAATATCAGCATGCTTCAAGGTGTGGTGATATCCATAACCTGCACGGGCTCGATGCTGGACGAGCTGGATCAGTCCAATGTGGTTGAGGTTGATCTGAATTCTGCCTCAGACCAGGATAGAACAGCCAGCAGTGAGACCTGCGTCCACCGGGCGATCTACCGGAGCACCTCAAATAAGGCCGTCATCCATACTCATTCTCCATACGCGGTAGCACTATCTTTGCTGGAAAAGGACTCATTAGAGCCTCTTGATAGTGAGGGCATCCTCTTCTTAGGAGCCATGCCGATTGTTGAAGGCCATTATGGATCGGATCGCCTCGCCCAAGCTGTATCCATGGCATTGCAGGGCCACAAGGCCTGCATTGCTCGCGGCCATGGCGTATTTGCCTCAGGAATGACCTTGACCGAGGCTTTCACCGCAGCCAGTATGGCCGAGCACAGCTCTAAAGTGAGATATCTGGTAAAAGCCAGGTAATTTTCTCATGCACATTGTCCCAACAAGCGTCCCCATCTTTCAGGGGAAAAATTTATATCTTTATCGCCACTCCACTAATTTGAGCGGGTAATTCTAGTTTTTAAAATCCACACTGAACCCCCACTCTCCTACCCGCTCACTTAATAAATTAATGGAGATTGCATTCTGTCAGGGGATAGTTGTTCAATAGACTCGTCATCAAAAGATCTATTAATGCCGGGGTACTAAAGTTCTTAGAATGAACTCCTCTCTACAATTGGGAAAGATAATGGGAATACCCATCCGGCTGCACTGGACTTTTCTTCTGGTCATCCTTTATATTGCCTGGGCCTTCGCTTCTATCAGCCAACAGGTCATGGGCAGAACATATGGTTTAGGAAGCATTGAGCCAGTCAGCCTTAGATGGACCTATTCCCTGGTCTTTGCCGTCGTGCTCTTCGCCTGCGTGGCTCTGCACGAGCTGGGCCATTCCTATATCGCCCATAAGAACGGCATAATCATAAGGAGCATAACGCTCTACTTCTTTGGCGGAGTCAGCGCAGTCGAAGAGATTCCCCGCAATCCACGCCTGGAGCTGCAGATGGCTTTTGCCGGGCCGGCAGTCAGCGGCGTCATCGGATTGATCTCGATTCTTTTGGCCACACTGCTCCCTGAGAGCAGTGCCGCAGCCATCATGCTATGGACCATGGGAATTATGAACATCATCCTTATGGTCTTCAATCTCATACCTGCCTTTCCCATGGACGGCGGTCGGCTCTTGCGGGCTTGGTTTGCCACCCGCATGCCGTACATAAGAGCTACCAGAAATGCGGCAGGTATAGGAAAGATATTCGCGATCCTGATGTTTGTGCTCGGCCTGTTCTCCTTCAACTTCATGCTGCTATTTGTGGCGTTTTTCGTCTACGTCGGGGCCTCGGAAGAGGAGAAGGCGACCGAGATAATTGTCAGCCTGGAGGGCATCAAAGTCAGAGATATTATGTCCGCCCAGGTGCGCACCATCGGCCCGGATATGACACTCCGGGAACTGAAGGAGCTGATGTTCCGCGAAAAGCATAGAGGCTACCCGGTCATGTCAGGCGATGAAATGCTGGGAATTGTCACCTTAACCAACCTGCAGAGCGTTCCGGATGAGCAGCTTGCCCATACAAGCGTCGAAAAGGTGATGGCAAGAAAGTTATATGTGATTGCACCAGGTGAAGAGGCATCAACTGCCATGAAGATGATGAACGATATGCAAATTCGCCGTTTGCCCGTTATGGAAAACGGCCGGCTGGTGGGCATTGTCTCCAGGGAAGACCTGGTCAGGGCGCTTGAGCTAAGCTCCGGGCAGGATACGAAGAGGTAATCGATTTGGAGAACGTGGAAGAAAAGAAAGAAGAGACAACTCTTACCTGCGAGATGGTGGAGCCGAAGGCGTCCGGGAGCCTGACCGAAGGCGAATCTCATGAGATAATAATAGTCGGAACCGCACATGTGTCTGAGAAGAGCGTCCAGGAAGTAGTCAGCAAGATAGAGGAGGCCCGGCCTGATATCGTGGCTGTAGAGCTCTGTCCTGCCCGCTACAGGGCGCTGACGGGGCAAGAAGAGGAGAAAGAGATCAAGATCAGTGAGCTATTGAGTGGCGGAAGGCTCTCTTTCTTCCTGGTGCAGCTGTTCCTGGCCTATATTCAGAAAAAGATCGGCGACGAGATGGGAGTCAAGCCAGGCTCAGAGATGCTGGCAGCCATTGAGGCGGCGAAGAGAACGGGTGCGCGTGTCGCTCTTGTAGACAGGGATGTGGGCATAACCATCCAGCGCTTCTGGGCGGCTATGGGATTTTGGGGTAAGGTCAAGCTGATCGGCTCCTTGATCCCGGCAGCCATCGGTTGGGGCGACAAAGAAGAGATTGATATCGATAGCATCACCCAGGAGGATATCGTCTCCCAGATGATAGGGGAATTTCGCAAGATCTCGCCGGGTGCCGCGAACGCGCTCGTCGATGAGCGTGACGCCTACCTGGCAAGAAACCTGGTCATGCTCTCTAAACAGGGCCGGGTGCTCGCAGTTGTGGGGGCAGGGCATAGAGAGGGCATTACTAAACATCTGGCACATCCGGAAAATATTCCTGCCATTGAAGCCCTGAATGAGAAGCCGGGCAAGAAGAGGATAACCTTCGTCAAGGTATTCGGAGTGCTTATAAGCCTCCTCGTCCTGGCGATTGTCGCGCTGGTTCTGATAGTCGCCCAATCCAGCCATAACGGTCTTCAGGCGGCAGTTATCTGGTTCTTTGTCACGGGAGGGTTATCTGCTCTTGGCGTCCTGCTGGCAGGAGGTCACCCGCTCTCCGCACTGACAGCGCTCATGGTGGCATGGCTGACGACACTCATTCCCTTCATAGCGGCAGGCTGGTTTGCCGGGATGGTCGAGGCCTGGAAGATCAAGCCAACTGTGGCGGATCTGAAGCGGCTGGCTCAAGCCGATAGCTTCAAGCAGATGATGCAAAACCGCCTCGGCAAGGTCATACTGGTGACAGCACTATCAAATTTAGGAGCCATGGCCGGGGTGATCATTGCCGGCATCATCTTTCAGCGAATGGGGCTTATCGATCCGGTTCAGATGTGGAGCCTGGCAAAGGGGATTCTGATGGGCATAATATCAAGAATAGTCATATAAATAAAAAAGGATTCGAGGAGGTCCGTTACCTCTCAGAGACGATGGTTATTCCTGCCTCCTTGATCTTGTTCTTGCGGGCCACATTGAGCAGCATGGGAGTCAGGCTTTCCACCAGGGCAGAAGCCGCCAGAGGGCCTACTTTTAGCGGCCGCAGGCTCTTTATCTCCCCTGTCAGGCCTACGACAATGTCGACGACTTCGGCATCGTCACCGCAGATGAGAACGTCGGCCTTCAGAACCCGGTCCCTGGCCTGTAGGGCCGCAGCGCAGATGGTATGGAACGCAGAGACAATCCTCATGCCCTCCGGAAGCAGAGACTTCGCCAGGCAGGCCGCGCTGCCTTCGGTGGGTGGATTGAACTGGAAGAACTTGCCGTTGTAGATCATGGGAACCACTGGAGAGATGACAAGCTGGCTGTTGTAGGATGACGATAGGTCCGAGGTCGCTGAATTCAGATGTTCATAGGGCACGCAAAGCACGACAACATCTGCCGCGGCAACTGCGCTGCCATTATCGGTGCCCCAGACGTTCCCCTTGGGCCCGACGAGTTCCATGACCGCATTGGCACTTTCCTGGGCCTTATCAGCTTTGCGTGAGCCGATAATTATCTCATGATTTTGCATAAATCGTACGGCAAAGCCTGTCCCGATATCGCCGGTACCGCCTACAAGAGCAATCTTCATGAAGAGGGGAATTATCTCACCATTATTTTACAGTTTTGCGCCGATTAGCAAAGCTCTGGGGAGCCGGAGTCCCGCCAGAGAAAAATGTCGCCGATTCAGGCCGAAGCCCGGGTCAAAAAAGATATAAATGGATTTGAATAATTTGATAGAATGTAACAAGGGATGGCACGAGATGCGAAAGGGAGTAGCAATGAAGGGGGTAATAAACGTCATCCCGTGCCGCAGATTCCTGCATTATCGTATCATAATGCAGCTATCACTATTAGGTCTCTTCTCCTTTATTAAGTTTTAGGTGGAAAAAAGGGTCTAACTTTTTATAATTTTTAAAAAATTAAGCGGGCTTTGAGGCCACTTCAACCTCCAGAAGGGTGGCGTCTGTCTTTATGCCCAGCCCATTAAAATGGGTGCGAGAAGCCTGGCGGCCATTCAATCGCAGCCTTTCCACAATATCGTCTATCTTGCCGGGGGTGATGTTTAGCCTCTCGCAGATACTATGATGGTCATAGTACATGGGCGCCTCCACCTCGCTCGCGCAGGTACGGAGGAGCTTCTCGGCCCTCGGGCTCAAGCCCTGACCGGCGAGGGCCATATGGATAATATCTGGCTCTTGTATCCTGCCTAGCCACAGGGGCCCGGCCAATGTGGTCGCGGCATGACAATGGCCGCAAACACCTTTTGGATATGGATCACTGAGCAGCACAAAGCCGCCGCAACTCCTGCAGTGCTCGACATAGCCCAGGGATTTCAGGCATTTGTCGGCTGCTTTTGCGCCTTTGATCACGCGAAGGTAAGTGCGCACATAGTGGTCGGTAACATGGGTTAGCAGGGGAACCGGACTCTTATCCAGCCGCGCGAGCTCCCGCGCAGCCAGGCCGAGCAGGACTCGGGCCCCCATCTCCCGGTGATAGTCCGTGCGCAAAGGCATTGTCATGTACTTGCGTATCCCGCTCTTGAGGTGGGCGCCGCATAGAGGAGCAGTATCAGTGGCTGTGATGAATAGATAGTTGAGGGCGGATCTGCTGGCAGCAGGAAGATAAGGAGAGGGCGAGCCGAAAGGGTCCAGATCCACGGCCTGAAAATGCTGCTCATGCAGGAGGATATTGGCATTGCGGCAAGAAACGGTGCAGGCCAGATCGTTTTCGGCCACATTTTTCACAAGAAGCTCGTAGGCCTGAGGGCTAACGTCGTTCAATGCAACTTTTTCTACACCCGCTTCTCTCGCCACTCGTAGCCCGCGAATGCCGCTGGCAGACATGGCATCCAGATACTCGGTCAGGCCCAAGGCCCGGCTCATCGCCACGCCGATATCCCGATTTAGCATCATCTTGGGATTGTAGAAGGCCCCCTCGGTCTCGAAAGTGATGGCACCTTCCGTGTGTAGAGTCATTTCTTAGAAATCCGGCTCCTTTTGGAACGGCGGAATATTCACATCCAGTGGCCTAGATTCCGGCCATTTGGGTGGAAGGCCTGACGCGTGTGAGGATATAACCGTGACTCCCTTCACCTTTCTGGTAAGCGGAATCGCTTCGGGGGCCGGCCCAAACGTGGCGTATTTCCTCACCGCATCCCTGAGCGCCGCAAATCCCAGATCGCCCCCCCGGTTGGGACGAATCATAGGGCGGTAGTCGAAGGACTTCGATTCGGGACCCGGCAAGGAATAGGGCTTATCGCCGATGCCGTCTCCATTCTGATCAAGGCCTCGGTAGTCGCTATAGTAGTTGCCGATGGTTGTGTTCCAGACATTGAGGCTGGTATTCTCATAGGCATTGATATCGTTGTTAAAGAAGTTGTTACCGAAGACGAGGTTGTTCCTATTCTCGTTGAGCCTTATGCCGTGCGAATTTTCCGAGGCGTTATTGCCGTAGACGGCATTGAACTGGCAACCCCGGGAGACCTCCAGGCCGTTGAAGTTCCTTTTAGCAGTATTTCTGATCATAATGTTATAGCTGCTGTTCTCTTGCAGGCTGAAGCCGATTCCAAAGCCCTTCACGATCTCGCTTCGGGTGTTATCCAGAGCCGAATTATCCGTGATGTTGTTGTAGTTCGACGAGGATGTTACCAGGAATCCATAGTAATTATGATCGGCCCGGTTTCTTCTCAACTGGTTGTGCGAGGCATTCCAGAGCGAGAGCCCGAATGTGTTTGTGGAGAAGACATTATCCTGAACCGTGCACCCATCTGTCGCCTTTAAGAGGATTCCGCCATTGGTGTTGTTTACGATGCTGTTATTATCAAGCACTATATCGCGGGACTGTTCGATATCAATGGCATATTTTTTGCAGGTGGAAATTTTGCAGCCCTCCACTTTTGAGGCGATGCAGCCGGTGAGAGACACACCAGTATCGCAGCCGTCCATCGTAGTATTTTGAAGGATGAGATTGTTCACATTCTCAGCAAGGAGACCCACCTGGGATCCGAAGATGGCAGAGTTTTCGAGCCTGAAGTCGTTGCCGCGGACAATTATGGCGGCATTGGGCTCGTCGAGACGCTGTCCCGCTGCGGCCAGGGGATTTTGCATGTAATAGTTGAACTTGGCATTGGTATCCTTGCCCACTCCCTGGACCCTGAACCCGGAGATGGTAACGCCATCGCTGTTTACTTTTATGGCAGGCATCTGCATACCGGCATGAAGCATCGGCCCGCCCTGCCCCACAATGGTCAGAGGTTTGTCCACATCGAAGTTGCCATGGTCTCCTGGGCCCACGATTATTATGTCTCCCGCCCCGGCTGAGCTTATGGCCGTCTGGATATCCTCGCCCGCCTGGA
>Ga0209745_1000474_pt1 | contig 24233 bp, 23 predicted proteins | sample BarGraNGADG00312_FD_184495 | JGI IMG/M metagenome (GOLD analysis project Ga0209745, IMG submission 184495) | Arctic peat soil microbial communities from Barrow, Alaska - Barrow Graham LP Ref core NGADG0004-312 (SPAdes) (version 2) | ecosystem: Environmental > Terrestrial > Soil > Wetlands > Peat...
TGGAGGAATCGGTGCAGGAGACGGTGCGCCTGCTCTCCCGCGCGCTGATGCGCGAGCGAGGTGGGGTCACCACCGACGACGCGACCCTTCTTCTGCTGGAATGGCGCGGCGGAACCGTCGACGAACTCGTCAGCATGGAACCGGCTTCTGCGGCGGGCTGACCGCGGATCTTTCGATTGATCGGGGCGCCCACCGGCCCTCGAGAGGGTGGGCAAGGCGAGGTGGTTCAAACGCACTCATTTAGCCGCTGGTGGTGCGCGTTACGACCAGCGATAACCGGTCCTTGAGCGCGGCGGTCGCCCGCAAACTCACCCGGCGATCGCCGCCGTCGACGTCTCAAGCATGCTCCACCGTCCCAAGGCTCCCGCAGGATCTCTGCTTCCAGGCGATTCCTTGACGATTCCGACTACACATCTGGCTACACATGACGAAAGCAAGAGGCCCTCTCCCAATGGGAAAGGGCCTCTGATGCGATGTAGGAGCGGGACCTCCTCCGCGCCCATGTGACACCTCCCAGCGTGGATGCTTGGGAGTTGTCCATGTGCTGCACGAGAGGGCGAGGAGGCCCCTAAATGGAAGCGTATGCAGGTAAGCAGTTTGTGGGAATGGATCTGCACCGTCGCCGGAGCGTGATCGTCCGGATCACCGAGGCTGGCGAGGTGTTGGAGACGGTTCGGATCGTGAATGACGTCGAACGGTTGGCCTCAGTCATGGCCCGGGCCGGTGAGGGTCCGGAGGTGGTGCTGGAGGCCACCTACGGGTGGTACTGGGCGGTCGATGCGCTGCAGGCCGGGGGTGCCAGCGTGCACCTGGCTCACCCGTTGGGGGTCAAGGCCTTTGAGTACCGCCGGGTCAAGAACGACGTCCGCGACGCCGCCGATCTGGCCGACCTGCTGCGGATGGGCCGGTTGCCCGAGGCGTGGATCGCGCCCCCGGCCACCCGGGAGCTGCGTGAGCTGGTGTGGCACCGGGCCAAGCTGGTCGGGTTGCGTTCTCACTGCAAGGCCGAGGTGCATGCCGTGCTGGCCAAGTGCGGGGTGCAGGTGCCGATGAGCGACCTGTTCGGGCCGTGGGGTACCGAGCTGTTGGACCGGCTGGAGTTGCCGGCCCCGTATGCGGCCCGGATCTGCTCGCTGCGCCGGGTGATGGACGACCTGGACTTCGAGATCGACCTGTTCGCTGGCCTGGTCCGCGGCCGGATGGCCCACGAGCCGGGGTACACGGCGGTGCAGAACATCCCCGGCATTGGTCCCATCCTGGCTTCGGTGTTCGTCGCCGAGATCGGCGACATCACCCGGTTCGCCTCCGCATCGAAGCTGACCTGCTGGGCCGGTCTGACGCCCAAGCACCACGAGTCCGACACCCACGTCCACCGGGGACGGATCACCAAGCAAGGCTCGCGTCTGGTCCGCTGGGCGGCGATCGAGTCGGTCAAGACCATCGCCAAAGGTAGCCCGGTCGGGATACTGCGGGAGCGGGTCGCCGACCGCCGCGGCCGCAACATTGGCAGCGTCGCAGCCGCCAGACGCCAGCTGGAGCTCGTCTTCTACGCGCTGCGCGACGGCCACGTGCGCGCCCTGGAACACCGGCCGAGGGCGGCCTGAACACGCCTCGTCGGCCCGCCCTGGTCGGCGCGGGTCGTGCAGGTCATGACCCCCTCTTGGCGTGGTCGTCTTTCTGATTGACCCCGCCGGCCAGTACACCGCGAACCCCATCATGCCGCCCCTGCCGCGGCGAAGGGATGACCGACAGCCCACCCGGGCCTGCCCCCAGCTGGAACCCCGGCCATGACGAGCGCACCACCCACCCCGTTCCAACCCTGAGGAACCGCCCCCGAACCTGTCTCCGCCGCCCACATTGTTCGTCGACCACGGCGCCAGCCTCAAGGCCCTCCGGCCGCTACGCGGTCGGGCTCCGCCCGAGCCTTGACCCCGACGCCTACTTCGACGTGTGCGCCGCGATCGAAGACAGCCCAAAACTGAGGTCGCCAAGGCCTTGACACGGCCCCGCTCCTACAGGGATGACCTGCTACTTCGTAGTAGCGGGGGCAGGATTTGAACCTGCGACCTCCGGGTTATGAGCACCCCGACACACGTCCCAGACGACTCAAGCCCTCTCCTCTGACGCACACCGTCCCAAGCCAACGGGCCCACCCGTGCCTCGACGTCTCGCCCGTCCCGGAGTGTCCCGGTTACACATTTGGCTACACGCCCATCGACCACTGCCGCGGAGGGCAGTCCCTTGCCGAATGTCGCCGCCTGCCCAAACCTCTTGGGCGTCATAGGTTCGGTGAACGGTCATTTCGCATCGGCCAAGGACACCAACTCAAAGACGCGCTCATAGCCAAGGCTCATTCCGACCTGGAGTCGATCAGGCCACAACACCTCGACGCCGAAGTTCGGCGACTTCCTGGGGCGTCAGGCCGACGTCCCCTTCAAGGATCTCGTCAGAATCCGCGCCTAGCGCCCTGCCAGTGGTGCGGATGCGGCCCGGCGTGCGGCCCATCCTCCACATCACGTTCTGCATCCTTATGGGCCCAAGGTCGGCGTCGTCGACTGCGGTGATGAGTTGCATGGCCTCGACCTGAGGGTCCTCAAGCAGCTCGCTCGGCTTGTACACAGGTGCGACGGCCGCGCCTGCTTCCTCAAACGCCTGGGCAACCTCGGTCCGGGTTCGTTGACCGATCCAGTCGCCGACGTAACCGTCGAGCAGGTCAGCGTGTTGTGCCCGTTGCCGACCTGTAGCGAACCAAGATTCTTCAAGCACCTCGGCATGTCCAACGAGCTTCATCACACGTTCAGCGATGCTGTCGGCGCTAGTGGAGATGGCCACCCAGTGTCCGTCAGCCGTTCGGTACGTGTTGCGCGGTGAGTTGTTGCTCGACCGGTTACCGTTCCGCTCTTGGTCGATACCGAGTTGATCCGCATAGATGACACCCGGACCGACCGCGGTCATGATGGGGCTGAGGAGGTCCAGATCGATCTCCTGCCCGTACCCGTCCTTGGACCGTTGGAACAGCGCCATCGAGACCGCGGCCGCCCCCGCGATCCCCGCGATTGAATCAGCGAGGCCAAATGCAGGGAGGGTCGGCGGGCCGTCCTTCTCTCCCGTGAGGTGCGCGAAACCGCTCATTGCCTCCACCAAGGTGCCAAAGGCTGGCCGTTGCGAATACGGTCCCGCTTGGCCAAACCCGGTGACGCGCAACAGGATCAGCCCTGGATTGTCCGCTGAGAGCACGTCGTAGCCGAGCCCCCACCGTTCGAGGGTCCCCGGTCGGAAGTTCTCGATGATGACATCGGCCGTCGTGGCGAGCCGGCGAAAGACTCTGGCTCCTTCGGGGTCGCCTAGATATAGGCCGAGAGTCCTCTTGTTGCGGCTGATCATCTTCCACCACAACGGTTCTCCCGCCTTGTCGAGTCCGTGTCCGCGCATCCCGTCACCCTTGGTGGGGTGCTCGATTTTGATCACGTCGGCGCCATAGTCGCCGAGGATCTGAGCGGTCAATGGACCCGCCAAGATGGTCGCGAGGTCTATGACCCGCAAGCCTGTGAGCGGACCGTCCACGTCGTTGTCAGTCACTTCTTACTCCAAAGTGGTGGCTGGCCCACCCACCGCGGATCGGTTGGTCAACCGTTGGTCAGGGTTGGTTCTCTAAACCGGGCTGGTCAGCCAGTCTTGCCGCGGTGCAAGTACTGCCCGCGTGGGCTTCCGACGATGTTGCCGCGGTCAAGAACCTGCATGCCGCGAACCCAGGTGTCGATCACCCGGGCACCGATCTCGAAACCCTCGAAAGGCGTGTACTCCTGCGTGGACTGGGACTCCGCCGCGTGAACCGTCCAGGAGCTGGTCGGGTCGACAAGGCATAGGTCGGCGTCATAGCCCACCCCGATCGTTCCCTTGGATGCCAGGCCATAGCGCTGCGCCGGGTTCCAGGACGTCAGTTGGGCGATTCGCTGATACGAGAGGCCACGTTTGCAGCCCTCGCTGACCAAGCCTGGCAGCAGGTACTCAGACCCACCGAACCCGGATTTCGCGGCGAAGACGTCGTCGCGCGGCTCGCCGAACTTCATCTCGTCCTTGCAACACGCGTGGTCGCTGCCCACCCAGTCGATGCTCCCGTCGAGAAGGTACTCCCAGAGAGCCTCGACGTCCTCCCTTGGACGCAGCGGCGGGTTGACCTTCCCGCCCAACCCGTGGGCAGTGTCCACGTCGGCCAACAGGTGACCGATGGTCACTTCCCGACGGAAGTTCACATGGGGAAACGTGGCAGCCATGAGCATGGCGGCTTTGAGAGCCTTCCGTGAAGACAGGTGTAGAAGGTTGATGTTCGGCAGGTTCGTCTCGTCGGCGAGGAACGCCGCGATGGTGACTGCGAGAGCCTCAGAATGCGGCGGTCGTGACGCGCTGTAGGCGGCCAGCCCCTTGAGGGTGCCCTCTTGCTCGACCATTCGGGTGTATGCGGTCATGATCTCTGCGGTCTCGCAGTGCAGGGACAACGAGATGTGGTCCGCTTTGTCCTTAAGCTTCTCGCGCGCGGCCTGGATGCCACGCATGACGAACTCGAAGTGTGCCAGGTCGTAACGCTCGTCTTTGGGGATCATCAGGAACGAGCTCTGGTCGGCAGACCGGCCGTGCAGACCATGGCTCCCATAGAACATGAAGATCTTGAACGAGGTGACTCCGAAGTCCTCGATGATCGATGGGATCTCGTCGATGTGCTCCCGCGTCATCGGGGCAAGGTGGAAGCCGTAGTCGATGAACGAGCGGCCGCTTGACTGCTCCAGGACCTGCGGGAAGAACTCCGAGTAGGGTCCGCCACGGTTGAGGTAGTACTGCCCAGTTCGCATGTAGGTGAGGCCGCTGGTGACGCCACCCTGAGCACTGGCGCGGCTCTCGGTCGTGACGTCCTCGCTCAACGGGTTGTAGATGCCCCAGTGCTGGTGGGAGTCGACTACGCCGGGAAAGGCCAAGAGTCCTCGACCGTCGATGACCGTATCGGCGTCTCCTTCGGGGATATTTGCTTCGACCCTGGCGAAGCGTCCATCGATGATGCCCACATCCAGCGCCTCACCGTCGGGGGAACCGGGGACGTCGGGTCTGATCACCGTGACGTTCTTGATGAGGGTGTTGAGCTTCATGAGTTCTCCTTCTGGGTTTGATGCTCCATACCGGCACCGGTTTGTTGAGCGGCGTGTTCGGCCGCCAGGAAGGCAAGTCCGAGAGCCGGAAGTAGTCCGTTTCCGGCGAGATAGCCCGCGGCGCCATGGCCGGAGATTCCCGCCGCGGCACCACCGGACGCGTACAGACCGGCGATAGGGGTGCTATCCGGCCTGAGGACACGTGCGTGCTCGTCGACGACAAGACCACCCTGGGTGTGGAACAGCGCAGGCACGACCCGGACTGCGGCGTACGGCGGAGTGAGCGGGGCTTCGAAGGCGATCCTGCCGAATTGGTCGGTCTGCTGCCCAGCGGCCACCGCCGCCGCCGCAGTCAACTCGGCGTTCAGCGCGTCCGATGCGAGCCCCGTGGCTTCGGCCAACCCCTCGATCGTGTCAGCCCAAACCAGAGACCCACTCTCGACCGTCTGGATGAAGTCGGTGAACGAAAGACACAGATCATGAACCCTCCGGTCGAAGATGAGCCAACCCTCGGCCTTCGGTCGAGACGCGAGAGCTGCCGCGTACTCCGAGTATCCCGAGGTTTCGTTTCCGAATCGGCGGCCGTTCAGGTCGACCATGATTGCGCCGTGCATGATGGTGGCCCAGCCGACAAGGGTCGCGGAACGTTTGGCGAGTGCAGCGTGGCCCTGGTACGCGTCGAGAAAAGCGCTGGCGGCGCCCAGCGACGTTCCGATACGTAGCGCGTCACCGCGTGAGCCCTCGCTGCCGTGGTAGACGGCCGAGGCGATCTCCGGCATGTAACGCTCGACCATCGAGCGATCAGCGCCGTAGCCGTTGGTGGCCAGGAGCACATGCCGTGTCTGGACTCTCTCGCGGGTTCCGTCCGGGTGCTCCACCAGCGCTGCTGCGACTGCCCCCGTCGCGTCGAGCTCCACATCGACGAGAGTGGCCGGCACCAGCACGTCGATGCGTTCGGACAGGTTGACCTGCCCGATGAGATGGTCGAGCAGAACAGAGCCGTGACGGCCGCGGACGGTGTGGCACCGGTCGGCGGAGTGCCCGGGGTAATGGAAGTCCGTCACGAGCTCAATCGGCAGGCTCATGTCGTCGGCGAGCCACTCCACGAGGCGCGCGCTGACTTGCCCCAGAGCACGGGCGAGTCGTTCATCGCCCTCGCCGTGGGTCTTGGTCAGGACGTCTTGGACGAAGAGCTCGGGTGAGTCCTCGATCCCGACCTCCCGTTGCCACCTGGAGCCCGCTCCCGGGATCATCGCCGTTGACATGGAGGTGTTGTTGCCTCGACGGTAGTGGGCGCTGGTCTCCACGACGAGCACGTCAAGCCCGAGCTGGGCCGCCCTGAGTGCCGCGACCAGCCCTCCGCCGGCGCCGGCCACCACGAGGTCGGGACCATCGTTGCTCACCGCGCACCTCCCGCGGCAAGAAGCCGGAGCGTCAACTGTGTCGGGTCGACGACGCGAACCTTGCCTCGGGACCGGTCCTCAGGAAGATCGACGGCGGAGCATCCGTTGATGACGTCCGTGGCGCCGACCTGCGCCAGCCGCTGGACAACCACGTCAAGTGCCTCCGCCCAACGATGAGTATCCGCGATGGAGTCGACGTCTAGGTTCAATACCTCGACTCCGTGGAAGTCGTCGAACCACCCGTACGCCTTCACGCGCCCGATGATTTCGGAGGCGATGGCGTCGTTCCGAGCCACGGCCGCGCTGGGTCGGCCCGTGAGCACGCTCCAGCCAAGACTGATCCGGAGTATGCCGATCACCGGGGTCGACAGCTCTCCAGCAAGTTCCGCGACTCCCGGGTCGAGAACACAGTCGGGCATGAGAGCGTCGTAGCCATCCGGAGCTCGGCGGAGCGCCTCAACAACGAGAGCTTCGCTGTCATGGACATCCTGGGTCGTCTCCAGTGCGCGCGGTGCACGCGGACCGATGTCGGCGAGCTCAACGGAGAGCCCTGGCGGGGACAGCTCGTTGTAGCGGGCTTGGCGCCGGGTGAGCTCGGCCTCCCCTACGTGAATGGGTGTCACGGCATAGATACGCATGTCTGCTCCTCGTCGGCCCGTTGGTTGGTTGTCGAGACGTTCATATGACGGCTAGTTGCTGCAACAGTTGCCTCGCCTCGTGGCTGGAGGGCAGCTCCTTCACGACCGACCTGATCGTCTCGACAGCGCCGTCGCCGGGAAGGAGCGAATGAAGCAGGGACAGGACCTCGGACTCCCCCAACGGGTGATATGCGCTGTCGCCGATGGGATTGGGGACTTCGACGACCTGTTTGGTTTCGCCGAAGCGGATCGTGACCCGGGCCGCACGTTCGTCGGGAAGGCGGGCATCCAGTTCGTCTGACATGACGACCGTCACCTTCGCGGCGAGAGCTCTGACTTCCGGGTTCTGGAGTTGTTCCTCGGTCGACACGGCCGGGGAGACATTCCCGTGATGCAGCGCGGCGGCCACGACGAATGGCATCGAGAAGAGCGCCGAGAGTCTCTCGTCCCACTCGGTTCGTCCGAGCTCGGCCGCGAGGGAGTGGGTCTCGATCCGGATCTCGTCGATGGATGCCACCTGAGCCGGCGTCATGGCCTCGCGAATGGCCAGGGCAGCGTCGGCCGCTGGATGGGTAAACGAGCATGACGCGTGACGCTTGAAGTAGCCGCTGCTCAGGTCCCAACGTTCGCCCAGCGCGTCAGTTAACTCACTGGAGTCGAACTCCCCGAGCAACTGCCCTAGCGACAGGGCTGCCGTCCCGGTGTTACGGGCGATGTCAGCGGCGGCCATCCGCGCCGCCGCGATCCCGGACAGGTTGGAGGCACTCATCCAGGCATCCCGAACCGGGTTGCCGTCGAGTGCGCTCGAGAAGTGTCCCGCGATCGGCATGCCGGCACCGGTGTCGATCGCGGCGGCCATCTGATCCGGCCTCAGAGCCAGCAGCCTTGCGCAACCCGCTGCAGCTCCCGCGACCCCCCACGATCCATGGGGGTGCGCACCGGGTCGAAGGCGTGTCGCCCGCCCAAACCTAGCCGCCACTTCGTAGCAGGTGACGAGCGCTGCCATGGTGTCCGGGCCTGTCGCGTTGGTGTCCGCTGCCAGGGCGAGTACCGCTGGGAATCCGTGCGCGGCGGGATGACCCTTGGCGTACTTGTGTCCTTCGTCGAGTTCAAGACGTACCAGGGCTGTCGCGTTGAGCCAGGCGGCTGCCTCAACAGTGGTGAGCAAGTTGGCCCCCACTACGGGTGCGGAACCTGGGGGCGGGCGCCAGGCGGTAACCAGCCGTTGCTGCTCAGGCTCCCTGGCTCCGACGGCCATCACTCCGAGCGTGTCGATCAGAATGAGGCTCAGCCGGTCCTGCTCGGCTTGGGGAACGTCGTCCCAGTGCAGGGACGCGGCCCAGGCTCCGAGTTGGCGGGTTGCTTCGATCGCTGGTGTGATCACTGGATCGTTCACAGGCCTAGGTATGCGGCGCGTACGCGGTCATCTCGGGCGAGTTCTGGCCCCGGACCCTCGAGTGCGGAACTGCCGCTTTCGAGGACGTAGGCCCGGTCGGCCAGGTTGAGCGCCTGGGCTGCGTTCTGTTCGACGAGAAGGACCGCAACTCCTCGATCGCGAATGGTCTTGACTGCGTCAAACACCGCCCAGGTGAGTTTGGGTGAAAGTCCGGTGGACGGTTCGTCGAGCATCAGCAGGCGGGGTCGTGCCATGAGCGCGCGGCCGATCGCGAGCATCTGCTGCTGTCCGCCGCTGAACGTCTCAGCCGTTTGTCGTCGGCGCTCGGCGAGAACGGGGAACAAGTCATAGACCTCGCTGAGTGCCTGATCGAGCGACTGCTTGCCTCGGGTCCAGCCGCCCATCCGAAGGTTCTCTTCGACAGTGAGCGGGCCGAACAGGGCGCGGCCCTCTGGCACGTGGACCAACCCACGGCGTACCAGATCGCAAGGTCGGATCCCGGTTGCATCTTCGTCTGCGAAGGTGACGGTGCCACTTGTCGGGCGCAGCATTCCCGAGATGGTCTTCAGTGTCGTGGTCTTGCCAGCTCCGTTAGCGCCGACGATCGCCACGATTTCTCCCTGGCCGACGTGTAGGTCGAGGTCATGGAGGATCTGGAGGCCGTGATAGCCGGCGCTGACCTTGTCAAGCTTCAGCATGGGGCGGTTCCTCTCCAAGATATGCCTCGATGACGCGTGGGTCCCGTGTTACTTCTTCCGGCGAACCGGTCGTGAGGACTTCGCCGAGGTCAAGAACCATGACCGAGTCGGACAGTCGCATGACGGCAGCCATGATGTGTTCGACGAAGACCAGGGTGATCCCTTCTGCGTTGCGCATGTGCTCCAGAAGGTCCATGACGGGGGATCGTTCCGCCGGAACGAGGCCTGCGAGGACCTCGTCGAGTAGCAGAACCTTGGGCTTGATCGCGAGAGCTCGGGCGAGTTCGAGGCGCTTCAACGCCGCTGTGGGCAGGCTCTCGCTGGGTGAGTCGCGTCGAAGTCCGAGACCGACTCGCTCGATCACGTCAGCCGCCGTATCGCGAGCACGTCGGCGGCTGCCGCCCCCGGCAAGGACTGCCACGGTGACGTTGTCGAGAACGCTCATGGAGTGAAAGGGTCGCGTGAGCTGGAAGGTGCGGGCCATCCCGGCGGCCGCTATGACGTGCGGGGGTTGCCCGGTGATGTCCTGATCACCGAGGTGCACCGTCCCGGAGTCGGGCTTCATCGCGCCGGCGACGAGGTTGAACATCGTGGTCTTGCCCGCACCGTTGGGCCCAATTACGCCGAGGATGCTTCCCTCTGCGACCTCGAAGCTGACGTCGTTGACTGCGGCGATGCCTTTGAAGGACTTACGAAGACCATTCACGCGCAACAGAGTCATTTGCTAGACCACCTCTTGCGCAGCGCAGCGTAGATTCCCTGCGGGAGCAGAAGGATGATGAGGATGAGCATGAGCCCGTAAACGATCACATCGAGGCCACCTCTGCCTTGCAGGAAGCTCAACGCGTCGGGCGGGTTGCGCAGGATCGTGGCTGTCATGTCGCTCAGTGGGCCTAACACGGCCGCGCCGGTCACGGGTCCCCAGATGGTGCCCACACCGCCGATGACGGCGGGAAGAATCGCCTGGATTGAGGCGCTCGAACCGAAGGCGAGGTCAGGATCGATGAACAGGTAGTACTGGACGTAGAAGGCCCCTGCGACCGATGTGATCGCCGCCGAGATCGCCATGGTCACCAGTTTGTAGCGCATGACGGGGATACCGAGCGCGCTGGCAGCATCCTGGTCGTCGCGTGCTGCCAGCGTGAACTGCCCGGTCCGGGACCGAAGGAAGAACACGCTGAGGGTCAGGGCTGTCACGGTCAGCGCGAGCGCGATGAAGAAGTAGTTGGGAGAGCCCGGGTCGAACTGCAGATACCACCAGGATGCTTCCGGGCGAAGCGGCACGTTGTAGCCGACGGCACGATTCACGAAGTCGCTGTTGGTCGCCCATAGCCGCAGCATCTCGGCGAAGGCGAACGTCGCCAAGGCGAAGTACGCGCCCTTGAGTTGGTAGCGCAGCGACAGGAACCCGACCAGCACAGCGAACGCCGCAGCCACGACCATTCCCACGAGCATCCCGATCCACGGGGAAACGTGATGATTGACGAGCAGCCAGGCACTTGTGTATGCGCCCAATCCGAAGTAGGCCGCGTGACCGAAGCTGAACATGCCGCCGAACCCGCTCATGACATTCCAGCCGATGCTCATCAAAGCGAAGATCAACACGCGGACGGCCACCGCCTCTTGCGCGGCTGGCAGTACGAATGGGGTCGGAATGAGGACCAGCGTGAGTGCGGCGATGGCGACCAGGTGTCGATTCCATACCTGTCGGGGTAGCGCCTTTGTAGGCTTCTGCGTGTCTCGCGTCATTGTGCTCACTCGGAGCTCCCGAACAGACCCTGCGGGCGCAGGAACAGCACCAGCACGAAGACGATGAAGACAGACAACATTGGGCTCTGCCCAGGTAGGTAGATCCCGCCGAGTTGTTCGGTCAGGCCGATGATGAGTCCGGCGACCAGTGCGCCGATAACGTTACCCATCCCACCGAGAACGACCACGACGAAGGCGATGATGTTGAACAAACCGCCCGTAGTCGGCTCGATTGTCACCAGCGGGGCAACGAGCGTGCCAGCCGCGCCGGCACAGGCGGTACCGATCGCGAAGGTGACCCCGTAGATCAACCTGGTGTCGATACCCACCAACTGGGCACCGACGTCATTGGTGGCCACCGCGCGAATAGCCGTGCCCAATCGTGTTCGCTGCAGGAGCAGGTACAGCGCCCCAGCAAGAAGGAGAGCACCGACAAAGGCGAGCACACGAGAGAGATCAGCAACAGCCCCGAAGATTGGTATGGCGTGGTCCCCAGGCAGCCGAACCGAACGCGGGTTCGCTCCGAAGAACAGAAGCAGGGCGTTCTCGATCACCAAGGAAATCCCCAGAGTGATCAGCAACTGGTTCTCCAAGGGCTTTCCCATCGCCCCGGCGAGCACCCCCCGCTGGACCAGGAAGCCGATCCCGAACATGACCGGGATGCTGACCGCCAAGGCCACGTAGGGGTGGATCCCCAGACTGTTGACGAGCCAGAACGTCACGAACAAGGCCAGCGCAAGAAAGGCTCCGTGCGCGAAGTTGACGATGTCCAGGACCCCGAATATGAGGGTGAGTCCCATGGCCACAAGCCCGTACACGCCCCCGATCAGGAGCCCGGTCAGGACCGCCTGAGTCACGACGATAGCGCTGCCGGATCGAACATACGCCAACGCGATCGCGGCCACGACGAGGACTAGGACGATGACCCCGCGGCGCAGGTATGGCCTGCGCGCCCTCCCGTGGGTGATGACTTCCTGGCCGTCGGCCGTCGCACCGTCATCGGGCGATGCGCCCGATGACGGTCTTGACGGCTGGTGGGAGTTCTGGCTCATTGTCCCGGGTTCGCCGGGAATATCGGCTTGGCCTCAGCCTTGTCCGCGGGAAACACCTGCTTGACTATGCCGCTCTGGACCTGCATCAGGATCGCCGACGCATTTTCGTTCTCGCCGGTGGCGCCGAACATTATTGGACCATTTTGTGCGATCAGGGTCTCCACGCTCACCTTGGCGATCGCGTCACGAACCTTCGCGGGCGACGCGTCACCCGCTTGCTCGAGCGCGGCAGCGATGACCCGCACCGCGTCATAGGAAAGGACAGCAGCCGTCCGGATCTGGTCTTTGTAACGATCTTGGTAGAGCTTGGCGAGCTCCTGCATCGCGGGCTTGGTCATGTCAGCGTGGTAGTTCGCGTCGAAGTAGCCCTCCCCTGCCTTGCCTGCATCCTTGGGAAACTGAGGAACGTCGAAGGCGCCATCCGCTACGCCCACTACGGCATTGAGCTTCGGCTTCACTGTCTCAACGGCCTTGGCAGCCAGGACCCCGTCACGGTAGTAGCCAGCAACCACGAGGACGTCTGCCCCCGAAGCCTTGATCGCTGTTATCTGGGTCGTCAGGTCCGAGACGCTTGCAGCGTCGTAGCCGATCACCGGACCGATCTCCATGCCCAGGCTCTTCGCCTTGGCCTCGACCGCGTCGCGGATACCCGAGCCGAACGGACCCTGTTCGTGCAGGATCGCGACCTTCTTCGCGGGCTTGCCAGCGGCCTTGGACACGGCGCTGAGATACTCGGCGCCGTTCGTGCCAAGGACTGTCGAACTCGGCTGGACTCGGAACGTGTATTTGTAACCCTGCTTCAGGATCGAGTCGGCGCTGGACACATCGATGACGAGCGGGACCTTGTTCCGCTCGGCCACGCTCGACACGTTGGCCGTCACGGCGCTCTGATAGGTCCCGACCAGGGCAACCGCGCCCTGCTGGATAAGCCGCTGGGCCTCACTCTGTCCGACCTCAGGTTTGCCTTGAGTATCAGCGCTGAGCAGTTCGAGCTTCGCGCCCTTGAGGGACTTGATTCCCCCGGCCTTGTTGATGGCCTCAACAGCCAGTTTGGCCCCCTTGTCCATCTGCTGACCCTCACCAGCCGTTCCGCCACTGAGCGGGTGCAGAGACCCGATCTTGATCGTCTCGCCGGCCTTGGCGTCGGAGGCGCCACCCGTGGCACCTGTTGGGGCGGACCCCCCGCACGCCGACAGCGCTAGCGGAAGGGCGAAGGCCAGTGGGGCCAACCAGCTTTTCCTCATGTTCATCTCCTGAAGTCATCATGTTCCGGTTAGCGGAACGCAAAGGGATGCCTCATGTTGACACGAGACTCATGCTTGGTCAAGGGTTCGGATACAGATTGGCAATCACCTTTAAAACAAACACGATTGGTGTTGACCCGGGCTGTGCGGACATGATGAACTAGTGTTCCGCTCAGAGAAACGCGGATTTCTTGAGCCTGAAGCAGGCTGGGGACTGAACCCGAGAGAGGCACACGTGACGGCAGTGAGAGGCACGGAGGCGGCAGCCCGGGTCGCCGACGTCCTGATGGTTTTCACCGACGGCCCCAGAGCACTGGGGGTCACCGCCATCGCCCGGGAGCTCGGGCTCTCCAAGGCCGTCGTTCACCGGATCCTGAACTCCCTGGTCGATCGCAAGCTGCTCTCTAGCGACCCGCGCACCCACGAATATCAACTCGGTGCCGCGGCTGCGGCACTGGGTGCACGTGCCTTGCGAGGATCTGAACTGCGTTCGGCTGCAATGCCGGTCCTTCGGTCGTTACGGAAGACCACCAACGAGACCGTCACCGTGTCAGCCTTGGTCCCCGGCGGCCGGGTCTACTTGGACCAGGTCGAGAGCACCCGCGAGATCAAGATGACAGTCGAACTGGGAAGGCGCTTCCCGTTGCACGCTGGCAGTTCCAGTAGTTGCATCCTCGCCTTCCTGACAGCGAGCGAGCAGGAGTCCGTCCTCCAAGATGAGCACCTCGAGATGCTCACCACCCGGACAGTCACGGACACTGATGCACTGCGACAACGGTTGCGTGAGATCCGCGCCGATGGCTTCTCATGGTCCGAAGGAGAACGCCAGGAAGGAGCCGGATCCATCGCCGCCCCCGTCTTCGGCTTCGACGGTGAGGTCGTCGGCGCCATTTCTGTGTGCGGGCCGGTGGCACGGTTCGATGTCGCGACCCGGGAACGGTTCGTTCCCCTACTCCTTGAGGCCGCGGAAACGATCTCCCGGCACCTCGGTTGGCGCGGAGGACTCCCGGCGCGCTTAGAGCGAGCAGGCGCATGACCATGGTCGCGCGTTCGTGGCTCTACGTGCCAGGAAACAATCCGGAGCGCATTGCGAAGGCCTTGACCGCGGGCGCGGACGCTGTGGTCATCGATCTGGAGGACGCGGTGCCGCCTGACCAGAAGCGGTTGGCGCGGCAGTCCGCGGTCCGGGCAGCGGAGACCCGCCCCATGGGCGATGGAACTCCACAACTGTGGGTGCGGGTCAATGACCCAATGGGGCCATGGGGAGAGGCCGACCTGGATGCCCTGCACGGGCTGCCTCTCGACGGAATCAGACTGCCGCGCTGCCACAGCGCGGTCGTCGTCAGGGACGTCGCGCAGCGATCCGGGCTAGTGCTACAACTGCTGCTGGAGACGGCGGCCGGACTGATGAGCGCCCAAGATCTGGCAACCGCGCACCCTTTGGTGGCGGGCATCGGGTTGGGCGAGGCTGACCTGGCCGCTGATCTCAGGGTTGTGTCGGATGAGGGTCTGGTCTGGGCTCGCGGCTGGGTAGTCGCTGTGGCAAGGGCCGCCGGCCTTCAATCGCCGATTCAGAGTGTGTGGACGAACGTCGCCGATGTCGAGGGTCTGCGCACCAGCACTGAACATGCCCGACAAACGGGGTTCTTGGGGAGATCGGTGATCCATCCTCGTCAGATCCCGGTGGTGCATAGCGTCTTCACCCCATCGGCCGAAGAAGTCGAGGCGGCGCTAGCCATTGTCGAGGCTTTCGAACATGCCCGTCGCCATGGGGAAGTCGCCGTTCTGGACGACAAGGGGCGATTCATCGATCCGGCCGTCGTCGAGAGGGCTCGACTCGTGCTCGAGATGGGCGACGGGCCCAATCAACCAAGCGACTTGCTAGGCACCCCCGGCACCACAGCATCACCACAACAGGAGACCTCATGAGCGTCCAAATCCCATCAGTCGCACGAAGCTCTAGCGGCCAGATAGACCTGCTGGCGGCGGTCCAGGCGGGAGTACGGCTTGTTGAGCTAGGCCATCCCCACTTCACCGGCATGCCCTGCTCGCCCAACCATCCCGGGTTCCGCATGACGCTTATCCGCCGTCATGGCGACATGGTCCGTCCCGATGGCGGGTCGGCGTCGAACGAGATCATCGTAACCGGTGGCCACGTTGGCACCCACGTGGACGCGCTTTCCCACGTCAGTCAGAACGGGCTGCTCCATGGGGGAGTCGACGCAGCAGAGGCACAGACCGGTGGCCGATTCAGAACTCTGGGTGCCGAACACACCCCGGCGCTGCTGACCCGGGGCGTCCTGCTCGACGTCGCCGCGACCAAGAGCGTGGATGTCCTCCCTGCTGGCTATGGAGTCACCGCGGAAGACCTGCAGGCGGCGGCCGACGCCGCAGGCGTCACTCTCGAACGAGGTGACGTGGCCTTGATTCGGACGGGATGGGCACGTCACTTCGATGACGCGGCTCGGTATCAGGGCCAGGCCGACGGGGTGCCGGGCCCGACCCCGGATGCCGCCCGATATTTGGCTGAGACTGGGGTCACGACGACTGGATCCGACACCACGGCATACGAACAGATCCGCGCCGGCGCCGGCCACAAGGTGCTGCCAGTTCATCGCATTCTCCTGGTGGATGCAGGCATCCACATCATCGAGCACCTCAACCTGGAGGAGGCTTCAAAGGAAGGCCTCACCGAGTTCGTGTTCGTCATGGCCCCGCTGCGAATCGTGGGCGGCACCGGTTCCCCGATCCGGCCATTCGCCGCGGTTTCGGCGTGACCGGGAACGGGCAGGAAACGGTCGTTCAGCGGCTCGCCGCACTGGCCTCCTCCGTGCAGCGCAAAGGTCTGCCGGCCGCCTTGAGGCAGGACGTCGCTCGACGCATTCTGGATGTTGCCGGCAACGCTCTGGCAGCTACCGGTGAGCCGGCGGCCGAGGCCGTTACGAACGTCGTGCGGTCCTGGGGGGGCCCTAAGCTTGCCACCGCCATCGGCTCCGGCCTGCGTGTGCCCGCTCCCGCCGCCGCGCTCGTGAACGGGACGCTGGCCCATTCCCTGGATTTCGACGACACCCACCTGCCTTCGGTGCTGCATCCGTCCTCGCCCGTCATACCGGCGGCGCTTGCCACGGCGGAAGCGCACGGTGCCTCCGGCGAGGCCTTGCTCGACGCTGCCGGTGTCGGAATCGAGGTCGCTGTGCGGCTGGGCATGGGCGGCTACGACCGCGAACTGGGCAACTCCGTGTTCTTTGAACGGGGACAACACGCAACCTCCATCTGCGGTGCCGTCGGCGCGGCAGTCGCCTCCGCCATGATCCTGGGGCTGGACGCGGACGGCATCGGTCACGCGGCCGGCATCGCCGCGAGCATGGGTGCCGGATTACTCGAGGCGAATCGCACGGGAGGCACCGTCAAGCGGATCCACGCCGGCTGGGCTGCCCACTCGGGTGTGGTCGCCGCCGACCTGGCCCGGCACGGGCTGACCGGCCCTCCCACCGTCATCGAGGGACGATTCGGTTTCCTGCACGCGTTCTGTGGCGATCGCGCCGATGTCGCCGCAGTGATCGACCGACTGGGCGAGCACTGGGAACTACCAGGAATCTTCTTCAAGCCGTACCCCTGCAACCACTTCACGCACGCCGGGATCGACGCCGCGCTGCAACTACGCGCTCGCGGGGTCAAACCAGAGGACATCGAGGAGCTGGAACTTGGCGTACCCACCCCCGTCCTGCGCACGATCGCAGAGCCGGTCGAAGACAAGGCATCTCCCAGATCCGGCTACCACGCGGCCTTCAGCGGGCCGTACACGATCGCCGCAGCCCTGACGGGTGGCGGCGGGCTGGGCCTTGGGCAAGAGGACTTTACGGACGCCGCCGCCGCGGACCCGGCCCGGCTCGCACTGGCAGCCAAGGTCCGTTGTGTGGCGGATGCCCGCTGTGACGAGATCTTCCCGCAGCAGTTCCCTGCCGTGCTACGGGCGATCCTGACCGACGGAACCCGACACGAGGTGCGCGTGGACATGAACCGAGGAGGGCCAGGGAACCCGCTGACCTCAGACGAGCTATTGACCAAGTTCAGGTTCAACGCACACCGCAAACTGAGCGACTCCGCAGCGGCCCGGGTGGCCGAAGCCGCCTTCGCCCTGCCCAACGGCGGAGCTGTCCAGACGCTCATGGACCACCTGCGATAGCGCCCGGTGCGCCGGATATGGACCCCATGACTCTCAACCGTGAGACACCATCGTCGAGGCGCGCGGCTCCGGTCGAGCCGGTCGCCAGGCGTCTGGCCCGAGGTGCGGCGGCCACTCAGTTCTCGGCTGCCCCGGCCGCTGTGCGCGAACGCGTCCTCATCCTGGTCGCTGACTGCCTGGCAGTGACGTCCTTGGGCAGTCGCCGGCAGGAACTGCGCAGTCTCACGTCCACTCTCGGCGAGGTCACCTCCACCGGATCGGCAACCGTCATCGGTTCCGCACGCGGATGGCCCCCTGCGAGCGCCGCACTCCTCAACGGGGCAGCGTTGGCCGCGGACCAGTTGCAGGACGGCCACCGTCTGGCCCGCGGCCACCCAGCCTCGCACGTCGTACCGGCCGTCCTGGCCTACGCAGAAGAACTGGACGCCCCGGCCGAGGCCGCACTCTCAGCCATCTTGGCTGGCTACGAGGTCGGGGCACGGATTGGGATCGCCATGGGCGGAACCCCTGCCGGCGTCCACGACATTGGGACCTGGGGCGAGATCGCCGTGGCCGCGGCTATGGCGCAGTTGTTGCGTCCCGGGGATGCGGACACCGTGCGTCGTGCCATCGAGTTGGCCGCCTCCGCCGTACTGGTTAGCGACGCGGCGACAATTTTCGCTGGCCGGACCGGCGGACACATCTTCCTTGGCGCATCAGCCGAACTCGGGTGCACACTCGGGCTTGGCGCCGTGGCCGGACTCGAGCCGGAGTCGGGCGCCCTGGACAGGCACCTCGCCGCGGTTGCGGCCAAGGACTGGGACCCTAGCCGGATCGATGAAACCCTGTCGAGTGCAGAGCCCGGCGCCTGGCCGCGATACGAGGTCCTTCAGGGGTACCTCAAGCTCCATCCCACGTGCGCCCACCTGCATGGGGTCAACGACGCTATCGAGAACCTGACCACTATGCGACGAGCGGGGGGACAAGAGTTCGTAGGGGACGAGGTCACCACAGTCCTGGTTCACACCTACTCGGCCGCAGCCGCATTTAGTCAGATTGCGCGCAATGAGCTCGAAGCCCGCTTCAGCATCCCCACGTCGGTCGCGATCGCTTTGCTCGACGGCCGCCTGGACGAGACGACGCTGACCAGTGACAGGGTGAACTCAGCGGAGGTCGTGAACCTCGCCCGTCGGGTGCAGGTTACCCATGATCCGCAAATGGACGCCGGCTACCCGGCCGGCCGACCGGCAGAGGTCACGATCACCGTGGCAGACGGAACCCAGTACACCGACAGGGTGGAGCGTCCCCGGGGCGACTCCGATCATCCGCTGTTGAACGCCCGGATCCGAAGCAAAGCCAAGACCCTCCTCTCGTTGGGGTTCGGCAGCGCCGTCGGCCCCAGTCTGCTCGACGCCGTTCATCGCTGGCCCCACGGACACACCCCTCGAGAGCTCGGAATGGCGATGCGTGCTGCAGCAAACCGAGAGGAGGCCGAACGTCAATGATCGTCACCCGTCGAGACGGCGCCCTATGCCTCGTCGATCAGGTGGAGCACGGCCGGATCGCAGGTGCATTGGCACGCCATTGGGGAAACACGTCCTTCGCGGTGCCGACACCCCACAACGCGGTCTGCACCGCAGCGACTCGTCACGACGAGGGTTGGCGGGCATGGGATGAGCGCGTCCTGTTCAACGAGTTGGAGCGGCGCCCGCAACACTTTCTCGAAATCGACCCCGCCGAACACGTCAAGCTCTACCGGCACGGAGTCGAGTCGGTTTCACTAGGCGACGTTTACGCGGGCGTCCTCGTGGGAATGCACTGGACCGGTCTGTACCGCGGGCGCTGGTCAGCGCCGGGCGCACGAGGCCGGCTCACCCACACACCGGGCGAGGATGCACTCCAGGACGAAGTCGTCCACGCTGAGGAACGCCGATGGATCGACGCAAAACAGCTCGCCTGGACCGCGCACGAACCGCGCAGCGTGTTCGAGACACGGTTGTGGCACAACTACGAACTGCTCCAGTTCTGGGACCTGCTGTCCCTCTACCTATGCGTAATGCCGCCAGAACCCGACGAGGACGACAACGAGAGCCCGCAGCCGTGGGGGCCGCAGTTGAGCGAACTCGAGCACAGGCCCCAACGTGTGGTTCTCCCCCTGGTCCGCCACCACCCCTTCGACCCCCCCATCCAGCTCACCGTAGGTGTTTCGGCACCGCGGACGCTGACCGTCGACCCGTACCCCTTTGGCGCCGCAGGCTTCGAGATCCAGATCGAGCACCGCGCGATCCCCGATCGCCCGTACGCCCGCACGGAGATCTCACACATTGTCCAAACAACGCCGGCCGAGGAGATCCGCTGGCGCATCCAACCAGGGAGCAGCCATGAATGACACGACGGCCGGGAGCTACCGACGAGCGCAGGCTGAGCGAGCCGCCCTGACCTTCGTATCGACAGAGGCCGGATTTGCCCAGCTCACCACTCTCGACCGGGATGGGTACCCGGTGACCCGCACGATGACCGCTTTCCTTTCCGATGACTGGTCCGTGGCGCTCATTCAACGGCGGAGCCATGAGCGGCTCCATCAGTGGCAGACCAATCCCCGAAGCCAGGTTTCCTGGATTGGGTCACCTTCACCGAAGGCATCGAACGAACGACCGCACGTCTTCGACCTGGGGTTGCCCCCGCCTCGGTTCGTCTCCGTTCGTGGAACGGCGGAGTTCATGTCCGACGACTGGACGGTCGCCTGCTACCAGGAACAGGTTGCCGAGCAGCGACGACTCGGTCACACCAAAGCGCCGCTGCGGACCTCCGAGCAGGTGGTCACAGATCTGGTCGGCGTTCTCATCCGCCCCATCAAGGTTCGGCTCGAGGGATTCGGGTCAGGCGCCGAAAGCTTCACGTTCACTCCGCCAAGAAAGGAACCACGACCATGATCAAGACGATCCTGGGATACGACATCGAGGATGGCGTGTCCCCTGAGGAATACGAGAAGTGGCTCTTCGACGTCCACGCTCCGGACCTGCTCGCGAACCCGCACCTCGACCGCATTGTGTTCAACAAAGTCCTCCGGCCGGTGACTCAGGCCTCCGGCGGCTCTGCCAGCATTCCTGAGGGGTACACCTTCTACCGGATTGCCGAGATGCACTTCGCGGACGAGGCAGCGTACGCGGCATACCAGCAGTGGTTCGCGTCCAGACCCGTTCTGGTCGAGCGAGGCCCGGCGGGTCGCACCAAGTTCAAGTTCTACGTCGTCGCGGATAGCACCGAAGTGACACGACAGACACTCTCGGAGAGGGTCGCCGGGCCGACCACATGACACCAGCGCTCGCCGCCGAGTCACTGGCGGCCACGCTGGCCGGTCGGGCGATGGACGCGGCGACGGCAGGTCCCGCTGACGACTGGGCCCCGGTTGACGAGGGCTACCGCGAGCTGGAACACCTGAACACACTCCGCCTCGAGGTCGATTTCGCCATCTCGGCACGCCGGATCGCGTCGGCAGGCGGTGCCGTGCCCCTGCTCGGGGCAGACCAGCGCTCTGCCCCGTACCCGGCATTGCTCTGGAATGGGGACCGCGCCTCGAGCGCCGGACTGGGACCAGTCGCCTCACTCACGCTGGTCGGCTTGGTCATGGGTCAGGACGATGAGACTGACGCAGCCACGTTGGTGCGGGGGGTCAGAGCGGGCCTGGCGATCCGGGACAGCGGTTCCTGGCCGGTCGCGAGAGTCATCGCCCCGACCGCTTCTGTGACCACTGACGTCATCTCTGCCGCGGCCTGCGCAGCCGTATCCACAGGGATGGGACTGGGTGACGTGACGAACGTTCTGGAACTGGCCGGCAGCCTCATGATCATCAAGCCCGCATCGTCGGTTGGCTCGGCGGACATGTCCGGCCAGTGGAGTGGACACGCTCTTGCCGCAGGCTGGTTGGCCGTCCAGCTTCATCGAGCCGGGGTCTCCGGCATGAGTGGTGGTCTGGAACACACCCTCACCTGCATCGCCGGCTCGCGAGAGGATTCTCGACGAAGTGTCTTGGCACCATCCGGTTCGGTCGAGGGGTTTTTGAGCCTGCCTCCGTCAACGGTGAACACTCGAAGGATTGTGGAGGCCCTGGGATGAACGGCCGGCTCCCCGTGCTCATGAACGTTGCTCGGCCACGAGGCGAGTCCGACCCGGTCACGCTCGCTGAAAAGGCTCTCGCCGCAGGGCTGGACGGGATCGGATTCGCCGACAGCCCCCGCCTGTTCCCGGACGCACTGATCGAGACCGAACGAGTGCTGTCCCGCACGGATGCCTCTCTGGCGGGGCCCTGTGTCATGTCCATGGGACTGCGCCACCCTGTGACCGTCGGAAGCGCGATCGCCACCCTCGAGGCGCATCACCCTGGTCGCATCCTCGCCGTCGTCGGACGCGGGGAGAGCTCGGTTCGCAACGAGGGAATGTCCCCGCCGACCCTGTCTGACTATGAGCAGTCCTTACTCCATCTCCACCAGCACGTCACCGAGCAGGCACCGTCGACGCGACTAATTGGTGCCGCCTCGGGACCACGAACGATCCATCTGACCGCGCGGACCCTCGACGGCGTGATGATCGACGTTGGCGCTGACCTCGGGATGCTCAACAGGGCGGTCGACGTGGCACGCCAGGCGTCGCCCGCGGCAAGTATCTGGGTCTTCGTCCGTGCGACGCTCACAGACACCGACGCCGCAGCCACCGCGGCGGCACTCCCGCTCCTGGGCTCCTGCGCGGCACGACTCATGGCGACTCCCGATTGGTACGGAGTCACGTCTGAGGAGCTTGCCGCGATTGCTTCCGTGGCCGCCGCCCATGACTACAGCCAGCACGGAACAGCCGCCGCACGCACGGGGTCTTCGGTCAACAAAGAGGCAGATGCCCTTGTGCGAGACCGATTCATCGTCACAGGGGGGCACAAGCAACTTGAAGATTACATGCGTGGACTGGCCAAAATCGGCGTGGACGGTGTGATGCTCGCGGGCGGACTCGAAGGAGTATTGGACCGACTCGACGAGCTCACCTCTGCGATTCGTGCTGGGTTGTCAGATCCGCCGGAGTTGCACGTCGGTGCGGGGGCACACAGATGACGGAAGCGCTCCGCCTCGACGTCTCGGCACTCTCCGCCTTTGTCCATGAGACTCGTTGGGAGGAGATCCCGACCTACGTCACCAGCACTGCAAGGACACTGCTGTTCGACTCGCTGGGGGTCCTGTTTGGCGGACTGCGATATCCAGCCGTCCAAGCGTTGGGCAGGACGCTGCACGCCACGGAGCCGACCGACGCGGAGGCAGCACCATTCGCCCGACTTGTGACCCTGGGCGCCGCCGCCACGTGGCTGGATGCGGATTCGGGCGGATCGTTCCACCCTCAAGGTCACCGTCTGCCGCCGGTGCCCACAGCCCACCCACTGCCCCATTCCCTGCCCGTGCTGCTCCACGCGGCGCACGCTGCGCGCCAGACCGACGAGGTCCTTCTGAAGGCCTTCCTACTCGCCAATGAAGTCGGCATGCGGTTCGGTACCAGTACGACGCTGCGGCCCGGATTGCATCCCCATGGCATCCATGGACCGGTCGCCTCAGCAGTCGCTGCCAGTCTCCTACGAGGAAATCCGTCCGAGACCACCGCCCAGGCCATCCTGCGCGCCCAAGCGATGCCACTTGCCGCTACCCTCGCGGTCCCCATGCGCGGGGGCACGGTTCGCAACCTCTGGACGGGACTCGGCGCCTACTACGGTGCCGTCGCTGCGATCCAGGCACAGGACGACGTACACGGCTCCGGTCCTCTGGTTGCCGAACTGCTCGACCATGCCGTATGCACCGACCTGTCCGCCGAGACGCTCACCGGCGATCTGGGCTCCACGTGGCGCATCGCCGATAGTTACATCAAGCCCTACGCATGTGCGCGCTGGATACACCCGGCACTCGATGCCTGGCGGAAGGCGACATCCGGCGTGAAGGGCCCGATCGCAGGGACCGAAATCAAAGAGATCCTCGTTGAGACGTATGCGTTTGCGGCGTCGTTGAGCGAGATCGGTTTGGACTCGGACCTTCATGCGAGATTCTCCTTGCCGGTGTGCATCGCCTCGCTTGCGATGGACGGCGAACTGCACGCCGCATCGTTTCTGCCGGACCGTCTCCAACGCCCCTCCCTGCACGAGCTGGCGCAGCGGGTACGAGTACGTGAGATCCCCGAGTTCTCGGCGGCACTCCCCCATGAACGCCCCACCCGAGTGACCGTCACATGGTCAGACGGCGCCACAACAGAAGGAGAAGTCCGCAACGCCCGGGGTAATCCCGATAGCCCACTAGATGCTTCCGAGGTCGAGTTCAAGTTTCGACGCAACGTCGAGTCCATCCTCGACGAGCGCGCGACGGATGCCCTGGTGACCAGCATTCTGCACGGCCCCGTGGCAGCAGGGCACAACATCGCGGAGGCAACGGATCAAGTGATCGGGCCGTTCTGCCCCTAGGAACGACCGGCGCTCAGCAAGCGCGAGCGGATGAGGGCCTCAAACGGTCCACGGAGGGCGGAGTCAGCGGTGCCACAGGTGATCTGCCTGAGGGTCACGCCAGGCTGAAGCGTGTTAGCCATGCGCGTCGTCAGGTCTCCCGGGCCGCGCCGACATCGTGGCACGTGTCCGACGACCTAATACCCGTGTCGTATGGAGTGGACAGCGGCGCAGATCCCTCCTCCGCGCAGGGTGTGGCCGTCCGCGAGACGGACAGCGGTAACCGGTAT
>Ga0209745_1000475_pt1 | contig 24223 bp, 16 predicted proteins | sample BarGraNGADG00312_FD_184495 | JGI IMG/M metagenome (GOLD analysis project Ga0209745, IMG submission 184495) | Arctic peat soil microbial communities from Barrow, Alaska - Barrow Graham LP Ref core NGADG0004-312 (SPAdes) (version 2) | ecosystem: Environmental > Terrestrial > Soil > Wetlands > Peat...
GTGATACACGCGATCCCACGTCTCCTTCGTGTCTCGCTCGAAGCCGAACATGAAGGCGCCCGCCACGCTGACGCCGTGACGCTGCAGCGTTCGAATCTGCTGCTCGTACACCGCGACCTTGTTGAACCGCTTGTGCGACTGGTCCAGCGTGTCCTGGTCGAGCGACTCGATGCCGACGAACAGGCTCGAACAGCCCGACCGGACTGCGAGGCGGAGCAGATCCTTGTCACGGGTGGCGAGATCGAGCGAGGCCTGGCTGCCCCACTTGATCCCGAGCGGAACGAGCGCCTCGAACAGTTCGTGGGCGTACTGCCGACCAGGTCGGCGGGCTCGTTCCGATCGACGGGCTCGAATTCTTCCTCGACGATGCGGATGTCGTCGAAATAGGGAGTAGCCAGGGCCGCGATCACAGCCAGACTGAGGGTGTGCACGCGCTTGCCCTTCGAGTGCGTCAACTCGGGCGCGGCCGGCGCGATGAGCAGCAGCTTCATAGCAGATCTGCTGATATCATACTCGCCTCGCAGAGTCATGACTGCCGATGCATATATCACTTTCCCTCGTGCGTACGCTGGCGGCCAACCTGGTGCGGGCCCGAATCGCCCGCCGGACGTTCGTGCCGCCGTTCGCGGTGGCGTGGCATGCGACCAACGCGTGCAACCTGCGCTGCAGCTACTGCGATGACGGCCGTGGCCGTCGCTACCCGGACCTCGGGGGCCGAGTGATGACGACGGCCGAAGTGAAGCAGGTTCTCTCGCTGGCCCGTGAGGCGGTGTCATGCCCCGGCTGTCGGGGTTCCCCCCCGCCGATCTCGAAGCCTGACCGGCTACTTCGCCGCGTCGAGATCGCGCAGGCTGTTCTCGAGACCCAGGTCGCGGAAGATGTGCTGGCGGGACCACCCGGTGTCGTTCAGATCAGAGGACCTTGGTCGACTCGGTGGGCTTGGGCACCTTCACGACGAGCACGCGGAATGCCTGCTCACCGTCGTTGACAAGCCGGTGCGGGATGCGCGCTGGACTCTCGATGATCATGTCCCGCGAGACCTTCTCTTTCTCCTCGCCGATCTCGACGATGCCGTTCCCCTCCAGAACGTAGAAGAAGACGTCGACCGGCGTCGCATGCCTCTTGAGCGACTGCCCGGGCTGCAGGGTGATGTGCACCGCCATGGCGTGGGGGCTGTCGTAGATCGGCTTGGCGCTCACGCCGTGGGGGTTGGGCTTGTCCTCGGCGGCCAGTGCGTTCGTGATCTTCATGGGTCCTCGTCCGTTCTCTGGGTTATGCGGCCTCGTAGAGGTCCGTGTAGTAGCGGACCAGGCTCGCGTGAGCCTCGGCCTGGTATGCGGTAAGCGTCAGATTGCCCGAGGCCGCGTCGTAGCGGTTCGTCTTGATCTCCTCGGTGACGAGCGCCGAGATGCGAGCCCGGGTCGGGAGGTCGAGCGTCGTGATCGCTCGGCGGGGTTGCCGCCGCTTCAATGGTTCCGTCGGCGCTCCGGACATGATCGGAGCCCGGAGCGTGCGCTCGATCGCCGCCCACACCTCGTCTGCAAGCCGCTCGAGCCCCGCTCCACTCGTGATCCGCGCGGTGGCGTGGGCCAGAGAGAGGATCGATCCGAGCATGATGACGGCACCCGCTTCCGGGCTGATCTCTTTCGAAAGCGTCCCGTCCTGCTCAGCCTCTCGCAGGCAACCGACCACGAACGCCCGCGAGCGTCGCTTGAACTCCTCCAGCCGCGCGGCCTGAGCCGGACCGGCAGCCTGGGACAGATGGTCGGAGAGCAGCATGCGCGAGACGTGAGGGTTGGCGCGGATGGTCCGCGTGCGGTGCTGGAAGAAGAGCCCGAGCCGCTCGATCGGGTCGGGGGCCTCCGGGGGAAAGCCCTCGAAGAGGATGGCGCCCATCCGCTCCACGACGGCGTCGACGATGGCCTCCATGCTCTCGAAGTGCCGGAAGATGGCTCCCGCGGTCACCCCGATCTCGGTCGCGAGGAGCTGGGCGGTGAAGCGGCGGGCGCCCTTGGTCGCGATGATCCGCATCGCCACGTCCACGATCTGCGTCTCGCGCGCCGACACCGTCTTGCGCGGCGCGTCGTGCCCTCGTCGAGCCACCATGGTCGGGAGTATAGATGAATAAACGTTTACTCACAAGGATCATCGTGCGTCTTGTCGCCTGCCTTCGACCAGCACTGGTTCATGGCGCTGGCCGCGCCGGGCTCGGACGTCGCCGGCATCTCCTCGGCGCCCGGGCATCGGCTGACACTGGACGTACGCGAACTTGGCGCGAAGGGTGATGGCACGACCAGGGATACGCAGGGATCCAGTCGGCGCTGGACCGCGTGGCGGCCACCGGGGGCGGCGAGGTGGTGATCCCGGCCGGCACATCAAATTCACCGGCCTGTCCGGCCCACTGCTGTTTATCAGCAACGTCACCGGAAGAGGCCTCACCGGCCGCTGACTCATCCCGGCTGGAATGGAGAATGGAGAATTGCGCCCGCGCGGCCACCGCGGCCCGCGGGTTGTATACTCGTTTGACCATGACGCTTGGCCCGCTATTGTCCGACGCGCAGCAGCAGGTGCTGGTCGCCGAACGCGCGCTGCTCAACGAACTGCGAACCTCGCTCGCCCAATCGGGAGCGGACGACGAGGCCGTCGCTGAGCTCGGCCGGTCCATCGCGCAACTCGACGAGCTGTTCCTGCTGGTGGTGGTCGGCGAGTTCAACTCCGGCAAGAGCGCGTTCATCAACGCGCTGCTGGGCCGCCAGATGTTGCCCGAGGGCGTGACGCCCACGACGGCCGAGATCAACGTCCTGACGTACGGGCCAGCGGAGACCAGCGAGGCGACGCCCGGCCGCACGCGGCTGATCACTGCGCCCATCGATCTCCTCCGCGACATCCACATCGTCGACACGCCGGGCACCAACGCGGTGATCCGCGAGCACGAAGTGCTGACCACGCACTTCGTCCCGCGCGCCGACGTCGTGCTGTTCGTGACCTCCGTCGATCGCCCCTTCAGCGAGTCCGAGCGGCTGTTCCTCGAGAGCATCCGCACCTGGGGCAAGAAGGTGGTGGTCGTCATCAACAAACAGGATCTCCTGGAGGAGGCCGAGGACCTCGAGAAGGTGCGGCGCTTCGTGGCCACGAACAGCGAGAAGGTGCTCGGGGCGCCACCGGCCATCTTCCCCGTGAGCGCCCGCGCCGCGATGCGCGCGAAGCAGGGCCACCCCGAGCTGTGGGCTGCGAGCGGATTCGAACCCCTGGAATGGTTCATCCGGGACACGCTGGACCAGGCGGGCCGCCTGCGCCTGAAGCTGCTGAACCCGATCGGCGTCGCCCGGCACCTGGTCAAGACGCAGCGGAAGACGGTGGCCGAGCGCCTGGACCTGCTCGCCACCGACTTCGCGACGCTCGACGACGTGGAACGGCAGTTGACGCAGTACGAGCGCGACCTGGCGCGCGACGTCGCCCCTCGGATGGCCTCCATCGACAACGTGCTCCTCGAGATGGATCGCCGCGGCCAGGCGTACTTCGACGACACGATGCGGATTGGGCGCATCGTCGACCTGCTCAACAAGACGCGCATGCAGGAGAGTTTCGAGCGCGACGTCGTGGGCGATGCGCCGGCGGTGATCGAGCGCCGCGTGGACGAACTGATTGATTGGCTCGTCGGAGCGGACCTGCGCCAGTGGCAGGCGGTGACGTCGCACCTCGCGACGCAGCGCGCGGCGTACCGGGACCGGATGGTCGGCGGCGACGGCGATCACTTCCGCGCGGACCGCGCGCGGCTGATTCAGTCGGTCGGCAGCGAGGCCCAGCGCGTCGTGGAGACGTTCGACAAGCGGGCGGAGGCCCGGGCGCTGGCCGAAGGCGCGCGGAACGCAGTGGCGGCGGCTGCGGCGACGGGTGTCGGAGCGGTCGGTCTTGGGGCGGTCGTGACGATGGCGGCCACCACGGCGGCGGCGGATATCACCGGCCTGGTGATGGCGAGCGTGGTGGGCGCCATCGGGTTCTTCATCATCCCCAACCGGCGCCGTCGCGCGAAACGGGAAATGCGCGATAAGGTGGCCGATATGCGAACGCGGCTCTCGACCGCGATCAGGACGCAATTCGAGAGCGAAACGGCGCGCAGCGTGCAACGCATCCGCGACAGCATCGCACCCTATTCGCGGTTCGTCCGGGCCGAGGGCGAGAAACTCACGGCCTCGAAGGCCGAACTCGAGCGCTGCGGGGGAGAACTGGAAGCCCTGCAGGCCCGCGTCGAGGGAATGTCGTAACCCGCCCCCTCGGCGTCCAGTCTCTGGTAAGCTTGTCGAAGACGGAGGTCACTCGTGGCGAAACAGAAACACGACGCTCACTTCTACGAGCTTGCCAAGCGCGGAGCCGAGGCCCGGCTCAGGGACATCATCGACGAAGCCAAGCTGCTCATCGACCTGTTTCCCCACTTGAGCGACAGCTTCGACCCCGACGAGCTGCCGGTCAGTTTCATCCTCGCGAAAGGGCGAGACCGTGCCGAGGCGCGGGCAAACGGGGCCCGGAAGCCCTGGACCGCCGCACAGCGCCAGTCCGTTTCGGCGCGCATGAAGAAGTACTGGGCGACCAAGCGCATGGATGCCAAGCCCTAGACGCGGGACAGCGACCCGCTGACGGGTCTTGAAGCCAGGTCTACTTCTTCTCGCCCGTGGGCTCGGCCGGCTTCTTCGCCCCGGCGCCTGCGTCCTCGAGCGTCTCGAGCACCGATCGCCACGCGAACTTCTTGCCCTGCCCGCGGACGTAGTAGTCCATCCACGCCATCTCGGCCACGCTCTTCACGAGCTGATTGCGGGCGTCCGGGATACCATGGCTCTGCCCCGGGTACATGAACAGCTCGGTCGGCACGCCCAGGCGCTTGAGCGCCATGTGCAGCTCCACCGACTGCGGGCTGGGCACCCGCGGATCGCCCTCGACCACGTGGATCATCGTGGGCGTCTTCGCGTTCTTGATGTACTTCAGCGGCGACTGCACCCAGTAGGCGTCGAAGTCATCGTAAGGCAGCTTGTCGCCCAGGTAGTACTGCCGGTTCCGCTGCATGTCGCTTTGCGCGTACATGGAGATCCAGTTGGACGTCCCGGCCCCCGAGCTGATGGCCTTGAACCGATCGGTATGGGTGAGAATCCAGTTGGACCAGTGGCCGCCCGCGCTCCACCCCAGCACGCCCATCCGTGATCCGTCGACGAGGCCCTGCGCGATCAGGTGATCGACGCCGGTCATGATGTCGTCGAATCCCGGGGGGAAGTAGTTGCCGACGATCCCCGTCTTGTGCGCCTCGCCGTAGTTCGTGGACCCGCGGTAGTTCGGCCGGAGCACGACGTAGCCGGCGCCCGCGTAGACCTGCGACCCGTAGCCGCCGTTGAAGCCGAGCGTGTCGGCTGCCGCCGGCCCGCCGTGGATCGCGACGATGAGCGGGTAGCGTTGACCGGCCTGGTACCCGGCCGGCTTCAGCAGCACGCCGCCCACTGTCTTCCCGTCCTTCGACTTCCAGCTGATCTCCTCCTGATCGCCCAGCGCGAACTGGCGAACCTGCGGGTTCGCATCGGTCAGCGCCTTCCAACTCGCGCGCGTCGCCAGCGCCTCGACGTTGGGCACCGTGAACAGCGTCGGCGGCGTGGTGTTGTCCGAGTAGGTGATCAGGATGACACCGGAGTCCTCGTCGCGGCTCACCGAGAGCGCCGCCTTCTCGCTGGTGATCTGCCGGACGACGTCCTTCTGCACGTCGAGCGCGAGGCACTGCGTGGTGGCGCGCACCCCGTCGTTGAAGTAGATCGTCGTGCCATCCTTCGACCAGAAGCCGACCGAGACGTCACCGTCGTAGCTGGCGCCGAGCTTGCGCCACTTCCCTCCCTTGTCCGCGGTCGCCCGCAGGTAGAGCCGATCGTTCTTCATGCTGAACTTCTCGAGGTCGTCGGGCGCCGAGAACGCGACAAAGCGACTGTCGGGCGAGAAGCTGAGCACGCTTTCCCCCACCTCGCTGTTCTTCACGAGCCGCTCGATCTGCCCCGTCGCCACCTCGAGGAGGAACGGGTCGCCGTTGATGCTCTGCTCGGTGACATTGCGCTTGTAGCGGTCGGCGGAGATCCCGCGGAAACCCAGCCACTTCCCGTCACGCGAGACGGAGAAGTCGGCGACGGTGATCGTCGGGTCCTTCGTCAACTGCGTGACCGTGCGCGGGTCGAGGTCGATCGCCCACAGGCTCGCGAGCGGGGTTTCGCCATTCTTGATCTCGACGGTGAACTTCTTCTCCCGCCGCGCCTTCTCGTCCCCGTCCGAGGCTTCGGCGCCGACACAGTAGATGCGGCGATCGTCGGGCGCCCATTCCCAGCGTCCCACGCCGGCGGCCTGCTTGGTGAGAGTCTCCGGCGTCGCGCCGTCGATGCCTTCGACGGGCAGCCGATACAGCTGTTCCTCGCCCGCCTTTCCGCTCCTATAGGCCAGCCACTTCCCGTCGTGGCTGAAGGCAAAGGTCGAGACGCCTTCCTTGGCCTCGGTGATCTTTCGCGCTTCCCCGCCATCGACCCGCATCAGGTAGAGCTGGTTCTGCGTCGCGGCCGAGGACGGGGCCTCACGGTTCGAGGCGAACACGAAGAAACTGCCGTCCTTCGCCCAGCGCGGGTCGGCCTCGTTCTTGTCCTTCGTAAAGGTCATCTGCCGGGTCGAGGCCAGCCCCTTCTCGATCGACACCAGGTAGATGTCAGTCTGCTTCTTCGCTTCCTTCCAGTCGGGTGTGCTGATCGTGTAGAGCAGCCAGCGGCCGTCCGGGCTCGGCGACGGAGCGCCGGCCTGACGCATCTTCTGCATGTCGAGAAACGTCATGGGGCGCTTCGCGGCCGCCGCCTGGCCCTGTGCGCGGACCGGCGTGAGGGCGACGAAGGCGACGAGGAGAACGACGACGAGCGCAGCGACGGGACGAATGGTCGAGAGGCGGAATCTCGGCATGAATACCTCGCAAGGGGCAATGGAGGGCGGCGGCAACCGGGGCCCGGCGTGGGTAGTCTATCGAAGTCGGCGTCTGGCGGCCCGCCCCACCGCGAATATACTACACGTGCCATGCTGAGAACTGCCCCTGCCGCCCTGCTGCTCGCGCTGGTTGTTGCCACTCCCTGCGCCGCCGCCGACACGTCGACCGGCACGGTGCCGCGCTTCACCCGAGAGGCGAACCCGATTGCGCTCGCCGGCGCGGCCAGGCCCACGCGCTACATGGAGGCGTCCGGCCGTCGCGCCGCGTTTCTCGGACGCGAGGACGGGAGCTTCGAGGCCTGGGCCTACCCGTTGAAGATCCTCCACGACTTCCACCTCTCGTTCGCCGTCGCGGCTTACGTCGACCCGATTGCCGACGCGAGCGTCGCTTCGACGGTGGACATCCGCCCTGAGGCGGCAACGGTGCGGTATGCGCACGCGTCGTTCACGGTGGACGCCACCTGGCTGGTGCCGCTGAACCAGGCGGGCGGCCTGGTGCTGCTCGACGTCTCCACCACCGAGCCGATCACCGTGTACGTGAAGTTCAGGCCGGACCTCAAGCCGATGTGGCCGGCGGCCCTCGGCGGTCAGTACAGCTACTGGGACGACACGCTGAAGGCATACGTGATTGGTGAAGGCAGCGGGAAGAACGCGGCGCTCGTCGGGTCGCCGCTCGCGCTGACGCCTCCCGAGCAACCCGCGCACAATCTCCCCGACGCGCCCTCGCAGTTCGCGATCCGCATCACGCCGGAGATCGCCGCCAGGGGCCTGGTGCCGATCGTCATCACCGCGAGCGTGGAGAAACTGGACGCGGCGAAACAGGCCTATGCGGCCCTCCTCGCCTCGCCCGAGCGGCTCTACCGGGAGTCGGCCGCGCACTACAAGACGCTCCGCGACGAGATGACGAGCATCGAGTCGCCCGACAAGCGGTTCGACCTCGCCTTCGAGTGGGGCAAGGTGGCGCTCGACAAGGGATTCGTCTGCAACCCGCACCTCGGGTGCGGACTCATCGCAGGCCTCGGCCCCTCGGGCACGACCGAACGCCCCGGCTTCGGCTGGTACTTCGGCGGCGACACGTTCATCAACGCGTGGGCCATCTCCGCCTACGGCGACCTCGACACCGTCCGGCAATCGCTCGAGTTCCTTCGCAAGCGCCAGCGTGCCGACGGCAAGATGATGCACGAGCTGTCGCAGGGCGCCGGCTTCATCCGCTGGTTCGAGGACTACCCCTACGGCTACTACCACGCAGACACCACGCCGCTCTACATCGTCGCGGTGCGCGACTACGTGCGCGCGAGCGGCGACACCGCGTTCGCCAACGACTTCTGGCCGTCGATGAGGAAGGCGTACGACTTCTGCGTCTCGACCGACGAAGACGGCGACGGCCTGATGGACAACACGAAGGCCGGCCTTGCCGCGGTCGAAACGGGCACACTACGCAACCGGGATGTCCTGACCGACGTGTTCCTCGGCACCGTCTGGACGGAGGCGGCAGGCGCCATGCGCGACCTCGCGCAGATCGCCGAGCCGTCGTTTGCCGACACGGCGCAGGCGGCGGCGCAAAAAGCTCGGGCGTCGATCAACCGGCGCTTTCTCGACGATGCGAACCGGCGGATCAACTTCGCGATCATGAAGGACGGCAAGGGACAGGCCGAGCAGACAGTCTGGCCGGCGTTCGGGATCTGGCGCGGCGTCTTCGACGCGGGACACCCGGCGGTGGAGGGGATGCTCGACGAACTGGCCGGCGCGGGGCTCGCGACCGACTGGGCCGCACGCATGCTGTCGAAGGCCAGCACGCTCTACGAGCCGCTGTCGTACAACAACGGCGCGTCGTGGCCGTTCCTGACCGGCTGGGCGGCGCTGGCGCTCTACAAGGGGGGGCGGGGCCCTGCCGCGTGGCAGTACCTCGACGCGCTGGCCGACCTGACGTTCCTCGAGGGACGAGGGTACATCCCGGAGCTCTTCTCCGGCGACCGGCTCCGAACGGTGGACGCGGCGGTGCCGCACCAGTTGTTCGCCACCACCGGCTTCGTCTCCACGGTGATGCGCGGCCTCGTCGGCCTCCAGGAGGAAGACCGCTTGCTGCGACTGTCGCCGCAGTTGCCAGCCGCCTGGTCGTTCCTGCGCGTGAAGAACCTGCGGTGGCGGGACGCGCGCGGCACGCTCGAGATTCGCCGGTCGGCGGACGGCATCCTCACCTACTCGGTGACGTCCACGAGGGGCACGCTGAGCTTCGAGCTCGCCCCGGTCCTGCCGCCCGCGTCGCAGAAGCTCGAGACGGCGTCGGGAACGAGCGTGACGGCCACGCCGGGCGTGGAACTGGTCACCGAGGATCGGCCGCTCGCGCTGGGCGACACGCCGCAGCGGCTCCGCATCATCGACACTCGCGCGGAGAACAACGTGTTCACGGCTCGCCTCCAGGGGCGCCTGGGCCAGGTCTACCGCGTACGCCTCGACGTCCCGTTCAAGGTCTTGTCGATCGAGGGAGGCCGAGAAGTGGGACGCGACGGCCGTGTCAGGACGATCGAAGTGGCGGTGCCCGACGGTCCGGGAGAGTGGGTCGATTGCACGCTGGCGGTCAAGATGGACCCGAAAGCCAGGTAGACAAACAGCCATTCCGGAAAGGAGACATGATGAAACAGACGATTGCCATCTCTACATCGGTGTTTCTCGCCGTGACGATGCTTGCGGCCTCGGCACACGCCCAGGCCCCATCCGCCGCCGGGGCGAGGGCCGCCATTCAGAAGGCCTCGTTCGGCAAGACAAAGGAAGGCGCAGGGGTGGACATCTACACGCTGACGAACAAGAACGGCATGACGGCCAGAGTGATGACCTACGGCGCCACGCTCACCGAGCTGCTCGTGCCCGACAAGACCGGCACGCCCGGCAACATCGTCCTCGGCTTCGACAAGATCGAACCGTACCTGGCCGGTGTCCCGTACTTCGGAGCAACGGTCGGCCGCGTGGGCAACCGCATCGCCAAGGGAGCGTTTTCGCTGAACGGCCAGACCTACAAGCTTGCGACGAACAACGGCCCGAACCACCTGCACGGCGGCATCAAGGGGTTCGACAAAGTGGTGTGGAAAGCGGACGTGGTTCTGGCAAAGGACGGCCAGGCGGTGAAGTTCAGCTATCACAGCCCGGACGGCGAGGAAGGGTATCCCGGCAATCTCGACGTGACCGTGACTTACACCCTCACCGACGCGAACGAACTGCGCCTGGACTACACGGCGACCACCGACAAGGCCACGCCCGTCAACCTGACCAATCACAGCTACTTCAACCTCGCCGGCGAGGGCAGCGGCAACATCCTCGGGCACGTCCTGATGATCGCCGCGGACCAGATCACGCCGGTGGACGACAGCTTGATCCCGACCGGCGATCTGAAGCCGGTCAAGGGGACGGTCTTCGACTTCACGACGCCGGTCGCCATCGGTGCGCGCATCGGCAAGGTGCCGGGGCCAGCGCCGGTTGGATATGACCACAACTACGTCCTGCGGAATGCGGAAGGCGGGGGGCGGGGGACGGAAGCTGGAGCGATGACGCTGGCCGCCCGTGTCATCGAGCCGAAGAGCGGCCGGGTGATGGACGTGCGGACGACGGAGCCTGGGCTGCAGTTCTATTCGGGGAACTTCCTGGACGGGACGATCAAGAGCCGGAAGGGCGTGCCGTACCAGAAGCACGACGCGTTCTGTCTGGAGACGCAGCACTTTCCCGATTCGGTGAACCGCCCGCATTTCCCTTCGACGGTCCTGGAGCCGGGGAAGACATATCGGACGACCACCGTGTACGCGTTTTCGGCGAAGTAGACGGCGCCCGGCCTTCGGTCCGGGCGGCCGCTCGACCGCCCGCGCCGGAGGCTGATTCCAGGGGACCTCCAGAAACGCGCTGCGATCATCATCCGCCCTGGCCGCTGTCTATTTCCAGCCGTCGAGAGCGGCGCCCAGCCGTCCGAGTCCTTCGGTCAGTTCGTCAGCGCGACCGCCAAAGCCCAGACGGAAGTGCGCGGGCGCCTGGAAGAAGCGGCCGGGCACGACGCCCGTCTCGTATTCGCGCGCCAGCGTTTCGATGAACCGCGCCGCGTCCTCGAGGCCGCGAATGCGGGGGAACACCACGGTTCCCGCGGACGGCAGGACGAACTCGAGCTCCCCGCGCGAGGCGAGGAACTGGCGGACGGCGCGGCCGTTGGCGTCAAGAATGGCGCGCGCGCGGGCGGCCAGCCGATCGAGCAGCGAGAACGCGAGCACGGACAGGCGTTCCGCCGGGAACGAGCCGGTGCCGTCAACGATGTCCCGGGCTCGCCGGACGGCTTCGGCCACCACGGGAACGGCCACGACCCATCCGCAGCGGAGGCCCGCGAGTCCGTAGCTCTTCGTGAGGCTGCTCGTCGTGATGAACACGGGCGAGCGGGCAGCCGCGGGACGGACCGGACCGTCGCCCGCGCTGTCGAGGTACACCTCGTCCACCAGCACGCGGGCGCCGTGACGTTCGGCGATGCGGCCGACCTCGTCCATCGCAGCCTCGGAGGCAAGAACGCCGGTCGGGTTGTGCGAGTTGGTGATGACGACGAGGCGAGTGCGCGGGGTGATGGCGGCGCGGACCGCCTCGGGGTCGAGGCGGTAGCCGTCGTCGAAGCGCCGGTCGAACCGCGTGATGCTCGCGCCGAGGAACGCAGGCGGCCCCATCAACGGGTCGTAGCCCGGACGCTCCACCAGCACCTCATCGCCCGCCTTCACCAGCGCCGCGAAGACGAGGAAGTTGGCGCCCGACGTCCCCTGGGCGGTCGCCACCATCTCGGGGTTCACGCCGTACCTGTCGGCAATGGCCTCGACGAGCGGCCGGTAGCCGTTGTCGTTGTCGCCGTAGAACTCGAGCGCCTCGCGGGCGCCTGGCAGGTCGCTCAATTCGCAGGGCAGCAGGTTGCTGCCCGCCAGGCTGATTCGAGGCCGAGCGTGCTGCTTGGCCCACTGCATGTAGGGCGCCAATGAGGACATACGTAGTCGATGATCCCTGGTGAGTCGATGATTCTCGTGAGTCGATGATCCTTGTGAGTCGATGATCCCTGTGAGTCGATGATCCCTGTGAGTCGATGATCCCTGTGAGTCGATGATCCCTGGGAGTCGATGATCCTTGGGAGTCGATGATCCTTGTGAGTCGATGATCCTTGGGAGTCGATGATCCTTGTGAGTCGATGATCCTCGTGAGTCGGTGTTGTCAGTCGGTCACGGCGCTGCCCGCGTCAGTTCCGACCCCTCATCGTCAGTTCCGACTCCTCATCGTCAGTCCCGACCCCTCTGCGTCAGTCCCGACTCCTCATCGTCAGTTCCGACTCTTCATCGTCAGTTCCGACCCCTCATCGTCCCCGACTCTTCATCGTCAGTTCCGACTCTTCATCGTCAGTTCCGACCCCTCATCGTCAGTCCCCGACTCTTCATCGTCAGTTCCGACTCTTTTCAACCCAGACATCGAACACGTGGAGAATCGTTTCGACGGCCGAGTGCATCCACTCGAGCGGCACCCACTCCTTCTTGCCGTGGAAGTTCATGCTGCCGTCGAACAGGTTCGGCGTGGGGACGCCCATGAAGGTCAGGCGCGCGCCATCCGTGCCCCCGCGGATCGATGATCGCTTCGGCGTCAGCCCCGCGCGGCGAATCGCTTCCTCGGCGTACTCGGTGACCAGCGGGTGCTGGTCCAGCACGTACCTCATGTTCCGATACGATTCCTTGACCTCGACAAGGACTCTCGCGCCCGGGTACTTCCGTTCGGCCCACGCGGCCGCGGATGCCAGCGTCGCCTCGAGCTCGTGGAGACCGTCCTCGGCAAAGTCGCGGACCAGGAACTGGGCCTTGGTTTCCGAGACGTTCCCGCTCACGTTGATCGGGTGCAGGTAGCCCTCCCGCCCCTCGGACGTCTCCGGGGTCCGGTGCTGCGGCAGCGCCATGATCACGTCCGACAGCACGCGCACCGCGTTGATCATCTTCCCCTTGGCGTAGCCCGGGTGGGTGTCGGCGCCGCTCACCGTGACGAACGCGGTGTCGGCGCAGAAGGTCTCGCTCTCGAGCTCGGCGACGCCAGAGCCGTCAACCGTGTAGGCGTAGGTCGCGCCAAACCGCCTGACGTCGAAGTGCTCCGTGCCCCGACCGACCTCCTCGTCCGGCGTGAAGGCCACGCGGATCGGGCCGTGAAGTCGCGCCGGATCATCGTGGTAGCGCCAAAGCACCTCGAGGATCTCCGCGACGCCCGCCTTGTCGTCGGCGCCGAGCAGCGTCGTGCCGTCCGCCGTGATGATCGTCAACCCCTTGCATGCGGCCAGCGCCGGTTCCTCGGCCGCCCGGATGACCACCGACGGGTCGCCGGGCAGGACGATGTCGCCTCCGTCGTAGTGGCGGTGGACCTGCGGCTTGACGTTCGCACCCGACACCTCGTGGTAGGTATCCACGTGCCCGAGCAGGCCGATCGCCGGCACCGCGCCGAACGCCGGGTGGCCGGGCGGGATATTGGACGGCAACGTGGCCATCACGTAGCCGAACTGGTCCATCTCGGCATCGGCCAGCCCCGCGGCCTTCAGGTCGTCCACGAGGATGCGGAGCAGGTCCTTCTGCTTCTCGGTCGAAGGATACGAAGGAGAAGTGCCGCTCGATTGCGTGTCGATGCGGACGTAACGACAGAAGCGATCGAGCAGCGATTCGCGGTCGGGCATGGAGACCTCCAGCAACGGGCGTGACGGGCGGAACGGCCGGCCAGGTGGCGGCAGCGCTCGGCTTCAGTATTGCCGTGCGCATCGCCTATTGCAAGGATGCGCAGGTCGAGGGTCCCGACCAGTCGAGATCTGGGGTAGAATCCGCCGCTATGATGCCTGCCGACACCGCGAACACTGCCGGCCTCGACACCTCGCGTCTCCCGGAGAACGCCTACCGGCCGCTCGGCGCGGGCGAGACATACGTGCCGGTCGTGCCGCCGAAGGCGGCGCTGGCCGAGGCGACGGGCCGCTCGGTCTTGTGGGGCCTGATCCTCTGCATCATCTTCACGCTGGCGTCCGCCTACTCGGGCCTCAAGGTCGGCCAGGTCATGGAAGCCTCGATCCCGATCTCGATCCTGGCGATCGGACTGGCCCGCATGTACAAGCGCAGGTTCACGCTGCTCGAGAACGTGATCCTCACGGGGATCGGCGGCACCTCGGGAGCGGTCGTCGCGGGAGCCGTATTCACGCTCCCGGCGCTCTACATCCTGAATCTCGACCCGCACCCCGTGCAGACGATTCTGATCTGCCTGGCGGGCGGCTGCCTGGGGGTGCTGTTCCTGATCCCGCTCCGGCGCTATTTCGTGCGCGAGATGCACGGGCAGCTTCCCTATCCCGAGGCGACGGCGATCACCGAGGTGCTGGTCACCGGCGAGAAGGGCGGCTCGCAGGCGAAGCTGCTGCTGCAGGCGACCGGGATCGCGCTGGTCTACGACTTCTTCCTGACGACGTTCCAGGTGTGGAAGGAGTACGTGGACCTGCAGTTCCTGCCGGCCGTGAAGAGCCTGGGGGAGAAAGCGCGGATGGTCACCAGCTTCGACGCGCAGGTGTTCATCCTCGGCCTCGGCTACGTGATGGGGCTCCGCTCGTCGATGATCCTGGTGGCGGGCGGCCTGCTCTCGAACTTCGTGCTCGTGCCGCTCATCTGGATGATCGGCAGCCACCTCTCCGACGCAGCGGTCTATCCGGGGACGATCCCGATCGCGCAGATGACCGCGGTCCAGATCTTCCGCGGCTACGTCCGGTTCATCGGCGTCGGCGCGATTGCGACGGCGGGCATCTTCGGGATCATCAAGTCGCTGCGCGTGGTGGCCGGGTCGTTCTCGATTGCCCTCAAGGCGTTCCGGAAGGGCGAGGGCGCCGACGTGTTCGAGCGCACCGACCGCGACGTCCCGGTCGTCACCATCCTGCTCGGGGTCGTCCTCGCCACGGTCGCGATTGCGGTGTTCTTCTCGCGGCTGCCCGGGATTTCGGTCTCGACGCTGGCGGTCGGCGTCGGGATGACGCTGGTCTTCTCGTTCTTCTTCGCATCGGTCGCCGCCAACGCCATCGCCACCACCGCGCGCAATCCGGTGTCGGGGATGACGATGCTGACGATCATCATCTCGTCTGTGGTGCTGCTGAAGTTCGGGGTGTCGGGGCAGACCGGGATGTTCTTCGTCATGGCGATCGCCGGCATGGTCTGCACCGCCCTGTCGGTGTCGGGCCAGACGATTACCGATCTGAAGACCGGCTACTGGCTCGGCTCGACGCCGGCCGCGCAGGAGCGCGTGAAGTTCCTCGGCGTGCTCGCCTCGTCGCTGGCCGCCGGCATCGCCATCGTCATCCTCGCGCAGGCGTTCCAGTTCGGCGAGGCGATTCCCGGCGACGTGCGGACCGTGCTGCCCGCGCCCCAGGCGTCGATCATGAAGGCGCTGGTGCAGGGGTTCATGAGCCAGCAGCCGGTGGCCTACCTGCTGTTCGGGGTGGGGGCGATGGTCGCCGTGATGATGGAGATGCTGAAGGTGCCGGCGCTGACGTTCGCGCTGGGCATGTACCTGCCGCTCGAGCTGAACCTGCCGGCGCTGGTGGGCGGCGTGCTGGCGCACTACGTGGACAGGCGGGCCGACAAGACCGGCGGCGAGTCCGGGCGAGCGACGCGCGAGCGGGGCGTGATTATCGCCTCCGGCTTCATGGCGGGCGGCGCGCTGGGCGGAATGGTCGGCGCGGCCCTGCGCCTCGTCCCCTGGTACGCGGAAGACAAGATCAAGACGCCGTTCTTCGACAACGAACCGATCTCGCAGACCGTGTCGATCGCGCTGTTCACAGCGGTCTGCGTCTACCTGTGGATGGTGAGCACGAGGGAGAAGGCGGGTAGGCGGGCAGGCGGGTAGGCGGGCTTGCCCCGCCGAAGCCGGAACGGCGAAGGCGGGAGCGGCGAAGATCCACCGAAAGCTCTTTTCAGATCCAGAGGTTCGCCGTTTGACCCGGCCGAAAACGGCGTGCTAGTGTAGCCGTAAGGCCCTGGTTGGGGCGGCGTCGTCTGCGGAAGGCGCCGAGACGGCCGCGGCCGAAAGGCCCGCTTGCGAAAGTGGCGGAACTGGCAGACGCGCCGGACTTAGGATCCGGTAGCCGCAAGGCTATGGGGGTTCGAGTCCCCCCTTTCGCACTAGCTCGCCCTCGAATTCACCCCCTCTTGCTGATGCATGTCTCCCTGCGACCGATAACCTCCATGAAGAGCGATTTTGTCGACGTCTCCGAAACGAAGAAAAGCCTGGTGATCGAGATCCCGAGCGACCAGGTGGACACCGAAATCGAGCGCGTCACGCGTCAACTCGGGCGGACGGTGCGCATCCCCGGGTTCCGGGTGGGCAAGGTGCCGGCCTCGGTGGTGAAGCAGCGATTCCGCGGCGAGATCATGCACGAGGTGGCCCACGAGCTGGTGCCCCGGGCGGTGGATGAGGCGCTGCGCGAACGAGGGGTCGAACCGATTGCGACGCCGGACGTGCAGGACGTGGACGTCCGAGAGGGCCAGCCGCTGAAGTTCACGGCGTCGTTCGAGACGGTGCCGCCCGTCGATCCCGGGGACTACGCCGAGGTCAACCTGCGGCGCTCCCCCGCCACGGTCGAACCGGAGACAGTGGACCAGGCGGTCGAGCGGTTGCGCCAGCGCGCCGCGCGCTACGAGCCAGTCGAGGACCGCGGGCTGGAACCGGGCGACACCGCGGCCGTGGACCTGGAACGGCGGTTGTTTGAAAACGACGGCACGCCGGGGCCCACCGAAAAGCACGAGAACGTGTCCGTCGAACTGGGCGCGACGGTCAACCCGCCGGGGTTCGATGAACAGCTGGCGGGCATGCGGGGCGGCGAGGACAAGACGTTCACGGTGCGCTACCCGGCGGACTACGCGATCGCCGAGTTGCAGTCGAAGCAGGTCGAGTACGCCGTGAAGGTCAGGACGGTGCGTCGCCGCGTGGTGCCGCCGCTCGACGACGACCTCGCAAAGGAAGTGAGCGACACCGACACGATCGAGAAGCTGCGCGAGCAGGTACGGGAGGGGCTCTCGCGCGAGGCGGCGCGGGAGGCAGACCGGACGCTCCGGAGCGACCTGCTGAAGGCGCTGGCAGCGAAGGTGGCGTTCGAGGTGCCGGAGGTGCTGGTCGAGCGAGAGATCGATCGGCGCACCCAGGATTTCATCCGCCACCTGGTCGAGGAGCGCATCGATCCGCGGAAGGCCGGTATCGACTGGGAAGCGTTCCGGAAGGACCAGCGCGGGCCGGCCGAAGAAGCCGTGAAGGCGATGATCGTGCTCGACGAGGTGGCTCGGCGCGAGAAGTCGGCGGTCAGCGACGAGGATCTCGATCGGGAGGTGGCGGGCTTCGCGGAGCGGTCGGGCCGGACAACCTCGGCCGTGCGCGCGCAACTCGAGAAGGACGGTGAACTGGAGCACCTGCGAACCGGATTGCGCCGGGAGCGTGCCGTGAACTTCCTGCTGTCGCGTGTTACAATCGCGGGAGACTGATCCACGGCCATCCTTTGCTCACTCCAGATCACGCCAACGCACGCGAAACGGCCGGGCGCACGCTCCGGCCACATCTCGCGGGAGCGGCTGGCTGACGGGTCGGAACCTATGCCAGCAGAACTGAATGTCCCCAAGATGCAGTTGGTGCCGATGGTGGTCGAGCAGACCAGCCGCGGCGAGCGCGCGTACGACATTTTCTCGCGGTTGCTGAAGGACAGCATCATCTTCGTCGGGACACCGATCGACGACACGGTGGCGAATCTGGTGATCGCACAGATGCTGTTCCTCGAGTCGGAAGACCCGGACAAGGACATCCTGCTGTACATCAACAGCCCGGGCGGGTCGATCACCGCGGGGCTGGCGATCTACGACACGATTCAGTTCATCCGGCCGGACGTGCAGACCTACTGCCTCGGGCAGGCGGCGTCGATGGCGGCGGTGCTCCTCGCGGGCGGCACCAAGGGCAAGCGGTTCTCCCTGCCCAACTCGCGCATCGTCATCCACCAGCCCCTGATGCAGGGGCTGACGGGCCAGGCGACCGATATCGACATCGCAGCCAGGGAGATCCTCCGGATGCGCGAGCGGCTGAACGAGATCCTGACCAGGCACACGGGCCAGGACATGAAGCGCATCCAGGACGACACCGAGCGCGACTACATCATGTCGGCTGAGCAGGGAAAGGAATACGGTATCATTGACGAGGTCATCCGGCAGCGCGGGTAGCGCCCGGCGACTCCGCCCAGGTCATTCCTTCATTATGGTCAAGAAGAACGGCGACACCGAGGTTCTGCGCTGCTCGTTCTGCAACAAGGATCAGAACGACGTCCGCAAGCTGATTGCCGGCCCCACGGTCTTCATCTGCGACGAGTGCGTCGAAGTCTGCAACGACATCATTACCGACGACAACCGGTTCGAGAACCGCGGGACGCGGTCGCAGCTGCCCGTGCCGCACGAGATCAAGAAGTTCCTCGACGAGTACGTGATCGGCCAGGAGCGGACGAAGAAGAAGCTCGCGGTCGCCGTCTACAACCACTACAAACGAATCGAGATCCAGAAGCAGGCGAAGAACCGGAACGACGTCGAGCTGACCAAGTCGAACATCATGCTGATCGGCCCGACGGGGACCGGCAAGACGCTGCTCGCGCAGACGCTGGCCAAGCTCCTCTCGGTGCCGTTCACCATCGTGGACGCCACGACGCTGACCGAGGCCGGCTACGTCGGCGAGGACGTCGAGAACATCATCCTCAAGCTGCTGCAGGCCGCCAACGGCGACATCGAGAAGTGCCAGCAGGGGATCATCTACATCGACGAGGTGGACAAGATCTGCCGCAAGGACGAGAACCCGTCCATCACCCGCGACGTGTCTGGCGAGGGCGTCCAGCAGGCGCTGTTGAAGATCCTGGAGGGCACGGTGGCGAACGTGCCGCCGCAGGGCGGCCGCAAGCACCCGCACCAGGAGTTCTTCCAGATCGACACCACGAACATCCTGTTCATCTGCGGCGGGGCGTTCGTCGGCCTCGACAAGATCATCCAGCGCCGGACCGGGAGCAAGGCGCTCGGGTTCAAGGCGGACGTCAAGTCGATCCGCACCCGCGACGTGGGCGTGACGCTCGAGAAGCTGGAGCCCGAGGACCTGATCAAGTACGGCCTCATCCCCGAGTTCGTCGGCCGGCTGCCGGTCGTCGGCACGCTGCACGAGCTCGACAAGCCAGCGCTGGTGCAGATCCTGACGCAGCCGCGCAACGCCATCACCCGCCAGTACCAGAAGCTCTTCGAGTACGAGAACGTCAAGCTCCGGTTCACGGAGGACGCGCTCGAGGCGATCGCCGAGGCCGCGCTGCACCGAAAGATCGGCGCACGAGGCCTGCGGATGATCATCGAAGATCTGATGCTCGAGCTGATGTACACCCTCCCGGCCCAGAAGACAATCCGGGAGTGCGTCATCACGCGCGAGGTCGTCGAGTCGAAGGAACAGCCGATTACCCTGATGGAGAAGGCGGGATAGGGAGCAGACTGAATCCCGAATCCCGAGTCCCGATACATGGAAGTCTACGAAACCCTCCCGATCGTCCCGCTCCGAGACGTCGTTGTCTTTCCGCACATGATGATGCCCTTCGTGATTGGGCGCCCCTCGTCCACGCGCGCCCTCGAGCACGCGCTGGCCAAGGACAAGCGGATCTTCCTGGCGGCCCAGCACGACGCCGCCATCGACGACCCGGCCCCGCACGACATCTACACGATGGGCTGCGTCGCCAACATCGTCCAGAGCCTGAAGCTGCCGGACGGCAACGTGAAGGTGCTCGTCGAAGGCGTGGAGCGCGCCCGGGCCATCGAGTGGAAGGAAGACAAGGGCTTCTACCGCGTCGTCGTCAAGATCGTCGCCAGGCTGAAGGACCCGGCCGGCGACGTCGAGAGCGCGATGAGCCGCGTGGTGTCGCTGTTCGAGCAGTACGTGAAACTGTCGAACAACCTGCACTACGACGCGATGATCGCCGCGGTGCGCGTGGACGATCCCGGCAAGCTCGCCGACACGATCGCCTCGCACCTGGTCGTGTCCGTGGACGAGAAGCAGAACCTCCTCGAGATCATCTCCCCGCTCGAACGCCTGAACCGGATCGCGGGCATCCTCGAGGCCGAGGTGGACAAGCTCCAGGTGGACCGCCGGATCCAGTCGCGCGTCAAGAAGCAGATGGAGAAGGCGCAGAAGGAGTACTACCTCAACGAGAAGATGAAGGCGATCCAGAAGGAACTGGGCCGCAAGGATGAGAAGGGGAACGAGGTCGACGAGCTGAAGAAGAAGATCGAACAGGCGAAGATGCCGAAGGAGGCTGAGGAGAAGGCGACCCAGGAACTGAAGCGGCTCGAGGCGATGCCCGCGATGTCCGCCGAGGCGACCGTGTCGCGCAACTACCTCGACTGGCTGATCGCCGTGCCGTGGCACAAGAAGTCGAAGGAGAGCCGAGACCTCAAGCGCGCTGAGGAGATCCTCCACGAGGACCACTACGGCCTCGAAAAAATCAAGGAGCGGATCCTCGAGTTCCTGGCCGTGCGCGCGCTGGTGAAGAAGCCCAAGGCGACGATCCTCACCTTCTCCGGCCCCCCGGGAGTCGGCAAGACATCGCTCGCCAAGTCGATCGCGCGCGCGATGAACCGCAAGTTCGTGAGGCTCTCGCTCGGCGGCGTGCGCGACGAGGCGGAGGTCCGCGGCCACCGCCGCACCTACATCGGGGCGTTCCCCGGCCAGATCATCCAGATGATGAAGAAGGCCGGCACGCAGAACCCGGTGTTCCTGCTCGACGAGGTGGACAAGATGTCGATGGACTTCCGCGGCGACCCGTCGGCGGCGCTGCTCGAAGTGCTCGACCCGGAGCAGAACCACATGTTCCTGGACCACTACCTCGACGTCGAGTACGACCTGTCGCACGTCATGTTCATCTGCACGGCCAACGTGCTGCACACCGTGCCGCAGGCGCTCCGCGACCGGATGGAAGTCCTGCCGCTGCCGGGCTACACCGAGCAGGAGAAAACCGAGATCGCCAAACGGTTCCTCGTGCGGAAATCGGTGGAGGGCACCGGCCTGACCAAGGAGAACATCACCTTCACCGACGACGCGCTCTCCACGATCATCCAGCGCTATACGCGCGAGGCGGGCGTCAGGAACCTCGAGCGGGAGATCGGATCGATCTGTCGGAAGATCGCGCGCCGCGTGGTGGCCGACAGCAGGAGCTACAGCGAGGAGATCACCCCCGAGCGGGTGACGTACCACCTCGGCGTGCCGCGCTTCCGTCCGACCGTCGCCGAGGAGAAGAACGAGGTGGGGATCGCGACCGGCCTGGCGTGGACCGAGGTCGGCGGCGAGATCCTCGTGACCGAGGCAACGCTGATGCCCGGCAAGGGCATCCTCATGCTCACGGGCAAGCTCGGCACCGTGATGCAGGAGTCGGCGCAGGCGGCCATGAGCTACGTGCGGTCGAAGGCCGAGGAGTTCGGCATCCCGAAGGACTTCAACCGCCGCCAGGACCTGCACATCCACGTGCCCGAGGGCGCCATCCCCAAGGACGGACCGTCGGCGGGCATCACCATGGCCACGGCGCTCGTCTCCGTGCTCACCCGCGTGCCCACCCGCAGGGACGTGGCGATGACGGGCGAGATCACGCTCCGGGGCAAGGTGCTCCCGATCGGCGGCGTGAAGGAAAAAGTGCTCGCCGCCCACCGCGCCGGCATCAGGACCATCGTGCTCCCGAGGGAGAACGAGAAGGATCTGGCCGACATCCCGAAGGCGGTCCTCGACGTCCTCAAGGTCTACATGGTCGAGACGATGGACGAGGTGCTCAAGATCGCGCTGGCGGAGCCGCTGCCGGCCCCGCTCACGGCCCAAGCCTCGGCGCCCGCAACAGTCGAAGACGTGGACGACACGAGAACGCACTGACGAAGGATTCGGGATTCAGGGGGCGGGTCGGAGGACCCGCCTTTTCTCTATGCCGCGCAGTATCACCTCCGCCGAGTTCGTCATCAGCGCCGTCTGGCCGCGGGATTTCCCCATGGACGGGCGCCCGGAGATCGCGTTGGTGGGCCGCTCGAACGTCGGGAAGTCCACCCTGATCAACGCGCTGGTCAGGAAGGATGTGGCCCGTACGAGCGCGACTCCCGGCAAGACGCGCCAGGCGAACATCTATCGCGTGACGCCCGCCGGCACCCCGGCGTCGTTCTATCTCGTCGACCTTCCCGGCTACGGCCATGCGGGCGGCGGCGACAAGGCCCGGCAGGAGTTCAGCGCCATCACCGCGCACTACTTCACCAGCCGCACCGACCGGTCGACGGGCGCGTCCGTTCCGGCGGCGCCATCCTTGTCCTCGCTCAGCGCGGTCGTGCTCGCGATCGACGCCCGACATCCTGGCATGGCCAGCGACGCAGACGCCTGCCGCTGGCTTCACACGCTCGGCCTCCCCTTCCTGCTCGTCGCCACGAAGGTGGACAAGCTGTCGCAGTCCGAGAAATCGAAGCTCACGCAGGCGTGCCTGCGTGCATTCGGCGAATCCCCGCTCACCGTCTCGGCCGTGACGGGCGAAGGCCTGGACGAGTTGTGGCGGCGTATGCGGGAGTGGGCAACAGTACGATAGGCCCCGACTCCTGAGTCCTCCGCTTATGCGCTATCGCACGTTTCCTCGCACGAACTGGCCAATCGCCGAGGTCGGCTACGGCACTTGGGGCATGGCGGGCTGGAGCGGGTCGGACGACGGCCTGTCGCTGCAGGCGATGGCGCGCGCGCTCGCCCTCGGCTGCAATTTCTTCGACACGGCCTGGGCATACGGCTCCGGCCACAGCGAGCGCCTGCTGTGCCAGCTCCTTCGCGGCTGGCATGGCGAGCGCGTCTACGTCGCCACCAAGGTGCCGCCGAAGAACGGTCGGTGGCCGGCGCGCGCCGACGACCGCCTCGACGACGTATTCCCGCCGGAACACATTCGCGAGATGACGCGGAAGAGCCTGGAGAACCTCGGCCGCGACAGCGTGGACCTCCAGCAACTGCACGTCTGGAGCGACGCGTGGGCGGGGGACGAGCGATGGCAACGGGAGGTGGACGATCTGAAGCGGGAGGGGCTGATCAAGGCCTTCGGCATCAGCATCAACCGGTGGGAGCCGGCCAACGTCATCAGGGCGCTACGGACCGGTCTCGTGGACTGCGTCCAGGTGGTCTACAACATCTTCGACCAGAACCCGGAGGACGAGCTGTTCGCGGCCTGCCGCGAGCTGAACGTCGGCATCATCGCGCGCGTGCCGTTCGACGAAGGCAGCCTGACAGGCACGCTGACGCCCGACGTGACGTTCCCGGACGGCGATTGGCGGGCGCTGTATTTCAGGGACGAGAACCTCCGCCAGACCATCGAGCGTGTGGAACGACTCCGAGCGGATGTCCCCGCAGGCATGTCGCTGCCCGAGTTGGCCCTCAGGTTCATCCTGGAGAACCCGGCGGTCACCACGACCATCCCGGGGATGAGGCGCGTCGTTCACGTCGAGAACAATCTGGCGGTGAGCGACGGACGCCGCCTGCCCGAGGCGGTGTTGGGCGCGCTCCGGGGCCATCGGTGGGATCGGACGACCGTCATCCCGTAGTTCTGCCTTGATGTGACATTCGACCTGCGGCTTCTCTCTCGCCGCTGGCGGCCAGCACGCGGAGCATCCCCGGCACTACCGTCGTGCCTCGGTCCCCAGCACCTCGATCAACTCGGCCACGACCCGGAGGTCTTGCTTGTCCGCGACCAGAGCGACGAACATCCCGGGGCGCAGGCGGTGGCGCGAGTCGACGGCAACCCACTCGAAGCCGTCGTCCTCGACATGCTGGGGATCGCCGAAGGCGCCTGCGGCCGCCTCGAGTGGAACGAGCGGCACACAAGAGACGTAGCGTTCCTCGGGCCTGGGCTCGACGATGCGGAGCCGTGTCGGTAGAACCCGAGACGTCCTTTCCCGTTCCACTCCCCCAGTCTCGCTTCGTAGTCGTCGATACGCCTCCGACGCCATCCACGTCGTCACGATCTTCTGGAATGGCACGTCGTTCATGTACCGAACGAAGATCTCTTCGTTCTGATCCATGCGCTCCACGAAGAGCCGCTCCAGCAGGTTCTTGAACACCAGCTCGAACTTGTCACAGGCGCGAGCCCGTGACCACCATCGCCTTGGCTCGACCGCCGATCTTGTGCCGGGTGACGGACTGGAAGTGCTCGACA
>Ga0209745_1000476_pt1 | contig 24212 bp, 18 predicted proteins | sample BarGraNGADG00312_FD_184495 | JGI IMG/M metagenome (GOLD analysis project Ga0209745, IMG submission 184495) | Arctic peat soil microbial communities from Barrow, Alaska - Barrow Graham LP Ref core NGADG0004-312 (SPAdes) (version 2) | ecosystem: Environmental > Terrestrial > Soil > Wetlands > Peat...
CTGGAGTTTGAAAAAGGGAACGTAATTGTATTTATGGAGTACCCTGAGGTCGAACAAACGGAATTTGAAGCATGACCGCAAAAAATTTCTAACTTCGATTGTTCGTTTGTTAAACAAAATAGTACGTAGCTATGAAAAAGACTCTCTCCACTACTATTGGTATTATTTTACTCATGACAATTGGTTCATGCAAAAATGAATCTCAAAAAACTACTGCCGGAGTAGAACAATTCCGGTTTACAGAATACACAATTGACCAGCTGCAGCAGGGTTACAAAAACGGTGACTTTACGGTGACGGAAGTAGTTCAGGCCTATCTTGACCGCATAAATGCCATTGATGACAACGGTCCGATGCTCAACGCTGTCATACAGGTCAATCCTGATGCTCTGTCAATAGCCGCACAGCTTGATCAGGAGCTGAAAGAAGGTAAGGCACGAGGTCCTATGCACGGTGTGCCTGTCCTGCTGAAAGACAATATTGACACTCATGACGGCATGGAGACGACAGCAGGGTCAAGAGCGCTGAGCGGTTCACATCCGCCCAAGGACAGCTTCGTGGCTCAGAAGCTGCGTGAAGCCGGTGCTGTCATCATCGGAAAGTCGAACCTGAGTGAGTGGGCCAACTTCCGTGGAAACCTGTCTTCAAGCGGATGGAGCGGTGTCGGAGGACAGACAAAGAATCCCTATATCCTTGACCGTAATCCGTGCGGCTCCAGTTCGGGCTCCGGCGTCGCAGTGTCTGCCAACCTGTGCATGACAGCTGTGGGCACTGAGACCAACGGCTCCATCGTGTGCCCCTCGACGGCCAACGGCATTGTAGGCATAAAACCTACTGTCGGCCTGCTCAGCCGCAGCGGCATCGTACCCATTTCTTTTACCCAGGACACCCCGGGGCCGATGGCACGCACCGTACGTGATGCAGCAATAATGCTGGGCGCCATGACTGGCGTTGACTCAACTGACAGCAAGACGGCAGCCTCCGAAGGGAAGATGTTCAACGATTACACGCCTTTTCTTAAGGAAGACGGACTTCATGGCAAAAGAATAGGATGGTATACATCCGGAAGAGGAACACACTATAAGGTTGACACATTGATGCAGAAGGCTGTCGATTACATCGTAAGCCGGGGGGCAGAGGTTGTTGAGATAAAGACGATTTATAACGACGAGGTGGGCTCACTGTCTTTCCAGGTGCTGCTATACGAATTCAAGGACGGACTAAATAAATACTTTGCTTCACTGGGTGATGCTGCTCCGGTGAAAAACACGGAAGAGCTTATTGAATTCAACAGGAAAGATTCTGTCGAACTCAGATATTATGATCAGGAGCTGCTTCTTGAAGCACAGCGGAAGGGTAGTGTGGAATCTAAAGAATTCCTTGACATCCTTTCAAAGATGAACCGCCTTGCACGCGAGGAGGGTATTGATAAGGTGATGGCTGAAAACAGACTTGACGCCTTCATGGCGCCTACAGGGTCACCGGCATGGAAGACTGATCTCATCAACGGTGATGCCTTTTTACTGAGCAGCTCATCGCCTGCCGCAATATCAGGCTACCCTGCTGTAACTGTCCCTATGGGCTATGTGGAAGGTCTACCGGTGGGCATCTCCTTCTTCGGGAGAGCGTGGAGTGAACCCTTACTGCTGGAGATAGCCTATGCCTATGAGACCGGAACAAGGCATCGCATGGCACCTTCGTTCAGGACTGAGTGACACCTGAAGGTGTCTCGTTGACTTTTGTGAGATAAGTGTGAACCTCGGTCTGAGACCGCAAGGGCTTTTTCTGTGATCTGACAAACTTATTTGACTGAGTCTCGTCGAAGATCCTTGCCTTTACGTTGTCATTCCATTGTATTTCAAATACATCCGTAATCTCTTTTTTAATGACCGGGTCAAAGACAGGGCATGAAACTTCTATTCTTCGATCAAGATTTCTTGGCATTATGTCAGCTGATGTAATAAATACCAGTTCATCGCCCCCGTTGCAGAAGATCGTGAACCTTGAATGCTCGAGGAACCTGTCAACGATGCCGATGGCCCTGATATTTTCACTTAGCCCCTTGACCCCGGGGATAAGAGAAAGCATACCTCTTACGATCAGCCTGATCTTTACACCTGCCTTACTTGCTTTATAAAGCCTGCCGATTATTTCCTCATCTGTAAGATTGTTGATCTTAATTGAGATATAGGCTTCTTTCCCTGCCTTTGCATTCCTGGTTTCGCTTTCAATAAGCATCAGCAACTTATTGCGGAGGCCGAATGGTGACACCAGGAGATGGTAGAACTTATCCTTCCGGTAATTGGCAATGAAGAAATTGAACGCTTTCAGGACCTCGTTAGTGATCTTCTTTTCTGAGGTAAGAAGCAAATGGTCAGTATATACCCTGGCCGTGTCCTCGTTGAAGTTGCCGGTACCCACGGCAGCAAATCTCTGTGTGGCATCGTTCTTGACCCTGGTGATAAGACAGAGCTTTGCGTGCACCTTCAGTCCGGGTACACCATAGATCACTTTCACACCCTCGTCAAGCAGTTTATTGCCCCACAGGATGTTAGCCTCTTCATCAAAGCGTGCCTGCAGTTCAACTACCGTAGTGACACTCTTGCCGTTCCGCGCAGCGTTCAACAGTGCGTTGATAACACTTGAGTTCCTTGCAAGTCTGTAAAGAGTGATATGTATCGATGTCACATTCGGGTCAATGGATGCTTCCCTCAGAAGGTCAATGAAATGATCAAACGGGTTGTATGGAAAATAAAACAGGACATCCTTCTTTTTAATGACCGAAAGGATGCTTTTACCACTTTGAATATCACGATGATATATAGGCGGTAATTTCTTATAATAGAGATCTTCATCCAGACGTATGAAGTTCATGAAATCCTTGAAGTTATGATACCTGTCTCCGGGTATCACGACATCGTCAGGACCAAGATTCAGTTTTTTTGTGAGGGTTTTGAACAGATTCTGGGGAATATTCCTGTCGTAGACGAACCTTACCGGAGTCCCCTTCTTGCGCTGCTGCAGACTTTTTGAGAGTTTGTCAATGTAACTTTCCGAAATATCGTCTGCAATGTCGAGCTCGGCATCTTTGGTCAGCTTGATAGTATAGGCTTCCAGCTCATCAAAAGGAAAAATGAAGAAAAGTTCCCTGAGCCCGAACCTTATTACATCGTCAAGAAAGATAATGTACTTTGCACCATCCTTTCCCGGAAGCATTATGAACCTGGGAAGCAAATCAGTTGGTATCTCCAGGAGCGAATACCACTTTTTCTCCGTAACAGTGTTCTTTATAAGAATGGCGAAGTAGATCGCGTCATCAGTGAGGTCAGGCAACTTTCCGTCTTTGGTGATCATCAGGGGCATCAGCCTGTTTCTTACCTCTTTGTGGAAATAATTCTGAACGAATTCCGCCTGTTCAGGATTTAGTTGTTGCTCATTGATAAAATGAATATTGTGCTTTTTCAGCTCTTTCAGGAGGTCTGAGTAGGTCTTTTCGAACCTTGTATTCTGCTCAATAACAATTCTCTGTACACTTTTAAGCGTCTCTTTGGGGTTGTATCCCAGGATGTTCTTCGATTTGCTGCCGAAAAGGGACAATCTCTTAAGAGTGGCCACCCTTACCCTGAAGTATTCGTCGAGGTTGTTGGAATAAATACCAAGGAAATTGAACCTGTCCATCAAGGGAACTTCTCTGTTCTCTGCTTCCTGCAGGACACGTTCATTAAAAGACAGCCAGCTTACCTCTTTGGGGATATATGCCTTGCTCATATAAGAGATTTAGGTGTCAGAAAATAATTGATCTTACCGCCAGCCTGTTTGAGCGACGACCAGCTTTCTGCCTGAAAAGTAAGGCATAATACACCGGATTTCGGAAGGTCTTCAGTTTCGTCAGCGGAGAAAAATGCCGGCATCGCCGAAATAAGCGGATTATGTCCGAAGAGAGTGATTGTGTCTGTCTCGTCACTCTGTGAACTGAAGAAAGATATATAAGAATCGGGCTCAAATATTAAATAAAGGTCAGAGCATATCTTTATGCTATCGTGGTTTATTTTGAATTCCTTTCCGAAGATCATGGCAGTCTCAATGGCCCTGAAGGCAGGACTGGTGATCACCAGTCCGAGATCTTTTTCCTTTGAGGCGAGGAGTTGTGCCATCAGCTTAGACTGACTCTTGCCCCTGAGCGTAAGCGACCTCTCAAAGTCAGTGATCCCTGTTACCTGGTCTTCAGCCTTTCCATGCCTTACGAAGATCAGTTTTTTAATATTGCTCTGTTTGTTACGGACCGGTTTCATCGTTTATTCTCAAAAGATTCATACCCCGAAGCTTGTACCCATTTCTCTTGCCTGTTTGACCATAGGGTCATCATGTTCAACAAGTTTTGTTTTGCCTGCTACTTCTGCGAGCTTTACTGAGGAGATCTCACCTTTCCTGTGAGCAACCATTTTTCCGAAATCGTTCTCCGCAATCAGGTTGGCTGCTGCAGCTCCAAACCTTGACGCCAGCACCCTGTCCATCGGTGACGGCGATCCGCCTCTCTGAACATAACCCAGCACAGTTTCTCTTGTCTCAAGGCCTGTGACTTCTTCTATCTTCCGTGCCAGGTATCTTCCGGCTGAGGTTTCACCTTCAGGAATTTCAATACCTTCAGCGGTAACCACAATTGAATAAGGTTTGTTGTCGTTTGCCCTTTTCTTAAGGTAATTCATAATGACATCCTCATCATGAGGTATTTCAGGTATAAGAATAACATCACCTCCTCCAGCCATGCCTGAATATAGTGCAAGCCATCCGGCATTATGCCCCATAATCTCAATAACCATTATCCTCTTGTGCGAGTTGGCGGTTGAATGGAGCCTGTCAATAGCCTCAGTGGCAATATTAACGGCCGAATCAAATCCGAATGTCATGTCTGTTCCCCAGACATCGTTGTCGATCGTCTTAGGTATACCGACAACATTCAGTCCTTCAAGTGAAAGCATGTGTGCAGTCTTCATGGTGCCGTTACCGCCGATGCAAACGAGGCAGTCCAGCCCGAGCTGCTCATAATGTTCTTTAATGAGCAGAGGTTTTGCATTGTCATTTTTCTTTTTGCTGTCACTTTTAAAAGGCTTTTCGCGGGAGGTGCCAAGTATTGTTCCGCCAAGTGTCAGTATGCCTGAGAGGTGGCTCTCTGTCAACTCAAAGCAGTCCTTGGTTATCAGGCCTGAAAAACCGTCACTTATTCCGATGACTGTCATGCCGTATTTTACGATGGCTGTCTTTCCGACGCCCCTGATTGCGGCATTTATCCCCGGGCAATCGCCGCCGGCCGTCAAAATTCCAATTCTCTTGGGTACAGTGTTCTTGCTCATGTCGCTCTTTGGAAATAGTTGATGATTAATTATCAGTAAAAGTATGAAAATTAGCCATACAAATGTGTAACTTTATGAGGCACTTGCATTCAGCCTCATGACAGATACAGCACTAAAACAGCTAAAAGAGATCAAACCTGCGCTTGCCGGTTATATCAGGGATTCACTCGCATTACTGGATCAATTGCCTCTGCCTGATGATAATGCCATTCATGATATCAGGGTCCTGATGAAGCGACAGCGTGCCACCATCAGGCTAATCAGGCCGCTGCTTGACGAGCAGGCGTATAACCGGGAGTACCTTGCAGGAAGGGAAGTGGGCCGTATGCTGTGCACATGGCGCGAAATGTCAGTGCTGTACAAGACAATGAAGGCGCTCAAAAAGGAGAACCCGAAGCTCTTTGTGAAACTATGGGATAATGAAAAGATACAGAACCTGCTGCGCAAACCTTATTCAACGTGGACCATAGCAGGTGAGAAGAACAAATCAATAAAAGAGATCAGTGCAAGACTGAATAAAGCCCGATACAGGGTAAGGTTTCTGAACCTGGATGATCCTGATATACACTTGCTTTTTGAGGAGCTTGAGCAAAACTACCTCATTACCGCTAAGGCTTATCTTGATTGCAGGATTAATCCCCGGCCGGCTCTGCTGCATAACTTCCGGAAGAAGTCCAAAACCTTTATGTACCAGCTTTACTACTTCCGTTCATTTAATCAACCCAGGATAAAATCGCTTGAGAAAAAACTTGATCTTCTGACCCAAAATCTCGGAAAGTACAATGATCTTGCCCAGATAACAGACCTGATCGGCTATAAATACGGCAATGCAGACGGTAATGCCGTAATGGATGAGCTGATCGTGGTGATCAGGGATAAGCAGGACAAATACCTTTTAAAGGTATGGCCTTCAGCATACCGAATCTTTTCTCCCGGGAAGAATCTCGGAGATCTTATCGGCTTCACACTTCAGAAGAGGTCATCCTGACAATCCGTTACCGATTGCCTGTACCATAGTCATCAGCTGCATCCTGTTCCTAACGTTGGTTTTGGAATAAATGCGTGATGTATGGTCTTTTACTGTCTGAAGACTGATGAATAGCTTGTTGGCTATTTCCTGGTTGCTGAGCCCGTTGCAGATCTCCCTTATTATGTCTGCTTCTCTTGGCGATATCTCATGCTTTCTGCAGAAGTCCTCGATACCGGTGATCAATTGATGCTGTTCAGTGATTTGACCTGCCTTCAGGTCTGCCCGATATGTAAGATAGACAGGAAGGAGGGTTGTACTGGCAAAAAGAAGGAAGACAAATACCAGCGCCATCCATACTGAATGTGGAAGCAGCAGAAGAACGGCTGCCTGCGAAAACGCTCCGGCAACTATTATCATTGCAAGGGCCCTCCGGTCAGTCATTCCGAAAGGGCATGACTTTCCCCTGATGAGGATAAATGAAGTAATCAGAGAGAAGATCACGGCTGCGCAGCAGTAATATAATTTGAACAACGGCAGTGCTTCACTGAAAACCTTATCGCGTGATACAAGACCAAGAGCTGCAATGAAACCGATATTGCACAAAAGAAAAAGAATGATGTGATAGCCTTTAAAATTCAGCCCTGCACTCTCAGATCCGAACCTGAGCAGCATCATCCATCCCAGGATAATAAAGGGAAGGCCGAGCAGCAGAGAGACCACAGACACGGTCGAGAGCAGTTCAGGAGTAAGCCGGTCGCCTGCCACGGTAACTATGATGAACTGTCCCCAGATACCGTAGAAACCAAATGCAAACATGAAGATAACATGATAAAAGAGTGATCTGTTAAAAGGCAATGGTTGTTCTTTCAGCAGCCGCGACGTCAGAAGAAAGCCTCCGGCAGCCATTGCAACACAGAAAATAAATACGACCAGACTGATCAGTTCCATATCGAAATAATTGTAACAATTTGAAAAACAATCACTACCAAAGTAGGGCAGTGCATACTTAAGTAGTATTTTGTAAAATCACTACTAAGGTATGAAATCCATCTCATGATGCTGGTATAGATTTGCTGTGACAATTAAAATTTTATGGAACAGTAAAAAGCAAAAGAGAAAATGGAAACAAAAAGAACCTATCGCCTAATTCCTTCTTTCGGTGCCTCATACAACACCGGATGGAAGGTCATGTCAGACAACTTCCTGAGATTATTGCTCGTGGTATTGGTTCTCGCTATCATCAGCGGGCCAATGGGATTCTTCGGCAACAGTAACTGGAAGGTTGATCACTTCAATTTTGACAGCATCCCCTTTAACATGGATAATTTCTTTAAGTTCGGGGCGCTCGGCATAGCTGCCGTTTTCATTGGACTGATCGGACTGCTGTATATTTTTCTGCTGTTACCGGTCTTCAGGTACGGAGCAAAAATGATGTTTGTACAGTCGGTTCGTCAGCAGACACCTGACTTTGACATGCTGATCAACGGATTTCGCAGGAACTACCTTAATATAGTTCTTGCCAACCTTCTGGTCACCGCTCTCATCGGTATAGGTATGGTCTGCCTGTTCATTCCTGGCATAATCATAGCCTGCCGCCTGGCATTCACACCTTATCTGGTCGTGGACAGGGATCTTGATCCTATAAAAGCTGCGGAAGAAAGCTGGAGGCTGACACGCGGTCACGGCTGGACAATATTCTTCATGGGATTTATCAGCTTCTTTATCTACATCGCAGGGTTTATCTGCTTCTTCATAGGAGTACTGGTGTCTGATATGTGGGTCAAGAGCTCATATGCGACCCTTTACCAGTCAGTCCTGATAGAAAAAGGATTATACAAACTTGAGGAAGCTCCGGTTACTGAAGCACCGGCTCCTAACGCCTCGGTTTCGTAAGCATGAATTTAAGTTTCACCTGAATATTTGAACATGGGTACAGGGCATTCCGCCCTGTGCTCTTTTTATATCTTTTCTTCCCTTTGCTCGAAGTGGCTATAGCTTCGCAAGTCTTGCAAAGCGCAGAAGCAGCTTCTTCGTGCCGGCAGTGTCAAATTCTATCACCGCTGTAGTATTTGGAAATTCCCCATCGACAAATCTGACCTCGCCCTGGCCAAAACGTTCATGCGAGACGCGGTCCCCGGGGGCCAGCTCACTGACGGGAGCGGTAATTGCGGACATAGCAAAGCCAGCGGTTTTTTTCATCTGCGTCAGTTTCTTTTCTGCTTCAGCACCTGCGAATGTTTCACTTCTTTCTCTGAAAGCATGATCATCAGGTCGTCCGGCATTTCTGAATGGCCTGCCGCTCTGCGGATAGTACAGGAAGTCATTTTCTATTTCACCGATGAAACGGCTTGGAGAGCTTCTCTCCAGCGATCCCCATTTGTACCTGTTGAGGGCATAGCTGAGGGTGACACGCCTGCATGCCCGTGTCAGTGCAACATAGAACAGGCGGCGCTCCTCCTCCAGCTCGCGGGGATTGTAAAGGTTCATGTTCGAAGGAAACAGGTTTTCCTCCAGACCAACTATATAAACATACTTAAACTCGAGGCCCTTGGCTGAATGGATTGTCATCAGGGCTACCTTGTTCTTATCCTCCGGCTTCTCCATATCCTGGTCAGTAAGCAGAGATACTGTCTGCAACCAGGTGGCAATATCAGCCGGTTCACCGTTATTCACCGCAGCATCGGTGAATTCCCTGATACCGTTGAGGAGCTCCTGTATATTCTCAAGCCTGTCTATCTCTTCGGGCACTTGTCCCTGTCTGAGGTCAGTGATGATACCGCTGGCAGCAGCCATCCTTTCAGCCATATCAAATGCCGTAACTGTCTCTGCAGTTGCCATGACAGGAAGCATCAGACCGGTGAACACAGCAAGCCTGGAACGTAATGCCGGAGTGAGGTATGTAAGACTGAGCTCGGGAGATGAGATTATTGACCATATGCTTGCATCCAGGTTCCTTGCAAGTTCAGTCAGCTTCTGAACGGTTGTGTCACCAATACCCCTCCTGGGATAGTTGATAATGCGTTTCAGAGCCTCCTCATCATCCGGATTCACCACCAGCCTGAGGTATGCTATCAGGTCACGTACTTCCTTTCGTTCATAGAACGACTGCCCACCGTATATTTTGTAGGGAATGTTCCGTTTACGCAGCATCTCCTCGAAGATCCGCGACTGGGCGTTGGTACGGTACAGGATCGCAAAGTCCTTCCATTCAAGTCGTTCACGCATCCGGGTGTCAAGGATATCGGACGCTGTGACAATTCCCTCTTCGCTGTCAATGGTTGTCTGCACTACCCTGATCTTTTCACCCTCTTCGTTCTTTGAATATATGGTCTTCTTTATCTGACCGATGTTCTTTTCAATGACACTGTTTGCTGCATTAACGATTGTCCGGGTCGAACGGTAGTTCTGCTCAAGCTTGAACAGACGATAGTCAGGGTAGTCATTTTTAAAATTGAGAATGTTCTCAATACGTGCTCCTCGGAAGGAGTAGATGCTCTGTGCGTCATCACCCACCACACACAGGTTACGGTGCAGTTCAGAAAGCTTATGGACAATTACATATTGAGCATAGTTGGTATCCTGGTATTCATCCACGAGGACGTAGTCAAACCGGTTACGGTACTGTTCGAGCACTGCCGGGAAGTCACGGAAAAGTATATTGATGTTCATCAGCAGGTCATCAAAATCCATCGCGTTGGCTTTGAAGCATCTGGCAGCATAACGTCTATAAATTGTTCCAAGCTCGGGTACCCTTGATGCTTTGTCAGCCTCAAGGAGCTGATCTGCCGAACTATACTGCTGGGCAGTTATCAGATTGTTTTTTGCATGGGATATCCTGGCGGCTATGGAAGCAGGCTTATAAACAGAGTCATCAAGGTTCATCTCCCTGATGATGGTGCGTATCAGGCTGCGGGAGTTATCCTGGTCATAAATAGTGAAATTGCTTTTGTATCCGAGGAAATGACCATCGATTCTGAGGAACCGTGCAAATATGGAATGAAACGTACCCATCCACAGGCTGCGTGCTGTTTCAAAACCCATTATTTTATTGATCCGCTCTTTCATCTCCCCGGCGGCTTTATTGGTAAAAGTAAGCGCAAGGATACGGTAGGCAGGAATACCTTTCTGGAGAAGGTGAGCCACACGGTAGGTCAGCACACGTGTCTTGCCTGATCCGGCTCCGGCAATGACCATCGCCGGTCCTTCAGTGTTGATAACGGCATCGTGCTGTGCCTCATTAAGCTCTTTCAGGTAATCGCGAAACATGTGAGAGAAAGCAGATTTACTAACCTCAAAGAACGGCATTTTTTTATTAGGTTTGCATATCATTTTTGGTTGTTAATCCGTTTAGTAAGCGTGTCAAGATACCTGACCTTCATAATCCTGCTTTTACCGCTTGCCCTGCAGGCGCAGATAACTGCTCCTGAAAGCCATGCCACACGAATGACGGACTACCCGGTGACAGCAAGGCAGGACCCTATATTCATTTTCTGCGTCACCGGAGACGGCGACAAAGGCACGCTCACTGCTGCCAGCCCTGGAGGCACAGCGCCGTTTACATTTGTGTGGACCATGTATGACCAGACAGGTAAAAGCTACTCGATACCCGTGAAGACTGAGACGGGAGCGACCTCCACCGCCGTCGGTCTCTCGGAGGGCGGATATATGGTAAGCGTAACTGACGGAGGTGGTTACAGTACCCAGCTGTATGCCTGGGTTGACCTCGATAAACCTGTTGCTAATGCTGCACTGCTGAATTATACTTGTGACTATGTCGCTCTTGATGGTACGGCAGCACCTGATAACTTTGACTATTATGATCCTTCTTCAGGCGCTTCAAAGAGGTTGCCAGACGGAATTAAACATCTTTGGTCTTCAACTCCAGAGTCGCTAATTCCGCGTGCTGATGTTTTGCTCGATCCCGTGATAGGCACTCCGCCCCTGGTCGATGTCAGGTATACTCTTCAGGTTACCGACAGTTTCGGTTGCTCAGCCACATCTTCTTTTGACTATACCTCGATACAGGTGAAAGCCGATTTTGATGCAGAGCCGACAGATGGTGAAGCACCGCTAGAGGTTATTTTTACTGACAAATCAGTCAGAGCTAATAAATATACGTGGAACTTCGGAGATGATTCAACCTCTGCTTCATCAGATCCGGGATCACATATCTTTTATGTTCCGGGAGAATACACGGTAACGCTGACAATAGAAAGCGTACTCTTCTGCACTGATAGCGCTACCAAAATAATAAATGTGGAACCTTCGGGACTGAGCGCACCAAACGTCTTCACACCCAATGATGATGGCATCAACGACTACTTCGTCCCTGAAAAAAAATCATTGAAATTCATAACCCTGCAGATCTTCTCAAAGAGCGGACGCCGGGTATACAGTTATGAGGGCAGCGGTGAAGAAATTCAAACATGGCAGGGCTGGGACGGCAAAGTAAACCATTCGGAACGCTTTGCCGAGCCCGGGGCTTATTACTTCGTGTTAAGGGCTGTCGGGTATGATGATGTGAAGTACGAAGGGAGTAATTTCCGCGGTGTTGTCTACCTGTTTCGATAAGTTTCTGGTTGCCCCCTGCCCCTTGCTCTTTGCCTGATTCGCTATTCGCCGGCATTTTCCGTCACTTCGATGGATTTTTTTTATAATTAGCGAAAAAAAACTTGCGAAACTAAAAAAGTTTTCTGATTTTTGCGGGCGTTTTCAACCCAGCATGAGTCAGTCAGAAGAATACGATGCCAGAATTCTTGCCGGTGCGGCTGAATTATTCCGTATCTATGGCATCAAAGCCGTAACGATGGATACCATAGCTAATCATCTTGGTATCTCAAAACGGACCATATACGAAAGGTTCAAAGATAAAGATGAAATGCTTTTTGCTGTATTAGATTCCATGATCTTAAAGCAGAAGGAAAAAATCGACGATATTTTACATTCATCTCCAAATGTAATTGCAGCAATATTCACCTTGTTGACCATTGGAAGAGAACACGCCGCTTCCTTGAACCCGCTGATAAGCTTCGACCTTCGAAAGTATCACAATGCCGTTCTCCTTCGGATGAAAGAGAAGTGTGAGGACCCAAACTATGAGGGATCCCTGAAAATCATTGTAAAAGGAAAGGAACAGGGACTTTTCAGGCAGGATGTGAATAATGAGATCGTAAGCAGGTTCATTTCGGAATTGAGCTCAATGATTTCAGACAGCCGGCTTTTCCCGCCGGAAATGTTTTTACAGCGTGATCTGATGAAGAATGTGATTATAAACTTCCTGAGGGGCATTTCAACCGGTGAGGGGATCAAGATTATTGACAAAATGGAGCCTGGTTTATAGATAAAAATAAGTAACAGTTAAACAGGATTATATGAAAAGAAGATTAAGTGCCTTTATTATTCCGGCTTTTATTGCCGCTGGTCAGTGGGTCACGGCTCAGGAGACTCCTGCTTCGCTGTCACTGACAGTTGATCAGGCGGTGGAATATGCTCTTGACAGGAACAAGAGCGTTGCATCAGCAAAATATGACCTGCTTGCCTCTGAAAAAGCCAAATGGGAGGCAACTGCTGCCGGTTTGCCCAGCGTCGACGCAAGTGCCTCTTTCAATAATAACCTGGCCGTTATGACCAGGATCATTGACTTTAACGGAGTGCCAACTCCAATTAAGTTCGGTACCACATATGATGACGCATATGGCGTTTCGGCATCCACACTTGTTTTCAATGCCCCGTGGCTGGTCGGCATGCAAACTTCAAGACTTGCAGCCACGCTTGCCAGTCAGGGATTGACACAAACCAAAATAGAAACAACAGAAAGTGTCATAAATGCCTATCACCTGATCCTTACAGTCCAGGAAACAATAAAGGTATTAGATCAGAACCTGGCTAACCTTAATGAGATACTGACCTCAACCAGGGCTATGTATAGCGTTGGAATGGCAGAGGCTACTGATGTTGACCAGATGCAGTCGAATGTCTCGATGCTGAAAAACACCAGATCGTCCATGGATCGATCCTTGGAGCTGAATTATAACATGCTCAGGTTTCTTCTTGGTGTCGATAGGGGAACGGTGATAACCCTGACAGATAAACTTGATGATATTGTTACAGGCATCAATGTTGAAGCTCTTGCTGCCGATGAATTCAATCTTGAAAACAATATAAGCTATCAGCTTATCGAGAGCCAGGTTAAGATGTCAGAGCTGTCCCTTAAGGGAGCAAAAGCAACTGCATTTCCAACCCTTGCGGGTTCGATCTATTATACCAAGACGGGTATGGGTAATAAGCTTGGCAGCATGCAGTACTTCCCTTATTCAGCCGTCGGCTTTCAGCTTCAGGTCCCAATACTGGCATCTGGATCAAGGTATGCGAAGATTAAGAAAGCTCAGATAAATTATGAAAAAGCCCGGAACACAGAGTCAATGGTATCAGACCAGCTCCTCATTCAGGAGAAACAGCTGAGGTATAATCTTTTAAGTGCCAATGACCAGTATAAGAGTCAGAAGGAAAATATTGAGATTGCAGCCAGGGTTCTGAACAGCATTCAGAATAAATATAATCAGGGGATGGCATCCAGTCTTGACCTTACACAGGCGAACAACAATTATCTGACATCGCAGAGCAATTATCTCAATGCAATATTGAATCTACTGCAGACCAAGGTGTCATTTGACAAGCTTATGAACAAATACTAAATATTAAATATTAAAACAATAACTATTAATCCGCATACAATGAATCGCAAAACTCTATCATTAATCCTTGCCGGGGGCATATTTTTTACAGCCTGCACCCCAAAAGAAAAGCCTGCCTCAGAGAAGGCAGGAGCAGCAGCGGCAGATGTAACAGCAGCCATCCCTGTCAGGGTAATGCCGGTGGCAAAGACAAAAATTTCCCGTACAATTGATTATACCGCTACTATCCAGGCTTATGAGGAGGTCAATATGGCTCCTTCTACACCTGGCCGTGTCGATAAGATATATGTCGAGGTTGGTAACAGGGTGCAAAAAGGGCAGAAGCTTTTTCTGATGGACCGTACCCAGTATTATGCCAGCAAAATTCAGTTGGCCAATCTCGAAAAGGACCTTGCCAGGATGGATACCCTGATGAAGGTAGGTAGCATTAAGGCTCAGACCTATGATCAGACAAAGGCACAATATGAAGTAACCAAAACTAATGTGGACTTCATGGAGAAAAATACTCTGCTGGAGGCTCCGTTTGGCGGAATCATCACAGGCAAATATCTTGAAGACGGTGAGCTCTATTCAGGTGCCCCCGGAATGTCAGGGAAGGCAGCGGTAGTGACACTTATGCAGATCAATCCGGTGAAGGTCATAGTGAGCGTATCCGAACAGTATTATCCGCTCATTAAGAACGGTATGAGTGCACGTATTGTAGCTGATGTATACCCTGATAAAGAGTTCACAGGCAGGATCTTCAGGGTTCACCCCACAATTGATCCGATGTCCCGGACATTTCTCGCTGAGATACAGATCCCCAACGGCAATGAAATGCTGCGTCCCGGTATGTTTGCACGGGTTTATATCGATATGGGTGAGGTGGATGCCTTTGTCGTGCCCTCAAGCTCTGTTCTTGTTCAGGAGGGCACCAACGACAGGTTCATTTTTGTTGCGGACGGCAATACTGCTTCACGCAGGCTTGTGAAACTGGGCAAGAGGTTTGACGATAAGGTTGAGATAGCCGAAGGTGAACTGAAGGAGGGTGATAACCTTGTGATTGACGGGCAGGCACGCCTAACAAATGGCCAGAGCATAGAGATAGCGAAGTAACGATCAATAATTCAGAATTACCACCATGAGTATATATGCCGGTGCAGTAAAAAGACCCGTAACAACGATCCTTATTTTTGTGATCACAATGATTATCGGGCTCTACTCTCTGACGCAGCTCCCGGTTGACCTGTATCCTGAGATAGAACTTCCGTTCATCTCCGTTTATACCAGTTATCCGGGTGCGAGCGCATCAGATATTGAAACCAATGTGACGCGCCCTATTGAGAATACCCTGAGCGCAGTGAGCGGACTGAAAGAGATAACCTCCACATCCAGCGACAATACTTCGGTTATCTTCCTTCAGTTTGAATATAAAACAAACCTTGATGAGGCGGCAAATGATATCCGAAGCAACCTGTCATTCATACAGCGATACCTGCCTGAAGATGCCGAGGATCCGACAATACTGAAATTTAACTCCAGCATGATGCCGATAATTTATTACGCCATCACTGCAAAAGAGAGTTATAAAGGTCTTGAGAAAATACTTGACGAGAAAGTCGTCAATCCGCTGAACCGCATTGACGGGGTAGGCAACGTCGGGCTTTCAGGCGTGCCGGGGAGAGATATCTATATTGATGTGGATCCCCGCCGGATGGAAGCATATAACCTGACTATTGAACAGATCGGAAATATTCTTCGTGCCGAGAATATCAATATGCCCGCAGGTTTTGTGGAAATGGGCAAAAATGATTATCCCATCAGGATCCAGGGCGAGTTTGCCGAAAGCGACGTAATCAAGAATATTGTTGTCGGAAACTATGCCGGGAGCAATGTTCTGTTGAGCGATGTGGCTGTCGTCAATGATACTATCAGGGAGTCTAAGCTGATTACCAAGATCAACGGTCAGAGGGGAATGGATCTCTATATTCAGAAAATGTCGGGCGCCAACACTGTTCAGGTTTGTCGTGATGTCGACAATGAACTTAAGAAACTGACCAAGGATCTTCCTAACGACGTCAAGATAGAGAAGATCTTTGACACCTCCGATTTTATCCGCGGCTCCATAAATAACCTTACAGAAACTTTGATGTATGCCGGTATCTTTGTCATCCTGGTCGTGCTCTTCTTCCTTGGAAGGTGGAGGGCTACATTCATCATTATTCTGACCATACCGATATCACTGCTCGTTGCTTTCGTCTATCTGCTTATTTCAGGCGCCTCGATAAACATTATCTCGCTGTCATCCCTTGCCATCGCTATAGGTATGGTGGTTGATGACGCAATTGTTGTGCTTGAGAACATTACAAGACATATTGAAAGAGGAAGCAGGCCCCGGGAGGCGGCTATCTATGCAACAAATGAAGTGTGGCTGGCAGTAATTGTCACAACACTGACCGTTGTTGCCGTCTTTTTCCCGCTGACCTTTGTGAAAGGACTGACCGGTGTAATGTTCTCACAGCTTGGTATGATCGTTTCAATCACCATTGTTGTTTCTGTATTTGCTGCTATAACACTTACGCCTACCCTTAGCGCTCAGTTGCTGAAAGTACAACCTGTGCGCAAGGACGCACCTTTTTATACATGGGACGGATCAATACGAAAGTTCCTAAACTGGCTCGATAACTTCTACGTTAACTCTGTAAGCTGGGCATTGCATCACAAAAAGCTGGTGATCGGTGTTGCCATTTTGATCTTTGCCAGTTCAATGTATCTTTTCAAATTTATCGGCAAGGAATTTATGCCGCAGGCTGATGAATCGAGATGCACCGCCACTGTCGAGCTTCAGACCGGCACGAGGGTCAGCCAGACACTTATTGTTGCAGATCGCATTGATTCTTTAGTCCATGCCACCGTCCCTGAGATAAGACTCATCTCAACCTCCACAGGAAGTGATGATACGGGTGGTTTTGCTTCCATTTTCAGTCAGGGTGGCACACACATAATACAATATACTTTCAGACTCGTACCGGTAGGAGAAAGGTCAAGAACCGTTGAGGAAGTGGCTGAGAGCATCAGGCAGATACTGGCTCCTATGCCGGAAATTATTAACTATACTGTTTCTACCACTGAAAGTATGGGCATGGGAGGTATGGGAAGCAACACCGTGAACATCGAGATCTATGGTTTTGATATTACCCAGACAAATCTTATCGCCGAAGAACTTGCTTCAAGAGTGAAAAAGATCAAGGGTGCGGTCAACGTGCAGATTAGCCGTGATAAGTCCAAACCTGAGCTGCAGATAGCTTTTGATCACGACAAGCTTCTGATGCATGGCCTCACCACAGCGCAGGTTTCAACAATTATCAAGAACCGTGTCGATGGACTTACAGCTACACGCTTGCGGCAGTTCGGGGACGAGTATGATGTTATTGTAAGATATAAGGAATCTGCCCGCAACAGCCTGACCGAGCTTGAAAACATCGGGATAACCACCCCTTCAGGACAGGTGATCAGGCTGGGTGAGATCGCGTCAGTGAAAGAATACTGGACTCCTCCGAACATTGAAAGGAAAGGCAAGGAACGCATTGTTACTGTCTCAGTTACACCATACAAGAGACCTCTGAACCAGATTGTGGCTGACATACAAAAAGAGCTTGGCCAGGTGGCAATACCCACCGGTGTCAATGTCAACATCTCTGGATCGTATGAGGATATGCAGGAATCGTTCAAGGATATCGGCTTGCTGATGTTAGTGTCGCTGATACTCGTATATCTTGTCATGGCATCACAGTTTGAATCACTCAAGATGCCTCTGATAATAATGCTTTCAATACCTTTTGCTTTCTCCGGAGTGGCCATCGCGCTCTTCATTTCAGGCGCGAGCCTCAGCATGATAGCCGCCATAGGAGCAATAATGCTGATTGGTATTGTGGTCAAGAATGCAATTGTGCTTGTTGACTTCATCAACCTTACCCGTGACCGCGGTGTGGAATTGTATAATGCCGTAATTGTTTCAGGACGGTCAAGGCTCAGGCCTGTGCTGATGACTTCTGCAACGACTATCCTTGCAATGCTCCCGCTGGCAATAAACCCGGGAGAAGGTTCTGAACTGTGGCAACCCATGGGTATCGCAGTTATCGGAGGCCTCGTCTTCTCAACCCTTGTTACACTTATCCTCGTGCCCGTAGGTTATGTGCTTATGGCTCGCAGGGGCGAAAGAGACAAGAAACATACGGTGGCCTTCAGAGATATGAAGTTCCTGGATGACATACAAGAAAAATCAGTAAAAGAATGACTATGAAGGCAGTAATGATAATATACAACCTGGCTCTGACTGAAAAAATCGAGTACACACTTGAACATTTCGGGATCAGAGGATATACACAGTGGGATAATGTGGAAGGAACAGGGTCAGTGACCGGTGTCCCTCATCTCGGCACCCACACGTGGCCGGAGATAAACGGCGTGACGCTTACCTTTGTCGAACCTGAAAAGGTGCCGCCACTTCTCGAGGCAGTGAAACGCATTGATGAGATCAACAAGGATGTAGGCATCAGGGCGTTTGTATGGGAGGTGGAACAAACCGTCTGAAAATATATCGGAATTTTTAAACCTATTCTTCGTCTTCATCGCCGGCATATGCCTTGATGACGGCATCCTGGACTTCACCCGGCACCTGGGTGTACTCGGCAAATTTCATCGAGTACATTGCACGGCCACCAGTGAGAGAGCTCAATGCGGTGGAGTACCTGTTCATCTCGGCAAGAGGAACCTTGGCTTTGATGATCTCAAATCCCTTTTCACTTGCCATGCCAAGCACGAGTCCGCGACGACCCTGGAGATCACTTATGACATCACCCATACGGTCGCCTGGTACCATGATCTCAACATCATATACAGGCTCAAGGATCTTCGGGGAGGCATTCTTGAAGGCTGTGCTGAACGCATTACGACCTGCCAGACGGAATGATATTTCATTGGAGTCTACAGGGTGCATCTTGCCGTCGTAAACATAGACCCTTATATCACGGGCATATGAGCCTGTGAGCGGACCCACCTCCATCTTCTCCATAATACCTTTCAGGATAGCCGGCATGAAACGGGCATCGATTGATCCGCCGACGATGCAGTTCATATAAATGAGCTTACCGCCCCATGGAAGCTCGATCTCCTGCTTGTCGCGGTTTGCAAGCTTGATCTCCTTCCCGGCGATCTTCATCATTGACTTTGCTTCAGAACCTTCTTCATAAGGCTCAATGATCATATGCACCTCGCCGAACTGGCCTGCACCACCCGACTGCTTCTTGTGCCTGTAATCAGCCTGGGCAGCTTTCGTGATGGTTTCGCGGTAAGGGATCTTGGGAGCAATGTACTGTGTTTCAATCTTGAATATATTGTCAAGATGCCATTTGAGAATATTAAGATGGTATTCGCCCTGACCGTGAATAATGATCTGCTTCAGTTCCTTGGAGTACTCCACAACAATTGTCGGGTCTTCCTGGTGCATGCGGTTGAGTACTTCACCCATTTTCTCTTCATCACTCTCACTTACCGGCTTGATAGCTGTGCGGTACTTCGGAGCCGGGAACATGATAGGCTCAAAGGTCCAGTCGTTGCCTGGAGCGTTCAGGGTATGATTGGTTTTTGTATTCTTCAGCTTTACGAATCCGCCTATATCGCCTGCCTGGATCTCGGGCACCCTCGTACGGTTCTTGCCGGCACATACAAAGATCTGCGAGAGACGTTCCTTGGTTCCGTTGCTTGTATTTATGACATCAAGGTTCTCGGTTATTTTGCCTGACATCACCTTGAAATAGTTGACTTCGCCGATATGTTCCTCAATGGTGGTTTTGAAAACGAACACTGATGCGGGGCCGGCAGCAGAGCATTTTACTTCATTGCCCTTTGAGTTTTTCGGGGCAGGTAACTCTGACGGCGACGGAGCCGCAGCGGCAATGAAATCAAGCAGCCTGTCAACGCCTATGTTACCTTTTGATGACAGGCAGAAGACCGGGTATATGCCTCTTTTAAGCAATCCTTCATGTATGCCTTTGCCAATTTCCGCTTCCGACAGCTTGTCGTTGGCAAAGAAAAGTTCCATCAGCGCCTCATCGCTCTCAGCTACCTTTTCTGTCAGGGTTGCATGAAGCTCTTCAGCTTTGGCCTGGTGTTCGGCAGGTATATCGAGAACCTCGGCTTTGCCTCCTTCCTTGCCGTAACGCAGCATCTTCATGCTGATGACATCAACTATCGTGTTGAATCCTATACCCTCATTGACCGGGAACTGGGCAAGAATGACATTACTGCCAAAACGCTCATGAAGCATCTCTATTGATTTCTCAAAATTGGCCTTCTCATGATCAAGACCGTTTACCGTGATAATTAGTGGCTTGTGGAACCTTTCGGCATGCCTGAAATGGATCTCAGTACCCACCTCCACGCCGTTCTGGACATTGATGACCAGCATTACCGTATCAGCAGCATACATGGATGAGATGACGCCGCCTGAAAAATCATCAAGACCTGGAGTATCAATGATATTTATCTTTTTATCTTTTACTTCGGTGTAGAGTATAGCGGAAAAGATTGAGTTGCGGTTTTCCTGCTCTATCGGCTTATAGTCTGAGACGGTGTTTTTTGCTTCCACGGTACCCCGTCTCTCGATGACACCTCCATTGAAAAGCATTGCTTCCGCAAGAGTCGTCTTACCCGAGTTTGAATTCCCTAGCAGAGCAATGTTCCTAATGTGTTCTGTTGAGTATGTCTTCATCTTTGGCTTGATATTATATTATATAATGTATTATCGGCTTGTGGGGAGCGCAAAAATAACAATTTTTCAAAAGAGTACATAAAAGTTGCCTTTGTTTGAAAAATATTTATTTACTTTGCACCGGTTTTTTGAGAAACAGGAGTACCGGTCTCTCTTTCAAAGAGTAAGTTTACAAAAGAGATCAAGAGGAGAGGTCGGGAAGAAAATCCTGCAAATAACTTACAAACCAATAAGTTACATCTTCAGAAAACTTTGCCCTGTGGCACTGTGGCGGCTCTTTGCCGCTGCAATGATATCGGGTAGTGTATAAAAAATAAGCAGCCGATAGTTGCATTTTAAGAGAGAAGGAAATTTTTGCATATCAAATTATAAAAGGAAAATTAATTTAAAAAAGAATTATGCCAACAATTCAGCAGTTAGTTAGAAAAGGCCGCAAGAAGCTGGTTGACAAGAGCAAGGCACCTGCCCTTGATTCATGCCCGCAGCGCAGGGGAGTATGTGTCCGTGTATATACTACCACGCCAAAGAAACCTAACTCAGCCATGAGAAAAGTTGCCAGGGTTAGGCTGACGAACCAGAAAGAGGTCAACGCCTATATACCGGGTGAAGGACATAACCTCCAGGAGCACTCAATAGTGCTTATCAGAGGTGGTAGGGTAAAAGACCTCCCCGGTGTCCGTTATCACCTTGTCCGTGGCGCACTTGACACCTCCGGTGTTGATGGCCGTAAGCAGAGAAGGTCAAAATACGGAGCAAAAAGACCAAAGAAGTAACAGTTAAAGGATTCACAATATGAGAAAGGCAAAACCAAAGAAGAGGATCCTCTTACCGGACCCGAAATTCAACGATCCTTACGTTACCCGTTTCATCAATAATCTGATGTTCAGTGGTAAAAAGACCGTTGCCTTCAGGATTTTTTATGACTCACTTGATATAGTGGGTGACAAGATGAAGACTGTTGAAAAGTCTCCCCTTGAGATCTGGAAACAGGCTCTTGATAACGTCACGCCTCACGTCGAGGTTAAAAGCCGCAGAGTGGGTGGCGCCACATTCCAGGTGCCCCTCGAAATACGGCCTGACCGTAAAGTCAGTCTGAGTATGAAAAACCTTATTTTCTTCGCCCGCAAGCGAACCGGTCACAGTATGGCCGATAAACTTGCCGCCGAGGTTATGGCAGCGTACAACCAGGAGGGCGGAGCCTTTAAAAAGAAAGAGGATACCCACCGTATGGCTGAGGCCAACAAGGCCTTCGCTCACTTCAGGTTCTGATCTGTCCGAAAACGTGGGGAACAATCAGCTAAGGATGAGTAACGATCTCAGATATACCAGGAACATTGGCATAATGGCCCATATAGATGCCGGGAAGACAACTACTTCCGAGCGCATACTATATTATACGGGCCGTGTCCATCGTATCGGCGAAGTCGATGATGGCAATGCCACTATGGACTGGATGGTACAGGAACAGGAGAGAGGGATCACCATCACATCTGCCGCTACAACCACTTTCTGGAAATACAGGGACCAGCTTTACAAGATCAATCTTATTGACACTCCGGGTCACGTTGACTTCACGGTTGAGGTTGAGAGGTCACTCAGGGTCCTTGACGGCGCCGTAGCTGTTTTCTGCGCTGTAGGAGGTGTTGAGCCTCAGTCGGAGACTGTCTGGAGGCAGGCTGACAAGTACAGCGTACCGCGCATAGCTTTCGTTAACAAGATGGACCGCTCAGGCGCTGATTTTCAGGGTGTGGTTCAGCAGATGATCGATAAGCTCGGCGCTCACCCCGTACCTGTTCAAATACCTATCGGGTCTGAGGATAAGTTCATCGGGCTGGTTGATCTTCTTACCATGAAGGCCGTCATCTTTGAGGATGGCGACGATCCGCTGATCAATTACACTATTCAGGAGATACCTGATGACATGGCTGAGGAGGCTGAGGAGTGGAGAATGAAGCTGATGGAAGCCTGTGCTGAAATGGATGACACATTGCTTGAGCGTTTCCTTGAAGATCATGAAAGCATAACTGCTGATGAGATCATAACAGTATTGCGCCGCGAAACGATTGAGGGTGTGGTAGTCCCTGTCTTTTGCGGTGCGGCATTCAAAAACAAGGGTGTGCAGCTGCTCCTGAACGGAGTAACGGCATTTCTGCCATCACCCGTCGACATGGGTGCCGTAAAAGGCAAAGACCCCCGCGATGATAAGGAGATCATGCGTAAACCCGAGGCTGATGAGCCTTTCGCGGCTCTCGCTTTTAAAATTGCTACTGATCCGTTCGTCGGACGGCTCGTTTTCATGAGGGTCTATTCAGGAACCATCAATGCCGGCGATACTGTACTGAACATAAGGACCGGCAAGAGGGAGAGGATCAACCGCCTCTTCCAGATGCATGCAAACAAACAGAACCCCGTCGACAGCGTCTCCGCCGGCGACATCTGTGCCGGTGTGGGGTTCAAGGATCTTAAAACAGGCGATACACTCTGTGCTATTCACAAGCCGATAGTATTGGAATCAATGGATTTCCCGGAACCGGTTATCGGAATAGCCATCGAACCTAAGACCCAGGCTGACATTGACAGGCTGGGAACAGCACTCAGCAAGCTGGCTGAGGAAGACCCCACTTTCCAGGTCAGGACTGACCCCGACAGTGGCCAGACAATTATAAGCGGCATGGGAGAGCTTCACCTTGAAATTCTTCTTGACCGTCTTAAGAGGGAGTTTAATGTTGAATGCAACCAGGGGAGACCACAGGTTGCGTACAAAGAGGCAATTACTGCGTCATACACTCACAGGGAGTTATTCAAGAAACAAACAGGCGGCAGGGGCAAGTTCGCAGATATCACTGTAGAACTTATGCCGGCCGATGATGATGTTACCGGTCTGACCTTTGTGAATGAGATCAGGGGAGGCAACGTGCCCCGGGAATATATCCCGTCAGTGGAAAAGGGTTTCCGTCAGGCTATGCAGAACGGACCTATGGCTGGCTTCCCCCTCGAGAGCCTCAAGGTTATACTCAAAGACGGTTCGTACCATTCCGTCGACTCCGATTCGCTTTCGTTTGAGATAGCTGCCAGGCAGGCTTTCCGCCATGCGGCGGCAAAATGCCAGCCGGTGCTTCTCGAACCCATTATGTCTGCCGAAGTGGTCACCCCTGAAGAATATGTGGGTGATGTGGTTGGCGATTTCAACAAGCGAAGGGGAAAAGTGGAAGGTATGGAATCGAAAGCAGGTGCAAGGGTCATTAAAGCAAAAGTACCTCTGGCAGAAAACTTCGGATACGTTACAGTACTTCGTACCCTTACCTCAGGCAGGGCAACATCGACGATGGAGTTCTCGCATTTTGAAGAGGTGCCTGCAGAATTATCGAAGAAAATTATTGAAGTAACAACAGGAAAAATTCTTTAAAGATGAGTCAGAAAATCCGCATCAAACTCAAGTCTTATGA